>Ga0209611_10003435_pt1 | contig 27495 bp, 15 predicted proteins | sample S1TSphgellanicum_3_FD_187693 | JGI IMG/M metagenome (GOLD analysis project Ga0209611, IMG submission 187693) | Host-associated microbial communities from peat moss isolated from Minnesota, USA - S1T2_Fc - Sphagnum magellanicum MG (SPAdes) (version 2) | ecosystem: Host-associated > Plants > Peat...
TTGTCATTTATATGATTATAAAATGACTTTTGTTTAAAATGATGTGAACAATGGTCACATGGCTTTTCAATACAACTATCAAATGATTATATTTTGAACAACATGGCAATTGATGTATGACTCAAAAATGACATAGATAATATTGAGAAGGTAGTTTCAATTGATTATGAATTGATTAGAATATGAGGAACCGATTAAAAGTTGACTACAAAATGATTAATGTATAATGACATGGGTAATGTTAACCACCTACCTACCTACTTACCTACCTACTTATTTATTTACCAACCCACCTGCATGTTGGGCCCAAATTAGCTTATCTTGATTTTGATTAAGAAAATGTAAGTTGACTAAAGAAGTTTTGGGGTAACCTTGAGTCTAAGGGAGTAGGTTGAGGTGTTCATATGTTTTTATCCTAATTGGATTTTGAAGGTGGGCGGCATGGTTAGTGTAAAGGGGTGTGGTAGGCTAGCTAGATTAGGATAAGGTAAGGTTCCCCTATCATTGGCTTGGATTGGTTAAACCTATTGGATAAGAAGGTACGGACATGGTGGAATATACTTCCCAAAAGTTTCTAACAATTAAGGTTAGGGCAAGATAATGATAGTAGTGTCTTCATGAAGTTGTTCAAAGGAGGAATTCAAAAGTGGTTGTTAACCTCTCCTCTTTTTTCCTAAAACAATGAGTGGGCCATGGAGTGTGAGAAGGGGATAGTGTGATGTTGATGTGATCTTTAAAAATTGAAAGGGATTTTGGCACATCATGAGAGGGTGAGTTTGGTGAAGGGGGCTACAACATCATGGATGAGCAAGTTTTCAAAATATTTTCAAGTCAACAACACCTCTAAATGATGGAAGTAGGATCATCAAAAGATGGTGATGGTGGTTGTTCAAATGGGGATTTCATAAGTGTTGTTACTAGAGGCAAATGGTGGAGAATCAAGTAGATGTACCTAGGTTTATTGCTAGATAGAGGAGGTAGGTACAAAAGGGGAGGCAAAACTTAAATAAATTAAGCTAAACTAGGATATTAAACCAAAACTTGGCAAAACTTGGTTAAACATGGTTATTTATGTTAAACTTGGCAAAACTTGATTAAACATGGTTATTTAGGTTAAATTTGGCTAAACTTGGTAAAACTTGGTTAAACACGGCTATTTAGGTTAAATTTGGCAAAACATGGCTATTTAGGTTAAACTTGACAAAATTTGACTAAACATTGTTATTTTTGTTAAACTTGGTTAAACTTGACAAAATTTGATTAAACATGGCTATTTATGTTAAACTTGGTTAAACTTGACAAAATTTGGCTAAACATGGTTATTTAGGTTAAACTTGGTTAAAATTGACAAAATTTGGCTAAACATGGCTATTTAGGTTGAATTTGGCTAAACTTAGCAAAACATGGCAAAACGTGGCTATTTTGATTAATCTTGACAAATTTTGGCTAAACATGGCTATGTAGGTTAAACTTGGTGAAACTTGACAAAATTTTGCTAAACATGGCTATTTAGGTTAAATTTGGCTAAACTTAGCAAAACATGGCAAAACGTGGCTATTTTTATTAATCTTGGCAAAATTTGGCAAAACATGGCTACTTAGGTTAAACTTGGAAAAACTTGATTAAACATGTTTATTTAGGTCAAATTTGGTTAAACTTGGAAAAGCTTGATTAAACATGTTTATTTAGGTCAAATTTGGTTGAACTTGGCAAAACATGGTTATTTAGGTCAAACTTGGTTAAACTTGGCAAAACATGGCTATTTAGGTTAAACTTGGCTAAATTTGGTTAAACATGGTTATTTTGGTTAAATTTGGTTAAACTTGGCAAAATTTGGCAAATTTTCAAAAATTTTAAATAAATAACACTAAATTAGGGTATTGAGGTAAAACTTGGCAAAACTTAAATAAATTAGGCTAAATTAAAATATTGAAAAAAAACTTGGCGAAATTTGGTTAAACATGGTTACTTAGATGAAACTTAAATAGACTTGGTAAAACTCAGATGAATTAAACTAAATTAAGGTATTGTGGCTAAATATGACTAAACATGGTTAAACATGGCTACGTAGTTTTAAATTGGTTAGACTTAGCAAAACTTGGAAAAAATACGCTAAATTAAGGTATTGAGGCTATATTTGGCTAAACATGATTATTTTTAAATTAAACTTGGCTAGACTTGTTAAAATTTATATAAGTAAAGTTAAAATAAGGTATTGACATTAAACTTGGCTAAATTTGGTTAAACATGGCTACTTAGGTTAAACTTGAATAGACTTGGCAAAACATGGCAAAATAAGGCTAAATTAAGGTCAATTTTAGTTAAATTTGCTTCAATTTAAATAATTTGGTTTTTTTTTCAACCAACTAAAATTGGTTAAACTAAGCTAAATTAAGTTAAACCGAATTATTTACATTTTGTTAAACTCAAATTAGGATATTTAAACTAAAATAAATTAATTTAAATTATGTTAAATTGGGTTACATTAGGCTAAATTAAATTAAACCATGTTATTTAATCAAATTAAATTATTTAGTAAGTTAAATGTGTTAAAGTAGGTCAATATAAGTTATGGTAAATTAAAATAGACTACTTAAACATTTGTTTGTCCATTTTAAAAATAAAAAAAAAGTTGGTCATACTATTTCAAATTCAATTATTGTTTCAATATGAATACACTAATTGTGTAGTCATATTATTAATACTAATTATCATCGTATGTATAATCATGAAATCATAATTTTGACCAAAATCATTAAGATGGTAGCGACTAAAAGACCATATATGACTACATGACTATGTTTGACATTAGTCGCAAAATGTCCTAATTATAAAAACCACATTTTAGCGTTGTGGAACAAAGGGCTGGAATTTGGGTAACAAATTATGACACCCCCCTTTAATGATCTCCAAAGGGGTAAAAGGAGGTGGCTTAGGACAAGGTGTTAAATATGTGTTAATTTTGTGCCTAACACCGCCTACCTACTACCTATTTGCTTACCTACCTCTTACTTCCTATCTCTTATAACCTACCTATTACCTAGTTCCCTACTTGCCTTTTATTTCATATCTCATACCTCTTATTTACCATTCTGCAATTTACCTACTATCTATTTTGTAATCAAATTGTAAGGTGCCGGATTAGGCTTTGACAGACCTAATTGTACCCATAGGTTTTCAATAATGATGTTTACTCCAAAACCTCAATCAATTAGCACATCATCAATGAAATTTTTACCAACCTGAACTTGAATTACTACCATCTAGTGGTTAATAGCCACTATTGCACATGCAAGTTCAAGTTGAACATGTTCAAGTTACATCGGTTGAACAAACTTAGCCAGTTTGAAAATGTTTTCTGATGTCAAGCACAATCTTCAAGAGTTGCCCCAAGTTGATTAAGGTCCAACCACACTATTAAGAGCCACACATGCTCCCTTAGACCACTATTTTATTTTTAAAATATTTTTAGAATCTTTTTAATACATCTTTTAAAAAAACATTAAAATTCTTTAAAATTTTCTTAATACTATTATGTTAAGGTGTATATTTAAAAAATCCCAAAATATGTTATTAAAAAATATTTTCAAATTGTGATTTTAGTGTCAAAGTGCTTTAAATTGCTTTTATGTAGCTTTTAAGCAGTGGTTACAAGAAGTTAAAAGTCTTTGTACGTAGTTTTCACTCATTAGATTAATTCCAAATTTTTATGATATGTACATACATATTCACAATAACATTTTATACAAAAATATTCTATTTATTATTTATTATTTCTTTCAATCCAAAGTTCAAAAAATTAAGTAGTGGTTACGATTGCTCTTGGTACATGTTAATATGACTACACCCATTACATACTTGGTTTCTAAAACTTGAGTGTTGATGTCTTTCAAAATCTCTTCCAAAGTCTCTTATCGTGATGTTGGTGATGCAATCAATTGAACATGTTGTTTGCTAGTAACCAGAACTTACTTATTGATTTTGGTAAACTAATCTAATTTGAATGAAGTGGTCTATTTAACTCAATGGGCACTTGTGATATTGAATCATTCCCCTATAGTTCCTTGATAATATGGACAAAAAATCACACTTTTGTTCTTTAGTTTGTTAATCAATTGTTGCTTTTGCTTTCACCAATTCATGTTCTTTAAACACATGTTGTTCTGGTACTTGGGTATGTGTTCTGACAACATCAACTATATTAACTGGTAAATTATAAGGTTTAGAAGGTTTTGCTACTACAATGGTAGTAGTGGTTGGCTTAGTTCAAAACATGTTTTGAACCTTTGTCTTTCTAAAATAATCAGGTGCATGGTGTTCTAAACTAGAACAAATAATACAAGGATATCTCAATGGTACTCTAGTTTGTTTAACAAGTTTTGTAGTAACTTCAGCTACTAATTCAACAACTTTGGTGGGAACAACAGGTACAACAAGTTCTTCTAATTTCCTATTGTGGTAAGTTTTTTTGGCATGACCAGTTTTACCACAGTTTGAACAAATAAATTGTTGTTTAGTAGTAGTATAAGTGACTATAGGTTGTGCAACTAATTTGGACTCCAGTTGAATTATCAAAGCATTGTAATTTGCTATGATTATTCCATTTTCTTCACAGATCACTACAACTTCGTTATGTTTGATAAGGGTATTTCTTGCCATTCTTGTTGTTGCTAGTTTAAAGTATGGTTGCAAACTTGCTTTAAAAATAACAATAAGGAAAACATCAGTAACTTTCACTTGCAATTAACAAGTCTTAACAAATGCTCATAATAGACCTCTACCTAGGTGAAAGTAGGAAAAAAGGACCCAAACAAGGTGTGGACAATCCTTAAAAATCACCATAGGAACATTATATATTAAAAAATTTGTTAAAATTTTGAAATAAGTTCTTGTACTTTCAAAGTTGCAACTACAAAAAATTTATGAAAATCCACCATGTTTCAAGAGTCTTTTTGTATTTTTAAAACACTAAAGAAAAGCATGTGGACATGTGGTTTTTGTGTTTCAAAAATCCTTTTTCCTTATCAAATGTTCACCAAATTGTTTTAATTTTTTTGTGAAGTTCAATAGATTCCACAAGAAGGGATGCATGTGTTCAAAGCATTAAAAAAAAAAAAATGCATATGCCCTTTTAGATTTTGATATTCAAATGTTTTTAAGCACTATTATAGCTTTGAATTTGTGATCATGGTTCAAAGTAAAGTTATAGATTTGAATATAATATAAGGTTTGATATAAAGAAAATTGAGTTTTTATCATGTTATATGTCATATTTGGCCTCAAATTGGATATTCAATTTGAAGAACTATGTGAAAAATGCAATAAAAACCAATAAAAATTTATCATGTAAAAATGCAATCCTTGGAAAGGATTTAAACCTTGGCGTGACTAGCTCCTTTTTTCATGCTTTCACCCACCATTCACTAACTTATTGTTGGAAGTTTGTCAACTGCATATAGACTTCTTCGTCATTCTTCACAATTCAGAAATGTTTGCAAAATGTTTGTTCTAACTCCTCAAAAGTGCAATTGGGATGATCTTGTACAAAGTTTTCACCCCACTTTGAGATGCCATCTCATAAAATGAAACCAAACAAGTTGATGATATCAGCCTCCACAATCTCCCCATTATCTTTGATTGTTTTTCTGAAAACTTTGATATGGAGCATCAAGATTAGTATCCTTCACGTATGTTGGATATTGAAATTTCTAATATGGCAGTTTATTGGTTGGTTTAGATCGGACTGCAATTGGTGGGTACCATGGTGGCATGAACATTTTTGGATTAGGTGTTGACCATCCATAAAATCCAATAGGTGGATCAAACGATAATCCTCAAGGTGGGTTCAATCAAGTGTTCCTCCTCTTCTTGGTGATCCTCAAGTAGGTGAACCTCTAAGTGGTTCTCCACCTGACAATGGATGTGAATTAATCCTTTTTGGTTGTTCAAATAAAACATCATTACCATGGATAAGTAATCCATTGGCAATAGGTACGTTAATAGGTGGAATTGTTGTTGTTGTCGATTGAACAAATACACCTCTAGGAATTAGAACTAGTTGTTTTAATCCAAAAATAAATATTCTAACAAGATATTAAATTTGTTCTAGTGGCTCAACATGTGGCACTAATTCTATTTAAGTAGTACCAGCTACATATCTTTCTTTTCTTCTAGAAATCAATGAATCAGGTCCATTTAATTCCAGAATAATACATAGAATACATATTAAAATCCATGGGTATAAAAGGTGGAACTATATTATACCACATTGGATATGGTGGATATGGTACAACTTTAGGTTGTCCTACTATTAGTGGTGTAACAAGTTATTGCCAACCTAGATGTTGACTAACCGGTGTTGGATGCATAGCCAAATTTAATTATGGTTGAATTTGTGACTCAAGTACACCAACTTGTATTGCTGGTGTGCTCATTGCAGCAAGTGGTAAAGAAGTTTTGAGTTTTTTTTTCATTAATCACTTTAATTTATCATCCACCAAAGGACAATTCTTGAATTCATGTCCAACCAATGAATAATATGCACAAATACACTTGGCCAAACACCTTGAGTGATAGGTTGTGTTTATTGAACAACAATAGGTATTATGACCGTGTCCATCGGTTTTGCATGTTGTTGAAAAATAGATTAGTGTGAAGGTTTTCATTCGAAATTACATAGTTATTCCAACTAGTTTAAAAGTTGATTACACTTCAATTTTGATTTTTTTGTAATTGGATTCAAAATAGGAACCGATTCAAATGTGTAATACCCAACAACTGATGTTGATCAAGATGGTATAACAATTCTGGGAATGTAATAATCGGGTGTTGTAAATTGCCACTTATGTGTTGCAAAGGTTATTTCATTAGCATGTCAAATAGCATTGGTGTTTTGTCCATTTGGTTTTGCATTTGACCTTTGTTGTTGGGATGATTGTTGGGGTGTCAAAAATCGATGGTTGAAGGTACATGAATCCCCTTCTTTCCTCTTCCTTTGCTAATATCTGATAAAAAGGTAAATATGTCGTAACTAATTGTTAAATGTCATTGCTAGAAACATTAACTCGTTGAATTCCTTCAACTTGAAAATGTAATTGTTCTTATGGTTGAACCACCTCATCAACAGGTTGTTATGGTACTTCTAATTTTAATTATTTTTTAAAGCTCCTTGTGACTATTCTTGACATTGTTTATACTAATTTAAAATAATTTTTAATTCAAGTTCTTTTGACTAACAAGTTGCTACAAAAACAAAAAATCATCAAAGCACAAAACATTTTTAGAAAATTATTAAACTATTACAAATCCAAACTTAAAATTTCAAAACAAAACAATTGTTGAAAACCGAAAAATTAAAGTGTGATTGCTTATAATTATGTTCCACTTACTCAGGACCTCAAAACTAGTTACAAGTGCTTAATTAGTCTTTTTTCACCCTCAAATGTTGATATAATTGATTCATATTTTTATACGTCATTTTTTAATGTATATTACACACACTATGTAGATTACATGAAAACATCCAATCCTAAGTTTAAAATTGACAAGTGTGTTATTCAAGAGTGATTACATTTATAGGGCTCAATATATTGTAGACTTACCCTATGGTAGGATTTAAGCTCATTATTACCATATTGACATGATTCACAATGATATTTGCATTGATTTGCTTAAAGGAAGATTCAATTTAAAGCTTTCAAGCAAGTATTTTGGAGTTTTTCAAGTTGTTAGATTATCCAATGTACTTATGAATATTTTCCCAATGAATCCAAAGTTAAATTTTGGTACATATAAATTTTTAAGATAATGATCTAATGCGTGCCAAAATTTGAGCTAATTTGGCATAAGTGTTAAAACACACAAAGTTTTTTAAAAAATAACCCATTACCCTTTAAATTTGAAAATGTTCATGTAAATTTCAAGTTTTTAAAAATCCAACCAAATGATGCGCTCAAAGAGAGCTATGGGAACATTTCATTTTCAAACATCTAATTCAAAATATTGATTTTTAATGTACTCCTTTCAATGGACAATTTTTTAAAAAATTGATTGTGATTTTATGTTTCAATTAGGTGCTTACATCATCTTACCATTGAGTACTTTATTAAGGACAATCATAAAACTACCATTTGGGGTAGTATTTTGACACATTCAATCATGCTTATGTCACCCAATGATATAGGATCAAATTTGCCCTCTTTAGTTTGTCTAGATGGGTGTGGGGTGCAATAACAACCTTTGAGGACCTCCAAATGTCAAGGAAAGGTCACATTTACATTAACTTGCGACCAATACTAATGACAAATAATCCCCATAGCATCCATCATTGACTACTTTGGGAATCAAGCATCCAACTCATAATTAGTCCTTTAGTGGCCTCTATCATAGAACACATTACACAAGCATCCATTGACATACATCAAAAACCAAATGCAAGGAGAGAATTACCATACACCACAAAAGCATTCTCCAATTTTGCAAATCAAAATTAAAATCATTGGTTCTACCATTCAACAAACATAACAAGCATCCAATGATATGCATGAAAGAAATATCAATGGGAGCTCTACCATACACCACATTAAACACTTCACATTTGTGCATAGAAATTAAACATTTCTTCTATCATACACCAAACAACTCAAGCAATACATTCGACATTAGATAAAATAGACCATGAAGTTTTGCCATAAACCATAAAACACCATCTGCATTTGCAACCAAAAATTGGACACCACCTATGTTATTCACTAAAAAACTCAAACATGTCCAATGATTAGAAATAAAATTAACAAAGGGAAAATTTTCATAATCTAAGCGTTAGCATCTACATTTGCAAATGGACATTGAGAATTGAACTTTGTGACACACCACAAATCAACGTCATTATATGGAAATGAAAATTAATTATTACATCTTCCATTCACCACACACATATGCCACAACAACAAAGACATGCACATTATGCTCTATTCATAAACAATACAAATTATGATAGAATTATAATAGAGGTTAATAATGTATGTTTGCATACAACTTTCACTAGCACCATTACAAGTGCAAATGTACCAAGTAGGCAACATACCACCATGTCCTCTCACCATTAAAAACGAAAGAAAAATCTTGGATTGAATTTGTGTTGTAATCAATCACCCATTTCATATGGATCTATTTATGGTCCCTTTGTAACAAACTATGAAAGGACCATAATTCATCACCTTCCAGAAGGAAGATGTGGTGTCGTAATACAATATATATAGTTGACTTTGGCAAAAATTTACTCACTAGAAGAAAACCCCATTTTGGCTACAAGTCTTAAAATCTGTTGTAAAATTCCATCATTTTGAATATTGGCAAATATTGGTTTTCTTAATTGAAAATATTTTATTGATGTTGATGGCTCTTTTTCAATTCACAAAATGGTGGAAATTCACCACAAAAAAAATTACATCATTAACATTTATTTTTCAAGTTTCATTTTTTTGCATATAGTTTACAATAATTTCAAAGATTGCTTGGTTTTTTTCAATTAGTTTTATGCTAAAAGTATATATGGGTTTTAAAGTTTCAGTTATTAAAATTATTTGAAAAATTTAATTAATTAAAAAAATTCTTCTTTGAATTATTTTATCTCAAAGTTTTGAAATTTTTATTTTTGTTCTTATTTATTTTTGAAATTTCATTATTTTTCCAAAATTTTCCCCCAAAAAATTACCACGTTGCAAAAATTTATCAACATAAAAATAAAAAATAAAAAAAACATTGGTTAGGGGCCTAAAGGGGGGTTTAATCGAAAAATTTAATACCAAATTTCCACCTAGTTATCATTGTTTAGTTTTACAAAGGAAAAGAAAAGAAAATATGTTATTACATCATTAAAAAATACATTAAAAATATATTGTGATATTTTGTTCGAAGTTGTGTAAATAATCATTTGTATTAGTGTATGATTAATGTTGCTAAAAAAACATGGCCTTGAAAACTAAATGGTTAATTGTATATTTAATTAATGTTTCTTCTTATGGTCAATTTTTGCTGATTTAAAGGGGCAACAACATCAACAAAGGATTTTTTGAATAATATTAAATAAAATATTTTCAAATTTAAAAGATATAAATCATCAATCTTTTTCAATAAGTTATAATAGAAACATAATATTGAAAGACTTAAACAAATGGACATATATTTCACTCCATTTAAGGAATGGACATCTATTTTACATAACAAAAATAACATTATTAAAGATTTAATGAAGGGATTCTTGAATTCACATTGAATTGAATCACATTTACAAAGATTGTAGGTCAATTTAAACAAAAAGGGATTTGTAAATTATTCTTATTTATATGAATACATTATTGAATACATTTTAAGATCATGTTTTCACTTGTAACATTTTAATGAATTTTCAAAAGGAAAACATATGTTAAAGTTTGAATTTCCTAAATAATTTCATACTAAACATGTAGTAAATTTAAACTTTTTCTTCTATGTTATTAAAGTCTTGAAATGATTTTGTGATCAAAACCTTGGTGTATCTCCATGAAGTCTTGGGTTCAAACTTTGATGGATGTGTGCATTAATGTATATAATGTGTATATACATTGATGTATCATGTACAAATGTAATATAAAAACATGTACATATGGTGGACCTAGTGAATGGTGTCAAAACTTTTTGTTGGCAAAACTTGGGGGAAAAATCTTATTTTTCATGACATGTATTTTCATCATCACATGCCATTAAAAAATATTCTATGATTTGATGACCTCCAAAAAAAACATTGTATGATGATATGGCACTTTAATCCATGATTAACTTGGGATGTCAAAATATCCATGTCAAAAAAATTTAATTAAAAATTACTTTAATGCAACATGTGATTGTCCAAAATGACTAAAAAAATTCATTAACAACATTTTAATCAACTAATCACTTTTTTACCAAAACCATACAACTTGCATCTTAGCAAAATTTTGTCTTATTTCATTCAAAACTTAATGAATTTGGGTAGTTGCAAAACCCATGTTTCCTTCTTGTGTCAATGGAATTGAATTGAAATTCAATTCAAGGTGCATGCAATGTCATTTAATATGTTCATTTGAAAGGAAATTAATTTCCACAAAATCTAGTTCTTTTAGTCTATCGATTTATTAATTGTCAGTGGTAATGCAAAACCCATGTTGTTTTAAAAGACCATCAAGATGGTGAATAAAACTAAATCACCACATCTTGACGATTGGATTTTTCTTTACTTCATGATTGAATTTCAGTTGCCATATGGACTAAAAACCAAAATTAAGCATTCATCCTTGTCATTTAAATTCAATTGCCATTTAATTTTGATTGTCATTAATGTAAAAAATTTACCCTTGCAAAAATGTGACAAATTTGACCTACTTTGATCCTAAATGGACATGATTCTAGGCTATGTCAACATCAAAACTAACATGAATGATGTGATATGATATGGTTGATGTTGATAACCTTGTTTTAAAAAACAAACCAAAAGCTAACAAAAATTGCTTCAAACACAATCAAACTTTATGACTCTAAAATTTGATACACAAGTTTAATAAAGTTCTCTAATGTTTCCTAGTCCAAAGTTCTAATTTTGCAAGCAACATTCAACAACTTTAGAGTTCAAAACTTCATTGAAAATAAATGAACAAACAAGGTAAACCACATATTGTCTTTATATCGTGCAAATGTTATTACTTCCCAATTTTCAAATCGCCTTCACAATTGAAAACAAATTGCATCCACAATGTGGCATCTCCCTTTTGCATCTCTTCAAATCTAAAATAGCTACTCTAATAAATTTGCACAAATATATATACATATATATAATACAATATTCTATTTCATAGTTAAAACTTTATGGGAAAAAGTCTTGTCAAAAATCCAATAAGTAAAGCTTGAATCAATGGGACTTGGGGATAGCCATTTTAACTTTCAAGAACTACAAATGGGATGATGAACTTGCAAATGTTACAAACCTATAGGCAATAATTAGCAACAAAGAATTAGATTTTGGTGATTTACAATACATTGTTGAACTATAATTTGGTGAAAGACAAGCACTTGGTGGAGCAATAATCAATGATATTGATGAAGATCAACAATCAATCATGAGTAAAAAATGGTGCTAAGAAGATTTTCTAGAGTTGTCAATATCAATGGTAGCTAGGGCTTGAGGAATAATGAGACAATGGGAAAAGTCCATTGTCCATTGTAATTACATTCATCATGGTGAAGAGGATGGATAGTTTAGATTTGGTTTAACAACCTACCACCTCATCCAAGACCGTATGTGGTGAAACAAGGTGAGGCTCTTTTCTTTGCCTCTTTGCAACTCCCTTATTAAAAGCAAAGTTTATCCCAATTAGCTAAAAAAATGATGTTGGTACCAATTATACTGTTGGTCCACAACTACTTGAGATTTATCATGTTTCTAATATTATTTGTATACCAACTGTATATTTTTTACATGTCCCAAAATCAAAGTTTTTCAAACAAGAACATCCTACAAACTTGGAGTTTCTTGGGGCATCCAAAAATCAAAATAGAAGCACATGTAAAAACAACATTGACCTTTGGATTGATGTCTTTTTTAAGAAATTTTAATAAGTTTACATCATTTTCTTATTCCATGCACCTATTTTTACCACTATTATGGAATATCCCCATATGATCTACATCATTTGCATGCTCCACCCCAAAGTCAATTTATTTGTGCCAACCAATTAAAGTTGGCCTTTTGATGGTCTTTGCCATTTTGCATAGTTCAAACTTTTTTTAAGGTGGACGATGAGCACAATGTAATTGAATATGTTAAGTGCAACCTTGTGTAGTGTAAGGTATTAGATCCTAACTTTTTTTTTAATAATCCTAATGGTTTCTATCAAAATTAATTCCAAAAACTATACATATTACCTAGTTCATTTTCTCCCCTCAAAAATTTAATTTTTCACTTGCATTGATGAAAACAACAAAACCAATTGTACACAAAATACAAGTAAACTAAGGGTTTTTCAAGGGTTTTTTCTTTCTATATGAAAGCACCTCCTTGCAAGGAAGATATTTTCTTCAATTCAAGGAACTTTGTGCGATCCACATGCCAACATGTATATAATACATCCTTCGCTTTTGTATCTATTTGTAGAGACCAAAAATGATGGGCCCACACATTATTTTTTCCAAAGGTATGTGTATCTTTTTCAATTCTCACCTCTAATTTCAAATGAACTAGGTTGTTTGAATTGTTAGATTGCACATGAACACCTTAGACGATTATATGACTACCTTTTGAAATATTGGGGTCCCAAAGTGTAGAATAAGGGTTTAGGATGAGGGTACTGCCAAAGTAAAGGCCTACATGAGCTAATATTTGAGTGCAAACCTGATTATGGTAGTATGTTGATTTAAGAATCGAAGTACCCATCTTAAAGAAAAAGGCCAAAAGATGATATCAAATAAAATAAATGTTGAATCAATAAACGACATAAACCTTTATGACTTTATGAATTTGCTTCACAAATAGTATGAACTTGACATAATGTATGAAGTAAAAACCCTCCTTGAAATTAAATACACCTTCCCCAATCCCTATCATGGAAATATATTACACCAATCAGATGTGCCTTTGTTCTACATTAAATCAAAAACTTTTCTCTTTTAAATAAGAGAAAACACATGTTCTATTAATAAGCCATCAAAGTCCACATTGGTCTTTGTACTTTAGGGACATTGTAATAGAATATCCTTTTGTGAAAGCATTACAATGTTGTCAAAACTTTCATTGTTGTCTAATGGATGAACTCTTGAATATGGGGGTTTTCATGTCCACCTTCATGTGGATGTAGAAAAATAACACGTGAACAAAAGAAATATTTTTGGAGATTTTTTAATTCAAAATGTTGTTTCAATGAATTATTTCACAAATTTACTCATATAAATATGTGTGTTAGTTCCAAAATGGCATCAATTGTAATGCTAAATATTTTTTCTATTGCCTAAAAGCATCCCCACCCATGCACTATAAAAGCATGCTTTTGATGTAGAACAATAAAAATTTGCTAGTTTGGTTTTTAAAAATGGTTTTGAAACAACATATGTGTATAGGATGTAGTGGTTGGCAAAGGCCACAACATCGTTTAAATCTTGATGTGGATTGGCTAGATTATCTTATTGGTCCACTTGCTTTGCTATCAATGGTCTTTCACTTTTTAAAATCCCAATTTCAAGTTTATGGGTGGGGCTCGGGATATGTAAATAAACAATAATGGATGTGAGAAATATAGATGTAGGCCTACATCACAAATTTAGCATGTGATGAATTATTAATGAAAATAGTTTGCTCATTCATAGCTTCATACATTTTACACCAGAATATCATGGATTGAAAACACATTTGACACATGGATAAATGTGTTGATGAATGAAGTACGAACCTATGAATGAATGAATGTCACATGAATTTTGCAACTTCCAATAAATTCATTTGTCAAATGTGTTTTTAACACACAATATCAATGCATAATCTGTACGAATTATAGATGAACTAATGTCACACGGTTTCCATTTTTAAATTGTGAGATGTTAAGTTTGTGATGTGAATCCCTAATATGAGTGGGGGATGCTGTAATATCATGTTAATTTGTAACTCAATCATGAAAGTAATTTTCATCCTTCAAGTTATCCTTCAACTTCAACATTATCTTCTTAAAAAATGAATATTTTGTCCTTGTTTCAGTTATTCACATTCATATTTCTTTGGGGAAGTTCTCATCATTCTTTGTTAAAAACATTTTGTATATGCTAAATTACACATGCCCCATTTACATGATAACACGTATTTACTTAAAGTTCATTTTAAGTTATCAATGTAAACCAAAGCCATGTACTAATGACATTTTGTTTTAAAGCAATTTAGTGGATTTTTTTTTCAATTTTGTGGTGTTGTTCAAATACATTTTTGAATTTTTTGGGTGATATTCAAAATGTGAAAATAGAAAATTTTTAATGCAGTTTCATATTGAAGGCAATTGTGGTGATTTTAAAATCACACCATATTTATAAGCGAAGTGGTTTTGAACTCTTGATTCCAACCTCAAAAAAGTTGGTGTGCACTCAAGCCCCATGAAAAGTTTTATTTTTCCCTCTTGTATATATCCTAAGAAAACAAGAACCCCATTAGGTCAAGGTAGTGGGTCAATGAATGTGTTTTTAGTTCATATATACAAAAGAACAAAGTAAGGAAATTTTTTAAAATCCTTCCACACTAAGTTTACATTTGTGGTTGTTTGTGTAGTTTATTGAGGTGAATTAACTAGTGTAGTGTAATGCAAAAGTTTGACATTGATGGAATCTTTGACATGGTGCAAGAGCCTGACATTGATGGGATTTTGAACAACTTTTATCTACATGTAGTTTTTTTACAAATGTGATTATACTAACACTAGGTTCTTCTTTCACTTTTAACTATTTTATTTATGCTCTCGACAAAATTACATTAGGACCAAACTAGCATTTTACTTTAGATTGATTTACTTTTTCTCTCAACATACTTGCACTAAGAACTAGGAACTTAGAAAAATTCTAAACCTATTCTAACACACTTGTTGGTAGAAAGTTCATGCTTTGACACAATGAAAAGAGGAAGGGAGGTGATGGGATATGACTAAATGAATGAAAATGGGTGATCCTCAACTCTGTATTACATGATTGTCATTTTTAGTAGCAAATGGAAAAATCAAAATGAGCTTTTTTCATTTCCTTTATTTTAGGTTTTGAGAGCTTTGTCTTCAACATACCCAAATCCATACTAAGGTGTGTATTTAGATCCTTTATAAGATTATGAGGTTCAATGTAAGATTCCAATTAATGGGGTGATATGATTTAAGTTGGAGACCATATATAAGGAAATATGATAGGAGGTGCCTTTTTGTTGTTGAACTTCCCATCACCAAATAGAGTAAGGTAATTAAAAACACCATAAATTGTGCAAATAAGTGTTGTGACTCAAATAGTGTTTGGTTTCATTATGCACTTATTTTTTTCTTAAAATACAACTTGCTTCATAACTGCATCCTAGTGGAATCACTTTTTTGGATTTAAAAAAATTTAGTTATGAATTTTTTAACATTTAGAATAAAGTACCCATTATTACCAATAAGCCACATTATGAAACATGATTCAAGATTGTTAAATCTTCATATTGAACCCTTCATATGACCAACATGAGATCCTAACAACAAGTTTGCATGTGCCAAAACTTGAATTTAAAGCTTCATTAAATAAAAATGAATGATATCAAAACAAAATAGTAAATGTTCTTTAAATGAATAATGCATGGATGTTAATTTGAGGAGGGAAAAACCATAAGTTGGGAGCACACATGCTTGAAATAGCTTACATAAATCAAAAACATTATGTTCCACACATAAAATTGCTATGTTTTGAACACAAAAGTGCATGAATGACTTAAGATGTTTAAATTATTACTAACACAAAATGAGTGAATGGCTTTGGAATTAAGACGTTTCAAAAAAGTCAACCACCCCTCTTGAACACCCCATGGTTTTTTGAAGGAATTTATTTTTGAAACCAAAGTGGCTATCACCTATGGATGTAGAAAAAGTGGCAATCATCCTTACAAAGATGTAGCCAAATTTGGCTAGATCATATATAAAATGTTATCAATCTTTTTATATTTTTGGTTACAAAATAAAATCCAACTATAGAAACATAAGAATTATTATTAATAATTTTCTAATTTTTGGTGATTGGCAACCTCCAAAACCACTTCATTTTTTTTTGTATTAAAAATTTTATTTCATTTTTTGGCGAAATTTTTTTAGCAGAAAAAATGTTCACCCTTGATTGAAATATTGAGTTTCTTTTTTCACAAACAGTTCTCCCCCTATGTAACTAATTTAAGGTATCTTATTTAACTTGGGTCATCAACTCTCTTCACAGCAAGAACTCCTCCCTTTGTTTAATTTACTTTTTTGTGAAATGGTTTTTTTTTTCTTAAGCTTTGAAACACTTGTTTAAATTGGTTGATTGATTCAAACAACATATAACGAACCAATGTGTTTACTTTGCATTTAAGATTATTGTCCTTTTTGGGGTTTTTTTCCCCAAAAACATGTTTTCCTAAAGAGGAATTTCAAAATGAAATGCTTTGAAACTTTTTATAATTGTATTTATAGTTGCCCCAATATGTCATATTTTTTTTACAATTAAATTTGGAGAAATACAAAATTTTGAAAGTGCACAAATTTTGCTAAATTTTGTATTTCATCTTGAAAATTTGTCATAATTTCAAATCATACCAAAACATGTTAACACTTTCAAGTTTAATTTTTTATGTTATAAATTACAAGTTTTCTTTAAGCAACATATACATTGCATCACATTTCCATGTCAAAAAAGACTCATGAACTTTTTTTAAACCTTAATTTTTGATAAACACAAAATCAAAAAAATATGAAAATTTGAATACTTTTTAGATGTGTCTAATAGTACCCTATTACTATAAAAGAAATTGAGGATGATATTAAATGTATTATGAAAATTAAAGGGCCCTTTATGAAAGTAGTGTCATTGAATGAAACTATTAAACATCCTTTATTCAAACCAAACTTTGATATTGGATTTTTTTTATTCATTTTAGATTTTTCAATATCCATATTATTCAATAAGCACAACTTTCCATGATTCACATCCCATTAAAGTGGCACCACATAGACAATTGTAACAAGAATTGCAAAAAAGTTGATGGTTTGACATCAATTTTGGTTTGTTTGAGCTCATCCACACCTTGTTGTTGATGTTTGGTGGGGAAGGAGACTTGAAAGGGTTTCATGATCTATGGTAGGTAACAAATTGATGTTCAAACAAAAAAATGTTAAGGCCACAACAAGTAGAAGTGAATAGTTGATTGTGAAAAATGTCCAAGAAAGGACAAGCATTTTGTCTCTTCACTTTTGCTTTTGACTTGTTTCTATGCTCATTTTTATATTTGCAATAAACACTATGGTTTTCATATTTGATTAAATTGTCTCAAAATGCATCTCTTTTTGTTTTGTTTGGTTGTCTCTTTATTTCCTTTCTAGGACAAGTAGTTTATTCCATTTTAGCATTATATGTGTTCTTCCTCCAACCTCTTTGTGCTCTTAGAATAACATGTAGTGGTATGTTTGGGTTGTTGCATTTTGTGGGATGTTGGCTTTTCAAAATTGGCCAATTTAAAAATATGTCAATAGGAATTGCACTCCAATAGCCACATTTTGGACAATACTTTCCTTGTTTATCTTCATGTGGTTTTCAATCCTTTTCTTGTGTTTTTGCTTGATATTATTCCAAAAATAAACATGATTTATGACTTGGAAACTAAGGCAAGGTTTATATATGAAAAAATCTTGACCTCAAAACCAAGGCAAAAAAAGGTTAATATGCAAGCCAAGTTTACTTCCATGTTGCTCAAGTTCATAACTAGTAAATGAACATGCCAACATATGGATCCTTTTTAGACAAAAGACTAATTAACATTTTTTGGTGGCATTTATGGTTCAAGATAAAACATGGAGCACATGAATAAAGGAAAGGAAATGTTGTCAAACTAGGAAAATATTTGGTGCCAATTCTTTATGTGAACATATGGCACCACATATATTTGAATAAGACATCAATTGGTTTTTGTTACAAGCAAAGAATTCCAAAGGTTGTCAATAATGTTAGAAATACATGGCAGCTTTTAGGTGACATTGTTTTATTGGATAGTAGAACATTAAGAAGCTTGCAGGTGTTCCTCCATGTGATTTTGCTCATGCTACGCTTAGATGGAAACAATCAAAGAAATTAAGGCCCACACACAATGGTTTTGTCTCAAAAGAGTCTTCTTCCTTATCAATTTCAATATTCAATTATATCTTCAATATTTATGTTGCTTGGATTAAATCAGTAGCATGTATAAATGGGTTTATTGCAAGGGAAGTTTTGAGTGAAGTGATATCCAATTTGAAATGATCATGAACACAACATGTTGGTTTTCATACATGACGTCCACAAGGAGCAATTCAAGACCATGAGATTGTGACACAATTTGTTAGAATAGCACAAATATCTTTAAAGGTACCCTTGTGTAAGTATTATGAATTTTGAGCTTTTGTCCTACATGCTCGTTTTTTCTAGTCTATTATGCAAAGGTGGCTTACAATTATTCTATAGTAGTGAAATTTTTAAATTAAAGCTTTATATGCAAGTTTATTTTAGTATTCAAGAAATGAGGTTGTTGGGATAGACACAATTGATTGATTGCATGAAGTAATGAAAGAAACACAATAACCATACTAATTTTGCTTTTGATGGACTATGCTTGCTTGTCAACATATTTAGCAAAAAATTGTATTTATCATGCCATGGTATTAACATATCAACTCTTGTATTTGTTCCATTCAAAATGGAGCAAATGGAGGGAATGGAACACATGGATTAAATCCATTCATAATGGAACAAATCCAATCTTCCTATCAACTCCATAACTTAAAATGAAAATAGATATCAAAATGTTCATGTGCTACAAACATGTGGTAAGTTTTTCTTATTATTTTCCAGCTTTGTTTTATGCAATGATGATATAAAGAAAAAAAAAATCTTCAAGGTTCATTGGTCCGTGCCATATAATAAAAGTTTAATGCATATAAAAAATGCATGAGCTCTTAAATGTAAACCCAAAATGTGAAAGATGTAACTCACCATGATGTTTCCACACATTCCAAAAACCCATGATGTTTTTGCACATTCCAAATCCACATGATAACTATTACTTGTAATGTTTCAATATGTCAATGTAACACAACAAAACTACAAATAACTAAGTGTGTAACAATGAATGTGCACATATCATTAGCACATAATCTATGAACAAAATACATTTGTTTCATAAATACATTTTTTTTGTATATACATTTGTTCACATCTTGCTTGATTTGAACTTTGTAAACTCCAAATAAACATCATGCATGGAATGTTGTTGGTTGGAAGATATATGGGGGTTTGATTCAATGGTGGTAATCCTGATCTGTCTTGTCCTTGTTGTTTCAATTTGTGCCATTTTATAGCCATGGCCATGTTGTACTTGTAGTATCATGGTGTTATTCCGTAGTGTGGTGCTACATATATTCCAGGTATAAGTGGCACATGTGACCTAATAGTTTCATGTAATTTTTGACCAATAGCCTTGCAATTATTTGAATGTCTTTTCCACAACTTTTTATGTATCTCATTCTTATTTTGCCACTTCTTTTACTATTTTCTCTTGTGTTATTGTGCTCTTGTGTTCTTATTTTCCATCATCTCTTGTCTTTTCTATTTTCGTTATTTGTTTGTTTCTTCTTCTTGGCCTTCTCTTCTAATGTTTTGACATAATCTTCACATGTCATTATCAAGATAGATGCAAGCTACAATGGTTCACTTTTGTGACAAAACAATGTCTTTTCCCTAGGTACCCTTTATTCAAATGCATATGGTGATTCATATAGTCTTAGATCTATTAATTAGGACTTGAATTTAAACTAACAACTTCATTATGAAGACAACTATGTGGTTATTCATTGGTAAAAAAAATCATTTTTTTAGTAGTAATGGACTTTTGAAGTGAAAAAATATGGATTAGTTGTTTGACTAAAACATCACAAAATGGAAAACTTTATATTGATTCACATTTCAAATTTGTTATTGAGACTCAATATATAATGTAATAAAAGATGATAAACTCATATGAGGAATCTTTTCTTTGAAAACCTTAATTGTTTAATAATTAAGAACTTTTGAATGGTTAAAATTTGACCACATTTTCATAAGTCCATATGAGTTATAATTTTTGTTTTTTTTTCCATTTCTCTATCAAAAGCATATTTTTTGAAAGTTTTACATGGGGCATTATTCATATGGATTTTGTGGGTTTTCCTTTTAAGACTTCCAAATTTAAAAATGACAACAGCTACATTAAATACAAGGTTTCACATAGATTTGGGAAGGTTTGTAGGTGATTGAACATGTATTATTTAAATATTAAAATAATAATATTTTTGAAAGTAACAACCATGTCCATTTGAATCATTTTAAAGAATCTTGTATGGACTTATAAGGAGTGTATTTTTTGTCAATATTGAACCACTATACCATGCATTGACCCATCAAAACTTGTTGTAGTCAATAATTGGTTGCCTTCAACTTTTCCTTTTGGGCCCTCGTAATTGTGGCAAAGATAGGAGGTTAGACATGTTTTGCTACTAACCTCCTTGACAACTATTTGCAAGAACACCTTGTTGTTGACCTTGTTCCAAGATTATGGCAAGAGTCGTTACTACCATGTTGTATAACTTAACTTCATTAGATCCAAAAATGTTCCACCTCTTCCACATAGTTATGGCAAGGAAGGTCTTGTGTTTTTAGTACAAAAACGAAAAAACATGAAATAAGGAACTAGTCGCACCAAGGTTAAAATCCTTTCCAAGGATTGCATTTTTCACATGGTAGTTTTCTATTGGTTTATATTGCATTTTTCACATAATTTTTCAAACAAAATATCAAATTTGAGGCCAAATATGACATATGACATGATAAAAACTCAAAATTTTTTTTGCATCAAACTTTAGATTATAGTCAAATTTATAACTTTACTTTGGACCATGATTACAAATTCAAATTTATAATAGTGTTTAAGGATGTTTGAGTATCAAAATTTAAAAATGTATATGTATATTTATTTTTTGAATGTTTTGAACATATGGATCCCTTGTTGTGGAATATATTAAAGTTTACAAAAAAATTGAAATGGTTTGGGGTACATTCATAGCAAAAGGAGCCAACGAAATTGTTGACCATGCTTAAAATTGCACTTACATTATTTTGGAAAATCACCATTAATTGTATTTAATGAATTATTTATCCATAATTTGTAATTGTGTTTTGGTGCTCATTAGGCTCCTATGAATCTGGAATCATTTCACTATGTTATTAAAATCCTTTGTCATACACAAAACACTTGTTGACAAGGTCCTTTTAAAGACTCTAAAATTTGAACATGTTTTTTGTTATTCAAACCTTCATCAAATGTTCTCAAATTTATTATGGGCTTTAATATATTTCATAAGAAAGGCCACATGTATTTATATTTTTAAATGCACGTGTATTAAATCCTTTTAATGGATGTTGTTGATTTTGATTCTAAACATTCTTAATGGTCAAAAAAGTTCAAAATTTGTCATCATGGTTAAAAGAAAAATTATACATTTCACTATAATCTAGGTCCTCATGCAAAAAAAAAAAAAATTATTATAATATGAGTCATGTTTGGTTTCAATATTAATATCTAGTCCTAAAAATTACATTTAAAATACAGTTTTGATATTCAATAAACCAATACATGTAGGACAAATGTAAAATGTAGTCCTTGGTAAGAATTCCAACCTTGGTCACCATGGTTCCTTTTATTGTGTTTTTACCTTTTGGTGAACAGTTGATAAGGAAAAAATATTTTTGAAACAAAAAAACCACTTGTCCACATGCTTTTCTTAAATGCTTTAAATATATAAAAGGACTTTTGAAACACGGTGAATTTTCATGAAAATTTTGTGGTTGCAACTTTGAAAGTATAAGAAATAAGAAATTAAATGATTTTTTAAATATAGAATGCTCCCATAGTGATTTTTCAAAAATTTGAAAAATAATTTTTAAGGACTATCCACACACTATGTGGCTCCTTATTTCATGCTTTCACCCAAAACATTTTTCAATTCTTGAACTTGAATTAAGGATCTATGATTGAAATCATCATCAACACCAATGTCTTCATTAGATGTGTAACTTTTTAAATTTGAAATGCATGTTGGTGGAAATGCCATAGTAGGTCCCATTTTGCCCTCCATTAACCTCTTGTTCAAAGGCTAAATTCTTGTGACATCTTGAATGGCTTGAAGAAAGATACATCCAACAGTTGCAGTGCATGAAATGTATAAGTTAGTAAGGTAAATAAATCCAACCCCACATTTTTTGATGTTGCCCAACATCAATGGTCACATGGGAACCATGTCCATTGAGGATCAAAAGATGTTGATTTGTAGGTTGAATTCCATCCATGCTAGAACTCACATATTTCACAGAATGTGTAATCCAACTTTAAAATAACTTATTAGTCATCTAGGCCTTGGGTTGCATGGCCTTGTGGCACCACTCTCCCAATGCACAATGTAATTTCTTGACATCCTTTTGCCCTTGAAAATGTAAAAGTTGGGAATACTTGCTCCCTTGGCATTGATGCATGCGAGAATAGTAACCCTTCCCATTCTTTCAGTGTAATTGTATGAACATTGTGAGATCCATTTTTGGCCAATAATTTCCTTGTCCACCTCTTCCACCTTGAACCCCTAATTCATCGCAATTCCAAATGTATGACGAGTCATAATTATGTAATTTGTACAACTTCTCCAATTTGTCATAGAAACTAGTGACATTTTCATTGAATAATCCTGTAGACCTAGTCACCTCCAACCCTTGAGCCACTTTCAAACTTAATTCAAGATGTCTTGCTTTGAAACACCTCCACCAGCTTCTCCCAAGAATGCCATTTACAAATGGTGTAACCTTTTCTTATGTTTTAATTGTTGAAGTGATATTGATAGGCCCATGTTCTACATGTCCAACACCTTTATTCACAAGTTGTTTGTCTTCCTCTACAAATAAAGTTCCTTCTTTCCCACGCCTATGAGATTTGATCCTTCCATCAAGTTGGTTTGTCAAGGAAGACAAACATATGGGTTGCAACAAGTATTTTTGCATCATTATCTACTGCCCTTATTGCTTTCCTCAAGCTTTGATCATTCCAATTTCCATTCATTTTTCTTTTGTTAGGTTCAAGTACATTAGGAAGCTGTTGAGGTTGAGTACCTTTTGACCCATAACAGGACTATGAGTTGTTGCAAAATAAAGGTGTATGGGTAGGTTCATTGGTGACATCACATAGTACAACACAAGCTGTTGATTGTAGCTACTCTCATAATTCTTCCTAGCTTGCAAGCTCCTCTTTTTCTTGAGCATTTTGCATCAATGATGAATTGGGTTCCTTGTACCCTTTATTATGTGTTGCCCCATGTTCCATCTTTCCTTCTTCATGAGTCAAAATGATTCTATCTGTATTTGTTGATTACTCATTATCTTCATTTTCCCCATGTGTGGAGGATGTTCTATGTGGATATGGAGACTTTGGAATGAAAAATTGTGCAGGGAAAGAAAGATCACCACCCATTATATTCTAGAAAAAATTACATTTCTTTTCAAAAGATACAAGTTACTCTAACAAATTATATAAAAACACACACAATGATGAAAGTTTGCAACAAATTTAAACACTAAATTTAATACTATATTTTTAAAACATGACACTCAAAGATGTTGGAAGTCCCTCTGTACAACTTTATTTTTAATCTTTTTATAAATCCCCACCCATTACCTAAGGACTAGGGACACCTGTGTTCACTTCTTCTTCTTCTTTTTTGGGGACAAACGCCAACCATGACCAAACTGTAAGGGTGAGATTTTCACTTTTTATAAAAGAATTAACTGCTCCAAATGATTACCCATTACCGAACACAAAGAGCCAAATGAAGCACTTCAGTGTTTTGACCCATCTCTGAATGGAAAATTTAAATACCCAATCACAAGTTTTGGGAACCAGACATTTGGTTTTAAGGTCCCATTGAATGGTTACCAGCTGGGCCATCTTTTGTTAACCTGCCATGGTCTGAACTGTCTGGGCGTTCACTCACTGGTGTGCTTTATCCTAAGCTGAAAAGAACAAGAGCAAGGGGCTAAAAGGGATGACCCGGTACACTTATATAAACAAGCATGAAAATCCATCCACAAAAAGTACAAGGCATGTCTAAACAAATGTAAAACACACGAAAGGAAAACCAAGACAATTCATCACAGTAGTAATGAAGTGGAAGACGTAATGCTAAAAGGACATCCTCTGCCACAAGCCCCATGCAAAATGGAAAGAAACCCAACCATGCAAAAATTCACTGCCAAGTAGAAGCAGCAGCAGTTCTGTTTGTTCTCTTTTATGGGGAACTTGTGCAAAAGTGCCACCGATATTTGTTTCCCCCACAATTCTGATCACACCCCAAAAAAAGAGTTTGCCAGGTTTAGACAGCTTTCTAATGTCAGGACAGGATTTTCTTCAGACAATAATACTTGTTGCCATCAATGCTATATCCTTTCTGGGATGATGGCCACTAGTGCGTGCTACATGAGAATACATCACCAAAGTGAGAAAAGAGGTTGCTGCAACTAGCACAGAGATAGTAATAATCCCGCATTAGTAGGGGACAAGGACGACTTCTTCTTTCACATCATCATCATCAGGGTTTTGTTGGGCTTGCCTACCAAGGCAAGGATATTGTGTTTAGATTCATTATGGAGTATATAAAGTAGCTTAATGGATTTTGGCCCCTAGGTAATAATAATAGGTCTATTTTTATATGAGGATTTTTGAAAGATTACTTATAGAGTTGTAATATCTTGAAGGATTTTGGTTTCTTTTAGAGGATGTTTTGAAGATTATGGTTTTGTGTGGTGAATTATTTGAGATTCCATAATTCTTCTTTTGCCTTTAGATACTCTTTAGTGTAAATGGCAAGGCCACAGTGCAACACAGCCCTTGTTTTTCAATTTTGTGTTGTAGCCAAACTGGCAATCATCCACAAGAAGATTTAGCCAAATATATCCATAGACCAAGTATGAAAGGAAAAACTTTTAAGAATTCTTCACATTCTTGACTATTGCTAGACCCAATAGAGAAATCTGGCAATTTTTCTCCAGAAAAAAAATTCGAAATCTGGCTACTAGAAAACCAAAAACACACTTACATTATGGATGGATGAATCTTTGATGATGAAAAGTTGCACTTTCATGCAATAAAGTTCATCTATGAAATCAGGGTTGCTAGAAGGGTTGGCCAAGGAAATCCCAATGACATCTATGGGCATCATGGCCTTCAATAATTAACCCAAAACTCCTTTATATACTACTAGTTGAATTAAAAACAGAGATTGTGCTAGGGAGGTTTTAGCATACACGCATCAAGTTTGGCAATCTGAATTTAAATGTGGCATGTGCATAACCTCCCTAGCACAATCCTTGTTTTGTTTCAAGGTATATGTAAAGGGATATCTGGCTCCTTATTGAGGGCCATGATGCTCAAGGATATGCCTAGCCAATACTCACTTCAAAAATAGATGAACTTTATTCCTTATATGACACCCCTCGGACGGTCCTAGCCAGGGGATTGCCCTTTTACCAACCCTCATTCATGGATGAACTTTATTCCATGAAAGTACAGCTTTTTTACTTTTGTGGTAGTTGATGTTAAATGGACTAAATAAATGATTTAATATTTTTATATGTTGAGGTAGGATAAAAGTTATCCTTTGTGACAAACCTTTGCCACTTGGTGACCAAAAAAGGGGTGTTGCCCTAAACAAAGGATTTGTGTTAGAAAGAAGGGTCCAAAGTTGCCATATTTTGAGGGAAAAATGAAGTTGAATTCTTCATATTTAACCATAGGATTTTATATGTCCCTAGTATATAGTGAGGTTTGAAAACAATTCTACTTATCTCTCTTACATAAGACTCTTGTGGATGATTGCCAGTCCACCTATGTCACAAAATTGAAAAAAAACATGTGATGGGATATGGACCTTTGAGAATTAGTAGTTTAGCACACGAGATTATAATTCCAGAGTCAATTTGTTTTTGAGGAACTGGTATATGGGTGATTTTTTGAAATTTCCTTGCACAATTTCAGAGACATTTCTTATTCTATGGTTGTGGTTGGACATTTCCAAAGATAATTTTAGACAACTATCTCACTTTTTTCCTAATAATTACCTTCATCTTTATAAATATATATATATTTTCCATACTCACCAATATGGATATGAAAAGATAAATTAATATATGTCTTTTCATGTCCATCATCATATTTATATTAATTCAAATTAAATTTGACATAGAAATAAATAATGATGAATTATTGAAAACCATATGAAAACATAAGAAAAAAGAAGTTGATCATCACTGGTAATGTGCAACAACACAGAGTTCAAATTAATAATTAGTTGAAATAAGTAGAAACATTGATGGACCTCTCAACTTAAATAATCATCAATAAAGTGTCGGTACATTGGGTTTTGGAATAGGAAAACATCGAGATTGGTTGATTAGTGTTGGAATTTGACATTGCTTTTGTCAATGTCAAATCAATCTGCTTTCATGATATTTAATGATTTTTTGGGATAAAATTTGTCTTTTTTTGAGAGAATAATTGGAGATTTTCCCCAAAAAATTCAAAATAGAAATTAAACACTTTATTTTGGGAGAAATCTGTCAAATTTTCAATATCACAAAATTGAAAAAAAAAAAAAA
>Ga0209611_10003436_pt1 | contig 27492 bp, 27 predicted proteins | sample S1TSphgellanicum_3_FD_187693 | JGI IMG/M metagenome (GOLD analysis project Ga0209611, IMG submission 187693) | Host-associated microbial communities from peat moss isolated from Minnesota, USA - S1T2_Fc - Sphagnum magellanicum MG (SPAdes) (version 2) | ecosystem: Host-associated > Plants > Peat...
TTTCCTGGTTGCTCGTGGACCCTAAACCTCAGAGTCCATTAGTTTCAAACAGACTATCACCATGTCTTTGTTTAATGCCAACCAAGTCTTGCTAAAAAACATTGTTGTGTAAGAGTAACAAAAACAAAGATTATAGTAGTAGGTAAGTAGTTGTCCCAAGCTCTCAGTGCATATGGAGACATGTCACAAGTCTCAATTAGAGAGAGGAGACATGTCAAGCTCTTAGCTATGGAAACACATAAGAATGGCACTTCATACTTGTGCCACTTTTGGAAGGATTGGAATGGGTTATCAAGTTTTTTGCAAAATAAAAATATGACACACTTTAATTAAATTCTTGAATAAACTTCTTAAACTTCAATTAATTTCTTTATCTTCTATTAAAAAAAAACTTCTATTAATTTCTTAACCTTTTTCAATAGTTTTTTTGTTTATTCTTTTCTTTTCATTTCCACTTTATCTTTTAGATTTCATCCATCACCATAACCAAGGTGACCACATCCTCTCCTTGAGAAAGAAAAAACAAGAAAATAATAATAATAGGAAAAATGAAAGAAAACTGAAAATGAAAAAGAAGGAAAAATGCAAAAGAAAAACAAAGAAAAGAAAAAGAAGCAAGGTTAAAACACATTTTGAATGGGGTTTGGGTGGATTCCAAGAAAATAAAGGCTATTGAAGTAGTGTACCGAGGTTTCTCAAGTCCCTGCTCGGGGTGCGAAAAACCACTAGCATGTCCATCATGTTGGCAGAATTTGACAAATTCCCTTTTGAACACTTTGCATGGGGACAAATGTTGTTATATTATAATCGTGTGAGCACGGTCACCAAAGATCGCATCTTGGGAAAGACATGGGAAGCCTAACTCGCTATGCTTGCTGCGGGAAAGAAATGTTGGGCCGGATCCGTGAAAAAATGGCTACTCCAGAATCAGCCCCAGGAGGTGGTAGGTTTTCTGCCTCCGATTCAACCACCGTTGGAAACGATGCTTTAGCTTGCAGTGACTCGTGCGCTCCAATCAGGGACTGCTCAATCGTTGTTGGGAACGATTCCTGAGACAATGCACATACATTCGATTCGTCTAACAAGGGTAAGAGGTTGGGTGGAGCCAAGTACCTTGGTGCAACGTGCACAATGTACGGGTGGGAGCTCAAGAGGCTGGGGTCTCACCCCCTTCAGGTTTCCCCCACACAATGTTGAGTGTAAAAAGGGTGAAGGATAATATGCGGTTAACTTTCATTGAAAAGCTCTTTCCCAATCATGAGATCGGGACTAGCATATAGATAAGATACTTGCGCTTCAAGGATATGTTGTACAAGAGTGAAAATTACTTGTGTGACATTAGGTGTGTTCAATTGCGGAAAGTTTTGGCCTGGTTTCAATGTGGCAACACACAGCTTGAGGTAGTGCTAGGTGCGTGGAAAGGCGTGCCATACATTGAGAGGCTTTGTCGAGGTTATGACTTGGGGAAGGTAGAGGATGAAGAACATCTACTCCTTGCCTGTCCAAATACACAAAAGGTTAAGGAATGCTTTTGTTTGGCCTTGCCCTTCACCCACACAAGCACTCTTGTTAAGCTCATGTAAACTACGAACACGGTCGCCTTGGCCAAGTTTGTGGCATGTTGTTAGTACGAGAGGACGATTCGTCCTCCATGATCTACCTTTCGTCTAATGGATTGGTCCCAAACGGACGTAAAATTATAAACTGTAAACAATAAACAAAATTGATTTGTTTTGAGGGGAATTTTCGAAATTTTTAGGTAAATTTTTTTCAAAAAAATCCAGGCGCAGATTCCCTGTTTCTTTGAAAAAAATTGCTAAAAAAAAAAAAAAATTGAAAAAAATCATTGAAACTCATCACAATTGCCTGCAGTATGAAAGGATGTTCAAGATTTTGTACTTTCATATTTTTAATATTGCCAAATTTGGCTAAACATATTTATCAACTTTTGCCACTTGAGCAACATCACAAAATTGAAAAAAACAAAAAAACACTATAATTTCCTCCTTGCAAAAGAGAGAGAAAGAGAGAGATGAAAAAATAACAAGAACAAAAAGAATAAAGAAACAGAAAGAATTGAGAAAACAAATGGAAAAAAGTGAAGGAAGGAAAGAGTGGGCGCCAAACCCTAAAAGATGTCGAGAAACCCTAAACATCATGAAGAAGCTCGTCGGTCGCTCTCCTCCTCTTCCTCCGAGCTATGGTTCTGAATTTGCAAATCGGTGTTTGTCTTTTAGCTTCTTCTCTGCAGCACACTCTTTAGTGTCATTGTGTGAAGTTTGCTGCCCATTGCGCCATCCATGATGATGATGATGATGATGAGAAGAGTAGTTCTTCTTGTGCAGTTGGCTCTCGATCGTGACCTGTAGTCAGTCAGATATCGCGGGAAACGAGAGATAGAGAGAGACTCTGTGCAATCATCGAAGAAGGTGATTGAATTTGGTTAAAGATTTTTTGAGGAGATGAGAAATTGCTTGAAGAAATTTGTTGTTGAATCATGTGTAAGAAGAAGAGCTCACTCCTCCCTCGCTGTTCTGCCTGCGCGTGATGATGTGAAGCGATCTCTCAGCAGCAGCGACAGCAAGGTGTTTACAGAAGGAAAATATGGAGCTGCCACGACTACAAGAAGAAGCTTAGGTTTTGCAAATGAGTTAAGTTTCTTCAGGGATATCGGGAATAGGAGCGTCCTCCATCATCAGCTACCATGTTCATGGACATCCAAGAGCTTCACTTCTGCCAAAAACCTTGCTGGAGATGAAAACGATGACAGTCCAGTCACTGGAAAGCAAAGGTATTGCTTCTCATACTGGAGAAGTTTCCATCTAAGAGCAGCAGAGCTTATCCCCTCTCTTGCAGTTTGAAATAGCTCCAAGAACCCATGAATTCTCTAGCGACAACAATCATAAGTCTTGCTGCTGAATTGACCTTGGAGTTCATCGGTGGAGCTTGTTTGCACAAATCTGTGGAGCCTGCTTGCTGGCCAGCACAATTCTGTGGAGCTTGCTTGCAGGCACAAATCTACAGAGCTTGCTTGCTTGCACCAAGTCTGGGGAGTGTGTTTGCACACTTCGAAATTCAATTCATACTCAAATTGTGCAACTTTTGCTGCTATTTCTTTTGCGATCATTTTAGGGTGCAGTGGGCTTTGCTTGCTGTTGACTTGATTTTTGTGGTGCAATTATTGCAGTGCGCAATTGACAGAGAAGGAGTTTCATGCAGTATCTGGAGACATGCTTGATCAATTACAAGAAAAGATTGAAGTATGCAAAATTATTCTTCACTACATTTTCTCTTGAAGAAATCACTACACCAGCACTCATCATTTAAGTATTGCAAAATTCTTCTTCATTACTTTTGCTCTTGAAAATCTCAGCAGCACTCATCAATCTCTTGGATCTTTTTTTTTGATGTTACAAATATTCAACCAGAACCTGAAAAGTCTTCAAGAACCCTCCTCATGCATCTGGTTGACTTGCACTTTCAGTCTTCTAGAAATCTCTGCATGCAATCTGGTTGACTTTCACTTTCACTCAGTTACATATTTGAAGAACCTTGAGAATCTCTCTACCATATCTGTACAACAAACTTCTCACAATTGAAGAACCCATCATTGTCATTATCATGCATACAAATACTCAAGGTTTTTGGTGTATTGTCAGTACCAGTATAGAGATCCCACAGACATTGAAACTTGAGATTGCAAAGCAGTGAATAATGACCAAGCTGCTTTATTTGCTTGGAATATGTATGCAGACAATTGGAGAGGAGTTGGATATCGAGGGATTTGAAGTGGACTACTCTGTAAGTATAAACTTTCATGGTGCTACTACACTTGCATTTCTTCAATTCATTTTAAAGAACAAGTCAAAGAAGACAACCAAATATTTTTGGTTTCGATCAAGAGCACCAATTAATCCTCTGGTGGCATATGTATCTGGAACATAGAATATAGTTTCTCAGCAAACATAGTCCATTAATATTAGCACCATCAAGGGCACCCAATTCTCTGGCAGTATATGTATCTGGAACATAGAATATAATTTCTCAGCAAACAGTCAAGAATCCATGAGCATTATAAGCACTATTGGTCAGGATGTAAAACTGTTTTAAGAAAACTATTGGAAATCTAGATTGATGAGCTTTTTCTATTTACTGCATGCAATATTGCAGGATGGTGTTCTGACAGTACAACTTGGGAGCAAGGGTACATATGTGATCAATAAACAGACACCAAATCGGCAGATCTGGCTTTCATCTCCCATTAGGTCAGTATGTATGTATGTGTGTATGTATGTTCCAAGCATTTGTACAGTTTGGGTTTGTAGGCTTCCTCTCCTTTAGTGTAATGGACACCCCCCGCTTTCTCATCTAATGGCTTTTATTGCGTCTGAGTGCAGTGGTCCAGCCAGGTTTGATTGGCATGGATTGGAGCATGTCTGGGTGTATCGACGCACAAAGGCACAGCTATTACCATTGTTGGAAGAGGAACTAAGCCAGCTCATGGGCAAATCCATTACTCTTAAGGATTGATGCAGCCTTTTTTCTTGTTTTGACTTAGCTCTCTCTTTCGAGCGAGGGAGAGAGATGGATCTAAACAGAGGGATGCTCACAGTGGCTACTACACCTCTCTAGAAAGGTTACCATTGTTTACTAGTCATCCTTGAGAATTCATAATTTTGCATAACACAAAATTGAAAAACAAGGCCAGATTGTTCCAAGAGTGTACAGGAAAATGGCAGGTACCTTTTCTGCATCATCCCCTGTGCGTAGTGATTGTCATCAAGAGTCGTCATCCACTCTCAAAGAGCTAGAATGTTGCAGGTGTGTTAAGTACCTGCTATGTCAAGTTCTCATCCAACCTCAGCAGCCCACTTACATATAATTCCATGCTGGAAATGAATATGGTTTATACATACTATAAGACCAGATATGGAGTTTGTCCAGATTACATTGCCACTGCTTTGTACAATGTTGCCAGAATCCACAAGAAATTGTGATCAAACAAAGCCCACAATTACCTCCTAGCCGCTATAGGTATATGCTTGAGCCTTAAATTTCAAGGAGTTTCAAACTGGGGATCTCTTTGACACCATGGATGACCAATTTCTGAAAGGTAGGTACACTTCAGATTGCAAAGTAAGAAATTATGATCAAACAAAAGCCTACAATTGTCTCCTAACCAGGTACATGCATGGCTTGAGCCTTGAATTTGAGAAATTTCTAACCGTTGTCCAGTTGTTTCTGCCTGTCAGGTTCCACCTTCCAACAATCACGTCACATGAAAGAAATTACCTGGTACATGAAACGAATTACCTGGTACCCATACAATCAATACTGAGGACCTTAACTGTTGTTCCGCAGGGTTTAGGACAAACAAGCTCATTATCTTTTTCTGTGTATATATACTATGGGAGAGTAGAATTTTCTCATAACTTTGCAAAACCAAAACTTAACAGATTTCCACGTAGTGCCTACTACCAAGAGAAGGTGATCCAAGTCAAAATAATTTTTACTGAAATGAAATCAGACATTCAGAACAGTTCAGTTTGTCGTAACCTCTTCTGCTTCATCAGATAGAGAGGTCACGGGTCCTCTCATCCTGGTTGGAGAAAAGGTTAGCCAGCTTGGGCAATCTTGGTTGCTTCCTCAATCCTCTGAATGGGTACCAAGGGAATGAAGAAAGAAAGAGGTACATGTTTTTCCTTCAAGACAGTGGCCAGCTGATTGTACTGCTGAGCACTGAATTTGGCACCTGGAGCAGCAAGGTCTACAAGCTGAGGAGCATAGGGAACAACTGTGAGAATCTTTGCCCACCCCTGGTAAATTATTTGCTCAGCAACAGGCTTGTAACTGTGATAATAGTTGGATGCAGTTGCAATTGCTCCCTGCTTTTGCACCTCTGCCACAATTGCTCTAGCTGCCTCAGGTGCTTGCTTGGTGGCCACATGGTAGACTTGGTAAGCTATCTCTTTCAGAAACTGAGGAACCACCACATCGTCAAACAAAGCCAGTGTTTCATCGACCTGCCGCCAAGATGATGACAGCCAAACATAGGTATTTCAGAAACTGTGTGTCTATCATTGCATCTTTTTGTTCAGCTTTGGAACATTCCAAGCAAGGAAGACTTAGACTTGCGCAGGGAGCATCGGGATAAATTCATGCACCTACCTGATGGCAATAAGAACCAAGAAACATACATACCTTGCTGTCAACAAATTGCAGGAGTTCCAAAGGTTTGCCTTCAATCTTGTGATAAACGGGTCCCACGACTGTCTTGACCGCGCCTTCAACGTTATCGAGCCCTGGTCTGAGAGGTCCGGATCTGTCCTTGGCAAAGATATAGAGTGCCAACAGATATGCATTCGCCTGAAACACCAATGCGTGAACCAGACCAAGATACTTCAAATTCTTCTTCGGCTCCTGCAGCACAACAACAACAATTTTGCAACAACAAACAAACAAACAAACAGGTGAATATTGGCAACAAAGTTCGCGACATCACAAGATGTCAACGTGGTCTACGCTTTCTTTGCTCACAATGAAACCACGCCTTCGGGATTGGCATGGTGCAGTGCCATAGAGAGACGATGATGGATCTCCGCAAAACGGCAACGGTAGTCGGCGGTAGTTTACGAAAGTCAAAATGAAGAAGATGCAGCTAAAGAATGGCGGTCAGAAGGAAACTGGAAAACGAAGTCCAAACACCGTCACGCATAACTTGAACACAATTGTCAAGTGTAGTCGTCGGGATACGCCCGCATCGCACTCTTCTCCACCAGAAGATTGCACAAATGCATCAGATACAGAACCAGAAATTCTCCGCATCGACCTCTTCTCCACCAGAAGATTGCACAAATGTACCAGATACAGAACCGGAAATTCTCAGCAGAAGTGTGAATCCGCATGGATGCAATAATATTAAGCTCCATTGCATACTTGTGCGACTCCTTCCAACCCCCTACGTGCTTAAGCAGAAGCAAATGCACGCACAGACAGGTCTCTGAATCGCAAAGGCCCGGAAAAACGACAGCAGCAAGGGGGGGGGAGTTGCAAAAAGTTCAAAAGTACGAGCTCTAAAATCGATCGAGTTTGGAACTCCCGTAGCAAGAAAGAAACACGAAACAAGACCGCAGCAACAAAGAAAAACACTCGAAAAAAAAAACGGAGCATAAAGATCGGAAAAACTAAACATCTCTTCAGTCGGCAACAAACAAACCTTTCCAACTTCAGCCATTGTGCTCTTGGAAGAAGAACTCCAGTAACAAAATGCACGCCCTCCGGACTGACTTTCCCCGCGTGCTTGCCAAAATCTGTTGCGTTAACGAGATTTTGAACACGGAGCCTTCTTCCTGCGAGAAGCAAAATAAATAAAAACAAAGTCAGTAAGAGGGAACAAAACAGAAGCGGCAGACGCGTTCCACAAGCTGCTGCGATGATTCACGAAACGAGTGCAAAGGATGGAAAGGCGATTTAGAGTATGGGAAAAAGCGAGCGAAGAAAGAAGAAGAAGCTCCCGGTGAGTGCGGCCGGACCCGCCGCTGCCGCTCCTCTCGCGTCCTTTCTCCGTCTTTTTCGTCCCTTAGATCATCTCCACCAGAGCTCGCAATGTAACTCCAGACAGTAAAAGGTTGCCATGGCTAGTAAAAGGCACAGCAGCGCTGTGCACCTGCAGAAAAGAGTGTATAAATATGATCTAACTGCTGCTCAATGTTTCTAATTGGCTCATCATAATGATCGGTCCAGGTGGTTTGCTATTAATAGTCCCCGTTCCCATTTGCTGTCCCACTTTCAGTTTTACGTGTGAGGTTGCAAAAGAGTACATAACTAAACTTGGATGTGAAAAAATATATTAGCAGGGTCATATACTGAGCCTGCACCGCTGCTCTAAGTACCTCACATTTTGCAAAGTCCTTATTCCTGGCCTTACACATTATGAAACCTACATGTGGGGTCCCCACAACTAATCACCTGCCTCACGTGGGGCCCCATGTGTGCCCCTAATCGCCCCACACCCACATGTGGGGACCCATGTGAGGCAATTATCATCAAATATGGGAACCCATGTAGGTTTTATGATGACAAAAGGATGGGCAACCCATGGCGCATCCTTTTCTCTGCCAGTTTGCATATTAGTTTGCAAACCTGCAGGTATGAAGGAAGGAAATTTCAAGGTAATGCAAAGAAATGTCTGGTAGGAGGTAAGGCCCTAGGGGCCCTTGCCTTACTAGAATAAGGGGCTCACATGAGATGGGAGTCAAGCACAGTCCCGATTCTGGTAGTGCCTTGCCCAAAGGGCCTTAATAGAATAAGGGGCTCATACGAGATGGAAGCAAATGTCGTCCCCATTCCAATAACCCCCTCACCCTTGGCCTTACTAGATTAAGGGGCTCACATGAGATGGAGTCCAGCACAGCCCCAATTTTGGTAGCACCTTCCTCCAAGGCCCTTAGTCTAAGGGGCTCAAGTGAGAGGGAGAAAAAAGGCCCCACATGAGACGTAGGCAGGCACAGCCCCAGTTTTGATAACACCCTCTCCCAAGGGCCTTACTGGAATAAGGGGCTCACATGAGAGATGTCCAGAATGTTTAGTGCAACCCCACATTCGGGTAATGCCTTTCCCGAAGGGCCCTATTGCATGTAAAGCTTCATCACTTTTTGGCCTAGCCTCCCAAGGCAAGGATATTGTGTTGAGATTCATTGTAGAGTACAGTAGCTTAAGGGATTTTGGCCCTAAAGGTAGTAGGTCTATTTTTATATGAGGATTTTTGAAAGGTGATATTTTGGCTTGTGTTGAAACTTGAGATTAGTTGTAACGTTATGATATCTTGAAGGATTTTTGTTTCTTTTGGAGGATTTTTTATTTTTTGAAGATTATATTTTTGCAGGTGAAATATTTGAATTTCCATATTTCTTCTTTTTTCTGTAAGATACTTTTTAATGTAAATGGCAAGACCATAGTGTGACACACCCATTGTTTGATATCTGCTCTGTTAAGTACTCAACTAGTAAGAACTTTTCTCAAAGCAAAAAAGAAAGTTCCCCCACTTTGCTTGCGGAGTAAGAACTTTTCTCATTACCATAACTTTCCCCGACTTTGCGGAGGATCTTTCAGATACGGGCCTGGCACAAAACACACACACAAAAAACAAACAGCAGCACCAGACCTTTACAACAACAGCTACTTTCACCATTCGTCGCGACAAGCTGACATTAACGGCCATTGCAGTGGAAAAAGCTTCCACAATGTCTGATTACATTTCTTAAGGCCATGGCCTAAAATGCCCCCCCCCCTCATGGTTGGACCAAATTGTTGTTTTTACTACCTACCTAGTTACAACCAGTGTTGGTCAGTTATTGAGTTTTGATCTGGTTATCAATTCAATTATTAATAACTTATCAGTTGGTTATTGATTTTTTTTGGATAACCGGTTAATAACCTAATCAATTAGTATCAAAATTTCAAACTTTAATAATTTACCTGGATGACCTGATTATCATCAGGTAGGCTTTCAATCCTCAAACACTTAACATTTTTATGATAGAAAATCAAAAAAAGGAATTTATTATTATTTATTATTATTATTTTATTTTGTTTTGTGAAAACCCTTCTAATCAACTAATAATCATAGGTTATCAATAAATTATTTGATAATTTATCTTTAGGCATAAAGGTCAATTCACAATTGTAGGTAACACATCTGATAACTCGACCATTTACAACCTTTGTTCAATTACAAACTAGTTTTTTCTGTAAGTAGTAGACATGGCATGGCAATGTGATAAGCTATGATAAGGCTACTAGTGAATGATAATGGAAATGATAATCTATTTACATTTTGGTAAATTCTTCAAAAATTGTACATTCCCATGCAAAATAGCAAATGGCAAATTATCAATTTGGAGCTTAGGATGGTAGATTATTAATCCATCATCGAACTTGTGTTGCATGCTTGTCCCTTTGTGCTCTTGAAAAAATCTTTCTTGTGTGTATGAACTTTGTGTTTGAGTTTCATGTTGCTATGCATATTTTATAATGATGGACTTTCAATCATAATAAGAGAATTTTGCGAGATTAAGGAGAGGGAGAAGCAAGGGAAGGGGAAGATGTTGGATTTTGTGGAGTTAAGTGTAATTAAAAGCATTTGTATTGTCATGTGGAATAATGTCAAGAGCAATCGCAACATTGCAAGCAATGCCAAACACAAGAACAAGGGATGTAGTGCTAAACATAAAAACAACAAATGCAACATTGAATGCGACACCAAACATAGGAACATGGTAATGAATGCAACACTAAACATAGGAATAACAAATGCATCGTTAAGAAAAACTACAATGCCACAAGCAACATTGAACATAGATCTTCGACTTTTTCAATAGTGACCAAGTAACTAAGAGCATTCCAAGGTTTTGTCTTTGATTCAATGTAAAAGATTAGAACACCTTGTTTTAAAGGAATTGGTCAATCCTCGTTTTCAAATGGTACCTACCACATAAAATCGAGATAAACTTGTTGAAAATTTGCAAAAGGTCACAAGATTGAAAAACCCATGTAATCACTACTACAATTCATGGTTTTTCAAAAGGTGCAAGTTGATTAATAAATTTTTTTAAACTAGTGCACATGTACATTTTGACTATAGGTGTGGGGCTTAAATGGCATGTGTATTTTTGACTGGTAAACTTGATCATAGTGACTTATTTGATTATATGTCAAATTGAACATCTAATCAAATTGAACAATACATCCTTATTAATATGGACAATAATGTTCTAATCAAATGGGACATCCTAAGTTACCTAATTGATCAAAAATAACTATTAACTAAGTTAGGCAATAACATAAACCACCTAAATACCAACTTATTTACCTACCTACCTACCTACCCACCTACCATCTTACAAACCTACCTACTTACCTACCTCCTATTTCTCACCTATCATCTTACATACCTACCTACCTACCTTATACTTCCCCCTTGTTTCTTACTCCCCACCTACCATCTGAAATCCCTACCTACCCATCCATTTACCTATCTAGCTACCTACTTCCTATGGACTACAAGCTACCTACTAACCTACCCTTCTACCTACCAAACATCATGCAACCTACCTATTAATTACTTAACTTTTTTACTTACGTGCATAAACAATGATGTGAAATAAACAAATGAAATAAAATAATTTGACAAATTTTTGTAACTTTGGAAGGTGTAGCCCATTGGTAAAGACTTGGTTTATCATTGAAGAGGTGAGGGGTTTAGTTCCTAATGTTTGTAACCCGTATACATGCTTAAAGGGTTAGGATAGGTAGGTTAGGCTAAGTTAGGTTAGGAATGTTAGATAGACTAAGCTAGATTAAGTAGGCTAAGCAAAGTTACCTCCCCCCCCCCCCTTTTTTTTACAACCTACCTATTTATTTACCTAAACCTACCTACACAATTTTGCTTTTAATAATAATCCAAAAAAAAAATTGGGTAGAAATTTGACTACTCAAATGGTCCATTATCTAGTAATCAAAATGACCAGTCAAATAATCCAATAGTTATTAGTCAAAAAAACCACCCTAGTCACATAGGACAAATCCAAATTGATAGGATGGCATTTTTCACACCTATCCAAATGGGTTTTTTTTTACTGGGTTTCTAGTCAAAATAACATGTTTTTGTAGTAGTGAATGGAAAAATGTGTAAAAAAAATGGAACAAATTAAATTTTGATTACAAGAAAATATTTGATTATCACATGGGGGCAAGTTGCCACGAACACCAACATTAAACATGATCACATGATGAATAAAGTTCATTCACATGGATTTCCATCCATGATTTCATAGTCCACTCATACTTCATTTGTAGTTAATTTGTAGTTCACTCATATTTAATTCATAATTCATTTTAAATTAACTTTTAATTCATTTCAAGTTAACTTATAGTTCATTTTTATTCCATTTTTAATTGATTCATAATTCAATCATAATTAAAACTTAATTAATTCATAGTTCATTTGTAATTAGGAACTTTTTAAGAAGTTTTTTTGGTTGGTGAGCACATGAAAACTTTTGTAAAAACTTCTTTGCGTTAGTTCCCCAAAAGGGTATGAATAAAAGTATGACCCCCATTACTTTTAGTTTGTTCAACATTAGTTTGAATTACAATCTTACACGATAGCCTTGTTTTGTTTTTTTCATGTTAACATTTTTTATTTCATCACAATAAATTTTTTTTTATACTCAGGTCTCACACATTTCATGTTCTTGACTTTAATCTTTGTGTTCTTGTCTTTGTTCCTTTATTTCATGTTTTGGATTTAAACTTAAACCTATTGTTTTGTCATCTATTTTTGTAATTTTTGTGCTTATGACACATGCCATCACACTACATTTTATGATTCGAAAATTGAAAAGAATAATCACCATCATCTTTCTAAGTAGTTCAATCAAGAGTTCTATGATGTAATTAAAACATTCCAAGGAAATTGGATGATAAATGCACTTGGACATGTGGGAGACCATTCATGCCAATGGAAATTAAATTTACACATAAACAATGTAGGATTAAATACATAAGATTTTATTGCACCTTAAACATCTCTAATGTAAAAGCTAGGAGATGATTATGTGCATGAAGAACATGGAAATGAAGTTATTACAAATGCAAATGGAGTATAAAGGAATTCAAACAAATTTTATAAACTTGGATGATTATCAATTAAGCCAAGGTAATCACACTTCAATTTGTGAATTTTCTTAATATTGCAACAAATTTATAAGTCATCCAATAATAGTACCTTGTGGGAGCATAGGTGTAAAATACAAACAATCAAATGTTTTTTTAGTGATACTTGAAGTTGCAAACAAAAAAATAAAATCATTTGTGATGTTATGGAACACATGAATGTCAAACATTTAGAAATTGAAAAGCATTGCAACAAAGTGCACTAACAAATAACCAAACAACATTTGGAATACCTAAAGCTTGAAAGCTAGAGATAGGAAATTGCAACACACACACAAGAATTTGGTCAATGTTTTAGCAAATATGAATGTAGCATTGTGCCATGTTTTCCTACAAAACAAAGTTAATCGAATGCCTCCAACTATGGAATTATTGTCAAATTTTTTAAGTGATGTAAATCCAAAAACTCAACACAATCCATTTGGATGGTGATAATAATGAATAGTAGAATTGAAAAAATGAAAGGTAGTTTAGTGCAAGGTAGATGTAAAAAAAATTGAACCTATGAACTTAAACTTCATTCAATTTGACAATGTGCTTCATACATCTTGTTTACATGTACATTCTAGTAAGAAAATAAAGCTTGATGTTCAAAACATTGTTTCAACTAATTTTTTTTTGTGTACTTCCATGCATCTCACTGTCTTGTAAATGTACATGTTCAACTTCCAACATCAACATTTGCTCATGGTTTGTCCCCCATCCTTCCACATGGGTGATCATTTTTCGAATTCCAATTGAACCATAAGAAAATGTTTGATCATAACCAAGTTGGCCCAAATAAACAAAAAACAAAACTTCAAAGTTTGTAAGTAGTAGAAAAACACTTGAATATCGAATGCAATTCACTCCTTGGAAAAATTAGGGAAAAAAAAACAAAGCAAAGAAAGGAGAAAATAAGTAGGAAAAAAACAATTGTAAAACCAAAATTCATTAAACTTTGCATGGCAAATAAGGCATAAAGTAAGTGAGATGAAAGAAAATTGAAAAAATGGAAGTCAAATATAGTGCTTGGAATGTTGATGCCTAAGTCAATGCACACCATGATTGCATGGAACCAAGGTTCTTAATGTGCATTAATGAATGATGGTTGGATTAAATGTTTAATCAAAGAAGACAAAAACAACCTTATATGACCCCTAGGTGGCCACTAAGGGGAAAGCAAGAAAACATCCAAAAATATTCCACAAGGATAGAAAAAAAATTAGAAGACAAATGTGGGGGCTGGGGCCAAGGGCTTTCTTGATTGTATAAGGCTAACACTAAAGTTAGTTTTGGATAGTGTAAATATCTTTTATCACCTAAGAGATTTGTATCCGTAACCTCTCATCAAAGTTCATAAAAATGTTTAAAGTTAGACCACTTAAAGCTTTTGTTTTGAATGTAATTCATGTTGCATCTTATAGTTTTATTGCATTACATAGCTTATGAAATAGTGCAACAACTTGTTACCTATCACTTTCCTTAACCTTTTCAACCTATTATTTTCTTTTTTTGTATTCATTATTTTTGTTTAACATCCTTTTTCATTTGGTGCAAATTTTTGCAACTAGTGAAAAGAAAACAAAAAGGGTGTGGGTGCAATTCAACTTGATGTGAAAAGAAAGAAAGGCACCAATGATCTTCACTTTTTGGATTTCCATTTTGATTTCTTGATCATTTTTTGATTTCATTTTTATCTTTTGATTTTTTTGTCACATTTTGCTATACTTATTTGACATATTTGAAAAGTACTTTGTTTTATGAAGGTGAGGATTTGAACCTCTACATCTACTATAATATTAAATTTTAGGAATGGGTTCTAATAATCTTTGGCATCTTTTTTTATTTGTAATTCTTTCTTTTCTAGATTTTCGAATTTAAATAGTTTTCTTCAACCTTCATATAATTCAAACTCTCAAGGTTTTGAGGATTTAACCAAATATTCCTATATGCCAAATATAAATCTCAAATTGAATCGACTTAGATATCCACTGATTTGTTTTTTTTCAATTTCTAGTTATTTCAAGTTATTTATTTTTATATCTTTTTTTTTTCAATTTTTGATGATGCTCAAATGGTGATCATCCATAGAATTTTTTTCAAAAATAAAAATTATACTATAAATATGAAAATACAAATCTTAAACATCCTTTCATTTTGCTAGCCCATTATGGTGAATTTTAAGTGTGTTTTTTTCCTGTTTTGAATTCTGACAAATTTTATCATCTTCCTATGAGTATCATCTTTTTGGTTAACTCCTCAAATTCCTAAAATTTTGAATTGTATGAAAGTTAGAAAAACCCCTTAAAATTTCAAAATTTATTTAAAGAGAATTATTTTTAAAAATGTCAACAAATGTCAAAGATTTTTGGAACCCATTCCTAAAATCTAGGATTCTAGTAGATGTAAGGGTTCAAATTTTCACCTTAACAAAATGAAGTATATTTCAAATATGTCAAATAGGTGTAGCAAAACGTGGCAAGAAATTAAAAAATAAAAAATGAAAATTAGGATTCCATTTTTCTTCTAGAAACACACATTGTATCATTGGTGTCTCCATTTGTTTTTCCATCAAGTTGATTTGTGGCCATGCTCTCCCCCCTTTTTTTTTTGTTGTCACTAGTTGCCAAAACTTTGCATCAAATGAAAAAGAATATTAGACAAAAGCAATGAGGACAAAAAAAAAAGGGAGAATGGTAGATCAAAAAGTTGAAAGAGGGTGGTAGGCAATTAACAAGTTGTGGTGCTTCCTTCACCCCTCCAACCTGAAAAATAGAAAAAACAAGTAAGTGAGTAAATGATTGATGGAAGCTCCCCCTTAATCAACTTAGGCAAATCATTTTACGAAAAATCTCGGATATTTAGGTTTACTATTTGGTTCCACCAACATGACCATTGCACTTACCCACACGCAATGTTTTCCTCTTCTAAAATACCCATATGCAAATATTATGTGTGAAAAACTTTTGTGTTTCTGAGTATGTCTATCTCAAGTTTTGTAAGGATTTTCAAAATTAGGGCTTTGTGTTAAGAAGTTGGATAATTAGCTCCCCCTCCCTTTTGAAATCACACCTTGTCTTGTGTTAGATGACTATTGTTTTAATGGTTTTTACAATTGTGTTGTCATTTAATGTGAAACATGTTTTGGGATGTTGGTCATTTTGATTCCATCACCAAATTGAGAAATAAATGTCTGTTTTGAAACCATGTTGACAACTAGCCATTTTTTCAATAATTGGCCAACATTAGTGGCCAAACCCTCCCAAGTAAAAATCATATTCTTAACATTGTTTTGCATTTACATTGTTTTATATGGTTGCGTAAAGTTATATAAGTGTATTTATTTTTACATTCACACTTACATTATTTTACACAATTTTACATTTCCATGTCTTATGTTTTACATTTATATATGAACATAAATGAATATTAGACACTTCCACAAAATATAAATAAATTTCATTATAAAATTTACACTTGTATAGAGTATAAGTCCTAATCCATTCTTGTAAAATTTGTGAATATATATAAACAAAAACTTCAGTTGTGATAAATAAATTAGGTGTAATGAAATACATTAAAAACTTTGACTGCTTGTTTAAACTTTTTAGGGACATGTCTAAGCTTTCCTTTTTCCTTAAGTCAACTTTACATCTCATGGAATAGTGTATTTTGATGTATTTAAAACATATGACTAAAGCTTTTGTGACAAGTAAGTGCTTTTTTCCATGTGATTGAAATTTGTACATGTGACAAAATTTCAGTCCCAAGAATACTTATAGCCAAAATTTTGGGTCGTGGGTATTTTAACACACAACTGAAATTTCAGTCGCATTTAATAGACATGTAATCAAAATTTTGCTACCATGTCAAAAATTTTATATATATATATATATATATATACATACATACATACATACATACATATGTGATCAAAAAGTTATGATTACAAATTCAATGTATATCCCACAAATGGGAAGTTATACATGCCCTTTAAAAATGTATGTGCATTCAAATTATAATGGTATTTTATGGAATTAGTTTTAATTTTGAAAGAGAGTTTTTTTGCCGAGGTAAAATTTTCACCCATATATAAACTAATTATGGAGATATATTTATACTTTGTCATACAAATTTTGATACAAAAGTGACATTGAAGGGCCTGTGCATCAAAACTCATATGTTGCATTCAAGACAGATTGAGATTTCATGCATTACCCTGGTGAACCCAAATCTAATGTTTCAACCAAGATTTATATATAGGATATAATATCAATTTTTTTTTTTTCAAAATTCAAAGAAAAAAAAGCGAAAAAAAGAAAAAATCACCCAATTTCATATATTTAGTTTTCACCATGTAGCCAAACATATAGAAGGATGATTCAAGATTTGTACTTTATTTCTGGTTTATAGCCAGATTTGGCTAAATCTTCCTAGGGATGATCACCACTTTGGCTACAAACCAAGAATTCACAAAACAAAAATACTGGGTTATATTGAATGCAAATATATTTAATTCCTGTTGTAGTTGTAAAATGTAAATTTATCCAAAGTAAAGATGAAATGAAATAACTGACTAGTTTCCTTCACAAGAGACCAAAACTAACTAACTAACTAACTAACTTGCAAGGAAGCTAACTAACCAAGGGGTGTGTCACACTGTGGCCTTGCCATTTACATGAAAAAGTATTATCTTAAGGCAAAAGAAGAATTATTATGGAAACTCAAATATTTCACCATGCAAAAATATAATCTTCAAAAAATCCTCTAAAAGAAACCAAAATCCTTCAAGACATTATAACTCTGTAGCTAATCTCAAGTTTCAACACAAGCTAAAATATCATCTTTCAGAAATCCTCATATAAAATAATAGACCTATTTTGTAGGGGCCAAAATCCATTAAGCTACTTATACTCTATAATGAATCTAAACACAATATCCTTTGCCTTGATAGGTAGGCAAGGCCAACAATAACTACCCACAAAGACCTGCTCCGCCAGTGTAGTAGCATCATGGCTTTCTTTCTTGTGAACTCCATTTGTATCTGGATGCACTTGTAGCAGTGTTGTGGACAAGCACCAGATTTCAAAGGGTTTTTGGTCTGTTCCTAATGTAGGGTTGGAGTGGAGCCTGAATGGAGGAGGTTATTTTACTCACCACTATTTTTGTGGGGGCTTGATCGACTCAAATTTTGAAGGTTTAGTTGCCAATATATTTTTTAATCAAAAGCTTCTCAAGGTTTTGTTTTGTTTTGTTTTGTTTGCTTTGTTTTGCTTTGCTTTCGCCACATGCCGCATTTCTTTTCTCTTTTCTTTCTTTTGATTGTCTTGATATCATTGATTTTTAGGCTTCATTTTTGTTTCAAGTTTGTTTTCTGAGTTTCTTCCCCAATTGATAGAAAGAGTGTGCATCTAGTTGCATTGCAAACTCCTTGGAAACTTTTGCTGCATCCTAAGTTGTCCATGGCTCAAGAGATCAATTTAGTGAGGTTCAGCAGGTGGATTAGGTTGATTAAGCTTAAGCAAGCTTTGGAGGATCTGGCCCCAAACCCGACTACAAGAGGACCAAAAAGCCAGCAAAATGGTGAGGATTACAAGTGCTTTGTTTCCAATGGACTCAACACTATGCATCATCAAGCCGGATGCCATGAGAGTGGGTTACAAATCAGCTATATGTCATATGATCCACATTTTCGGCTTCAATGTCATTGCTGAAGGCAGATTCAAGGTATGAGAAGCTTTGTGTTCTTGGATTGAAGAAGGACTTCATGAATCTCAGGGATTTTTTGTTCTTCAATTTTGTGAGGTTGAAAAAGTGGTGATAGATGTCAACAAAACACTAAATTTAGTTGAAATTGCATTGGAAATTTTTTTAAACCTCCAATTTTTCCCCCAAAAGTTGTTGCCACAATGCAAAAACTCACCAAAACAAGAAACACTATTCATGATGCTTTCATAATTCATTTGGTTTTCTCATGAATTTTTTTGATTAGATACATCCTCTTTATTCATTTTTCGATTCAACTTTAACCTTTGGCATCTTTGGATTTCAAAGGTTGGCTAAGTCTTAAAAGTTATACAAAGCTTAATTCTCATTTTCATATCCATTTAGTACAACCTTAGATTCAATTTTGTCATTTGCTTCATGATGTGGATGATTGCTGAATTTTTCTTGATGACATCATTTTCATAATCTAGGCTAAATCAAATGGAGCACTTTGTATTCACAAATTGTGATTGAACCTTTAGTATTCATGTTGGTTTGCATTGAAAGCTTAATGGATATATATGGAAATCCAAAGCAATTAGACATTTTTGTTTGAGAGTTGCCCAAAAGGTTGTAAAATATACTATTGTGTATGAGAAAAATTTGTAGATGTTGTCTTCTCTTTGTAATTAGTCCTTTTATTTTGAAAAAACAAAATATGGGCTTTGAAAAGAAATTATCGCTACTAAAATAGAAAGTTTGACTTTTGGAATTTCTACAAATTGATGAGGAGTAGTGTTAACCAACAAACCAAAGATGTGCACATTATGGGTGTTTTGCAATGTACATCAAGTCTAGATGTACCATGCTTACTCTAACATGTGTCAAATATGAAGCGGAGCATGTAGACTTTGGTTGATGGAATTGCTACACTCTATTCATTGGTAATAGCAAAGGCAAAATCATGGATGTATGTGGAGCCCTTTTTTCCTTCATGTGAAACATATCTAGTCAAACACCCATAACTTACATAAGTTTTCTGGCTGCAACTAGTTAGTGCTTGTTACTCCTTTGGTGGTACAAGTATTTGGTCCATGAAGGTTTTGTGTTGTTCCAATGTTACATTTGCATTCATTGGACCTTTTCAAGTTGTTTCTTTGTCATCTTATTTTCAACATACAAGCATATTGTTTAACACGTATTTGTACTTGGTTAAATTTTGAAAGTGCTCAACAAAATGACATTTTGTCTAAGCAACTAATTTTGTAGTTCACAAGGGTGAGAGCCGAGCAATTCTATCAAGCTCATGCCAAGATGCCATACTTTGAGACCCTCATTCGCTTTATGATAAGGTGCTCTTGCATGCATTTTTCTCATGTTGTGTCCCCCAAGTGAAATAAGAAAGTCACATATTAGGGGTTTTGTAAGATAAAAATTGCCTTATTGTCTTTCATACTTCTAATAATCTTTTCCATCTTGATTGTACTCTTCATATTTGTTTTGTATGTTTTGGTGTATGGCAGTCGGTCTGTGCACGTGATGGTGCTTGTAAGGGATAATTGTTGTCGAGCTTTTCGAGCACTGATTGGCCCAAAAGATTCAAACCGGGCTCGTAGAGAAGCTCCTCAAACGTGAATATAACCTTTTTTCCTATGTCATTTTTTTGGTCCATTGTTAGGCTTACAAACCCACCCATAATTTCAAAAATACATTCCACAAGTATACATGCATTTGACATCTTTGAAATATATGATTACAGAATTAGAGCAATTTATGGTATTGATGGTCGAATGAATGCAATCCATGGTAGTGATAACCCTACACTTGCGGAGAAAGAAATCAAGTTTTTCTTCCCCACAGGTATTTTGGATTGTCATTCTCTTTCTCAAATTTCATGATTTTGATTTTTTTTTTGTTGGTCATCAAATTTTTAAGTTAAATCAAATTATTCAAATATAACCAAGCTCTTCTCTTTTGCTTCTCCTATCTTTCGACCATTGTTTTATTCTCAACATCTTTATTTTATTGTAGTGATCCTGGAGCCATATCCTCGTTCAACAGAAGCAATTGAATATTTCAAACTAAACTTACAACCAATATTGTTGAAAGGCTTAACGGCCATGGCCAAATTGAAACCTGCCAGCGACACAATCAATGCAGTTGTATCCTCCCCAATTCATCTACATTTGCATATTTGGAAAACTTGTTTTGAAACCTTTTTAACTTTCTTTGTACCAAATTGCTTGAAAGGCCTTGACAAATTTTTTATTCCATCATGTGCAATTTACTGATGTAATCCATACATATGTTATGCTTTGCTCCATCCACCTCTTGATCTAATTTTATAAGCCTACTACATATATATTTACAATTTGGTGTTATTCCGATTTTCATTTTGAAAGCTTGACCACATGTTAGAGATGGCTTGCTACATGGCTACATGACAACAATCCACGTTTGCCACTAATATGTGTGTGTCATGAAGCCAAGGAAACATTTTCAAAGAAACAAGAAAGACCCATTATGGAGTTCCCATTCTTTTAACCTACCATCATCACTCTTGCCATTATTTGATTGTAACAATCACAACAATTTTTAAAAAGCTTTGTAGCTCTCATTTTTTGAAGTCTATGAAACACATTGTCACAACTACAAGGACAAAGGTAGTAACAATGTCAAATGTTGCACATGCTCTTAATTGTGTGAGGTGGGGCCATGGGAGATGATTGATAGGATTAATCATACGCGATTTTTGGATTTTTATGATGAGGTACTAATTGATGGTGTAACAAATATTGGGGACTATATTGTGTGGAATTCAATTCCTTTAGTTGGTTCTCTACTAATATTGAGGGTTCCTTCAAGAAAGAAGAACACTACTCTTGATTTTCTTTATGAGAAATAGAGGATCTCTTTAAAAAGAACAAAATTCATAAGGAAAAGCATTTATTCAAATTTTATTTCCATTTCCTCGATTCATAACTACCTTTGGGTCACCTACCAAGATAATTTGTCACAACAATTTTGAGCTTTGTAGTGCTGATCACACATTCCCCTGACCTCACTCCACTTCAAGCACTAATAATATGATATTGTGTAATATAATCACATATTTTTTCATGAAATGCTAATTTGGATAAACATGTTTCGCCATTATGCTAAGTGTGCATTTTCCACAAATTTTAGTAGGAGTTGGTCTTGTTATCACTTTGGGACCATTCTCAACACATTATGTATGGTATTTTTAATCCCACGTAACATGATCCATTAAATAGAATATAATGTCACATATTATTTTGCCAAATTTTGAAATTTTATTATTAAATTTCTACTTGGAAACCGAGTCTCACTTACCAGATGTCACAATGTGACTCCCACTCTTCACTGGTTCTCTGATTCTGAAATGCTTGAAGAATCAGAACCAATGATTATTAACAAAATCAAATTACCCACCCAACACTGGTTAAGAAGACATGCTCCAGAGGTCATGCCACTTCCTGGCTAATCCCTAACTCTGCTCTTGCTCTCTCTCTCTCTCTCTCTCTCTCTCTCTCTCAAGTGGCACTTCCTCCATTGACCTGATTGCACCCAACTGCCGCCTGGTGACCAACCACATTCACAGATCCAGCACAGTACAGGAACAAAATGAACAATTGGGTGTTAAGTTCCATATAGACCAAGCATATATAACTGAGCTGAGAACCTCCTCTTCTACCTCCAGAAGGGTACTGCCTCTTGCTTCCTTTTGGCAGTGGGCTCTATTCATCTTTGAAGAAGCTCTATTCACTGTCAGAGGTCACTCATTCAAGACCCATCTATAATTTAGCGTACAATACTTAATCTTACCATTGATATGGGATCCAGTGTATCCTTCCTAGCTAGACTGCACCTTACAATTGTGCATAATCTACGTCAAAAGTCCAAACCAATGTTGGTCTGGTATATAGGGTCAAAGATTGGTATCAATATTGGTATGAACACTTATATCAAATACCAAACCAGTCTGGTATGACCCAAGAAGTCTGGTACCAGTATAATACCAGTACCAGCTGGTATCACAATATGTTGTTACCAGACCAACACTGGTCCAAACCTTTCACCTTGTCCCAGCTCTGTGACCTATGTCTGTTGTTGTTGGTTCAAGACTTCTACAGCTCTGATACATTCAACCATTTGGCATTGAAAAGAGAAAGCCAAACAGTGAGAATCACTTCTACAACAGTACAACACTGGCTTTGTCTATAAGGTTGAATTCAATATCTTAAAGAAAAGCTTCTTGTCACCATAGCTTTGGTGACAATTCTATACTTGGAATTTTTACATACTTTGGTGACAATTCTATACTTGGTGTTACTGCTGCTTGCACTGGCCTCTCAAACGTGTCTGTTGCCCAAAGGGGACTGTCTTATCTTAAGAATGCTATAGCAGCAAGGCTTCAAAATCCTGACTTTCTGTCATCTCATCCTCAAATTCAATGTCAGAAGGATACCTCTCCTGTGCTCGTCCTCTCCTGAAGCGGCAATTGGTGCAGATGGCATGTATGTAGTAGGGGCTGGAGTGCCTGATAATACCATCACCATTGCAGATTCACATCCAAGTACCCACATTACCTTCTAAGATTGCAAAGCTATCGGCAACTGGTACTGTTTGCAGGATGTGGATTCTGGAAGAGTCTTTGCAAACCCATCTACAATCTTCTCCAGACTTACTCCATTCTCCTTCCAAGTATCAACAATTTCCTTTAAAGTCCCCACATATTCCTTCTTCGAATCCACTCCATTCTCCGGTTTGCCTTCCTTTCCTTGGTCTGCATGATCCTTCATGCTTTCTGGGATCTCTTTTTTGAGCCCATGCTGATTCTCCTTTACATCCTCTTCAACTTTCTCCCTCGTGACAGCATCAGCAACTACCTCCTTCTTCAAATCATTTCCAGTTTTCTTAGCATCCTCTGCTGGTTTCTCTTTCAAGCGAACGATGAGAGCTTCTAATGCAGCAATTGGATCATCTTTGTTTCCAAACAATATCTCAGTCACCTGTGCAGGCGTAATGAGAACCCCATTCTCTAGTAAGCTTTTCACAGAATCATACAATGGATGGCTATCAATTGACAGATAGTTTGCTGACAGAACTCTAAATGTCTCAAAGCAGCAGTAAGACATGTGGATGTGCATATCCATTCGCCCTGGACGCAGCAAAGCAGGGTCTAGTTTCTCAACATGGTTAGTTGTAAAGACAATGATACGCTCGTCACCACAACATGACCACAAACCGTCTGTAAAATTCAAGAGACCAGATAAAGTAACCCTACTTTCAACTTGGACATTTGGCGTTTCAACTGGAGGAGCCACATCTTTTGCGCGCTGCCCAGACAGTTCAAGAGAGCAGTCAATGTCTTCAATCACAATAATTGATTTACTGGTTGTGTTCACCAGTAGCTGCTTCAAAGTGCTGTTATCATATACCTACATTTATGAAGTAGTTCACACAGTCAAGCATTGTGAATTGCTAAACCTCTACACAAGATGGGAAATGTAGAAGAGCAGAATGAAAACCTATTCCTCAAGACCAGAGTTCTGCTTTATGATCTGATGAGGAGATGGAAGAGACAAGCCCCCAAGTTCAATATGACCATCATTATGTCATGGTTCCACTCAAGATGTGCCACGACTTGCACAATATCTGCTTGACATATGCAACATCCCCACACAACTCTTATTTGTGCATAAATGCATGCAACCTGCTGGTGCAACAAAAGAACTTAACAAGGTGCAGTGTACAAACCTGGGTGAGTTCTAGATCATAGATGTTGTACTTCAAGTGGTTAGCCATAGCAGCAATCATGCTCGACTTCCCTGTACCTGGAGGACCAAAAAGCAAATACCCACGTTTCCATGCTCGACCAACCTTGCGGAAAAACTTTTGACCCTCAATGAAAGATTGCAAGTCACTCTTGACACGTGCCTTGAGACCAGGTTCCATTGCAAGAGTATCAAATGTTGAGGGATGCTTGAAAGTATGACACTCCCAGTAGCTGGAGTTGTTGCTGTAGAGATAAAGTTGTTGAAGCTGCCGTCTATGCTCCATTGCACGGGTAACAACACGAGGAAGATAGGAATTCATCACAAAATCCTTGTTCCTCCTGTGCATCTTGAGTACAAATTTACTCTCTTCTCGTTGATCATCATCTTTACCTAAACTTTTGATCGAGTGGGTCCACCATACTTTCACACCCTCCAAAGTATCAACAACACTCTCCCCATCTGCAAGCAAGAGAACTTAGTCATATTAGACGCTGCTTAAGACATGTGTTCGCTTCTCCTTCTTCATACAGTCTTCATGAAAGTCCTAAAACCTCAATTCAAATGTAACTGTAACATCTGACCTGTTTTGCAATACTACAATTTCCAAACTGGAGAAGACTATGTTTCAGATGTTTTGAAAAGGTTGCAAGTAGGCTTGCAATTGACATATTCCAATCTTAGATGATATAACAGTCACAACTCTAGTGCTCCCAAAAAGACATTGACAGTAATATTTGCAAGGAGATTCCAACAACTCATTAAGACCACTTCTTCCTGCCCTGGTCCACTTGTCCAGAAACTAACTTGCACCTCCTTCCTGCATTGGAGAAAAAAGTGAGGTGACAGTAGGCTCTGGAACTTTGCAACTTGTAGTAACAACACACGAATGCCAGAAATCTCCTATTCCAAGTTCTTGACCAAAACTGTAAATCTGCCTGGGTCCTAAATACTTTGCATGGAGTAAAATTGACAACAAATTTGTTATCAAATTTCCTCATCAAAGGAAGTAGTAACCTGATTTCTCTACTAAGGATCATGGCAGAATGGAAAATTATTATTCATTTTACCTGCGAGATTGTAGGTGATGTCGTCGTCATTCTCCTTCCGAGAAAGAACCAGCTCATCCGCATCAGTACACAGGTTGGCAGCTCCCAAATACAGTTTCACCACACGGTAGAGGTCATTCGACATGCCAGAGCCTTCATTTTCCGGGATTTGGAACTGACTGAAGCGTTTGGCAGGTCGAAGCAATTTACTCCACCACATCTCAAGCATTTCAGTGAACTCACGTGGCAGGAAACCGCGCAGAAGAGAAATGAATCCCAGTATTGACCACAGTGATGTCATATTCAACGCCATGTTTCACTCCACGTTCTCTCCTCACCCTCCTCCTCCTCCTCCTCCTCAATTGCCCCCAAACAAAGCACAGAATCTCTGTGAACTTCAAACCCTAATTCATCCACTCCTTTCAACAACACTCTTTTTGTTGCAAACTTGGAATGCCGGAAGTTATTATCCCCTGCATTCAAGCATGGAAAAGAAGAGAATTTTTCATGTCAGCTGTAGGAAGAAATGTGAACATCTGATCAAATCAAATTCTCAGCGATGATTCTCCACATTTCTGAGCTGCTGAAGATCTCGTCAATTGGAGTGCAAGTTCAGTCGTGTCTCTGAGAGTCCAGCTCAAAATCTCACGTCCAGGGGAAAAAAAGAATGCTACTATTCTCCAACACAACGTTCCAGGTGCTGAAAATCCATTCAACAAGAATTAGAAAGGCGTTGTTGCGTGATGATCAGGAATTTTATTTTTTTATTTTTTGCCTTTTCCAAAAGCAGCATCAAGTGTTGTTGTGCTAGGGTTTAAACTGGATTATAATAGAGGACGCTGCAGCATATTTCTTGCCAGAACCTCCTCTTCGGCTGCAAGGAGGATATATATAATAATTTGCAGAACGATTTACAACAAAGGAGTGTGTCCTACGATGCATCTTCACTTCCAGCAATCACAAAACAAAACCAAAAAAAGAAAAAAGAAACAGGCTCACTCACAGAAAACACTCCGGATCCATAACTGAAGGGTGGCATTGCAGTTGTCAAAAAGAAAGCTTACATGAGAGAAGATGCGCAACCAAACACAAACGTCCAATTCCTTTTGTCTTGTGCTTCTTACGGTCTTCTCCCTTGGCTCATCAAGGTTTCCTGACAAAACCGAATTTGTTTCTTCAGCATCTAGGAGGTGGATTATTATCCTCCACAGCAGCAGCTTCAATTATTTTCCAGAAAAGAAGAAGAAACTCTGCGGGCACGCTTCTGCTTCAACGCCACTGCAGCAGGAATAATGGCAGGCTGATGTCCACTGGAATATCTTCTTGCACCGATCTTCTCTGGCAGTGAATCAGCTGCACCATCACCAATTCCAGGTCGTCCAACCGTGTTCATCAAATTGCGCTATAAATGCGAGAAAGAAGAATTATAGTGAGAGCAGCAGACGAATCTCGCGCGGCGAGAGGAGACACAGAAAGAGACACACGCAGAGCTCGCGTGCGAGAGACAGAAGAGAGAGAGAGAGAAGAGACCCGAGAAGAGGAAGGAAGGAAGGAAGGAAACCGAAGAAGCCTCCTCCCGAGATTAATTAACATTAATCCTGTAATTAATTAATGTTAATCCTGTAATTAATGAGTGGTAGTAGTACCACAGAACTCCTGTCATTACTCAATGCTAATCACATAATCCTGTTATTAATTAATGCTAAGCCTGTTTTACCGACAAGACTTGAGGGACAAGGAAATCGAAGCAAAGCAGCGAAGACTTGTCGTCTGTTACTCGTCCATTGGACGGCGACCGGGTGTGTGTTCCACTACTACCCTAGTCTTGTCATGGACGGTGTTTTTAACTTTTGTGGAACACGTTTATTTTATTATTTCTTTCTTTCACCGACGGGGAAAAAGGTGCGGCTGTGGGGAACGGGGGCCGTTAATCACACATAGTAACATGCGCCAATTTTTTTTATTTTTCTTTAAATAATTTTATTTATTTATTAATTTTTTGGGGTTTTTTTTTTTTGGGGGGGTTGAAATTGGGTACCTATATGTAGGTGATTGACCCAGTCACCCTGTAGGCTTTCAGGCATGCATTGCAGGCTTTTTGGTAGGTACCTACGGACAGGAATTTAAAACAAGACATTCTTCTACAAATCAATTTTTCATCTATTTCTGTCGTACAAGGGCAGCTGCAGTACACGTCTGCCCACACCCCCCCCCCCCCCCCC
>Ga0209611_10003440_pt1 | contig 27481 bp, 19 predicted proteins | sample S1TSphgellanicum_3_FD_187693 | JGI IMG/M metagenome (GOLD analysis project Ga0209611, IMG submission 187693) | Host-associated microbial communities from peat moss isolated from Minnesota, USA - S1T2_Fc - Sphagnum magellanicum MG (SPAdes) (version 2) | ecosystem: Host-associated > Plants > Peat...
GAGGGCGGCGTCGGCGTCGAGGTCGAGGTCGGCGTCGAGGTCGAGGGCGGGGGCGAGGTAGGTGTCGTCGGCGGGGGCGGCGGTTGTGCGCTCATCGGTGAGTCTCCCGCGTGTCGACCCGGGCGACGACCGACATGCCGGGAAACAGCCGCTCGCCGACACCGTCGGCGTCGTCGATCGCAATCTTGACCGCGATACGCTGCACGACCTTGGTGAAATTTCCGGTGGCGTTGTCCGGCGGCAGCAGCGCGAACTGCGATCCGGACGCGGGCGCGAATGCGAGCACGTGGCCGCGCAGGGTATGCCCGGGGAAGGTATCCACCTTGATCTCCGCGTGCTGGCCCACCGCCATGCGGGTGAGTTGAGTCTCCTTGTAATTGGCGATGATCCAGAGGTGCGGCAGGGGCGTGAGCGTCGTGATCTGGGTACCGACGCCGACGTACTGGCCGGGTTTCACCTGCCGTTGACCGACCACGCCGTCCTGGGGGGCGAGGATGCGCGTGTAACTGAGATTCAAATTGGCGATTTGCAGATTGGCGCGCTGCCCGGCGGTGGCCGCCTCCACTTGCGCGAGTTGCGCCGTCAGCACGCCCGCCTGATCCTCCGCCGCCTGTGCCTGCGCGTGGTTCTGCGCCAGCTGCGCCTGCAGCTGCGCCCGCTGCGTCTCGAGTTTTTCCGCAGCCTCCGCCGACGAGGAGCCGGATTCCAGCAGCCGATGCTGACGGGCCAGATCGCGCGTGTTCTGCTCGAGCGCAGCCGACGTCGCGCTGATGACGGCCTTGGCTGCCTGCACGTTGGCGCCTTGCAGTTCACGTTGCGCTTTCAGGGCGTCGGCCTGCGCCACCGCGGCGGCGACGTTCGCTTCGGCCTGTGCCACCGCCGCGCGGTAGTCGACGTCGACTATTTGCGCAAGCAGCTGGCCGCCGTGCACATGCTCATAGTCCTGCACCGGCAGCTCGCGGATGTAACCTGCGACTTTGGACGCGATCGGCGTGACGTCGGCCTGCAGATAAGCGTCGTCCGTGGTTTGCCAGGCCGCGTCGCCTTGCCAGTAATTCCATCGGGTCGCCACGACGATCAATATGCCGATGGCGACGATGAAGACGAGTGCGCGCCAGATCACCTCGCGAAACGTCGGCCAATCGACCTTGAATTGCGGTTCACTCACAACGGACTCCCTTCAGAACCGCTTGCATGGACTGACGAATGCATAACGGTTACCGTGTGGGTGATTGTACACGGCGAAAATCGGCTCCCCCCTGCCGCAGCAGATGGACCTCCAGTCCGGCAGGCTGCCAGGCGGCGGCCGATGCGGCAATTTTCATCACCAATCGGAGCACCGAGTGAAGCCTTGCAGAGCGTTGATGGGAGCAGTGGCCGCCGCGGCCCTTGGCCTCGGTGTGTCGGCGGCCGTGGCAGGCCCCCGTACAAGCAAACCCCCACCGTCAGATTCGTCCACCTACAGCCCCGAGCTCAACACCGGCAGGGATGCCTTGCGTCAAATCGTGCAGGAGCTCTGCGTGGTGCATTGGACCCAGAAACAAGACCCGGCACCGTGTCTGCGGGTATTCCTGCCGGACTCGAAGACGGTCAACTCCGGCTATGCCGTGCTCGCCGATCGCAAAGGGGGAGCTCATTACCTTTTGATTCCGACGCAGACCATGGCCGGCATCGACGCGAGCGAGCTGCTCGACCCCGACATGCCCAATTACTTTGCGGAAGCGTGGCGTGCGCGCGATTTGATCACCGACTATGTGGGACATGCGGTGCCGAGAACGGCGGTCGGGATCGCCATCAACACCGCGCGTTCCCGCACTCAAGATCAATTTCATATTCACATCGAATGCCTGCGGCAAGACGTCGCCGATGCGCTGCATGCGGCGGCCGGCCAGATCGGCGACCGCTGGGCGCCGGTGATGGTGACCGGATCGACCTACCAGGGAAAGCGCGTGATGGGCGACGGCTTGGACGGCGCGAATCTGTTCGAGCTGCTGGCCAACTTGAGTCCCGACGTGCGCCATCACATGGGGGACTACACCCTGGTGGCTGCCGGCATGCAATTCGCGGACGGTCCCGGTTTCGTCATCCTGACCGGTACGGGGCCGACCGGCGAGCTGCTGCTCGACGCAAGTTGCGCCGTGGCCGGCGCCGGCGGTTGACCCCAGACGTGGTGCCGGCGCCGGCGGTTGACCTCAGGCGCGCGGTGGCGGCGCTCGCGGTTGGGCCAGCAATTGCACCCAGAACAGCCCGCGCCGCGACGCTCGGCCGGCCGCGTAGGCGATGCCCATCTCGGCAAACCGCGGATCCATGATGTTTTCGCAATGGCCGGGACTGTCCAGCCAGCCTTGCACGACTTCGTCGGCCGATTGCGGGCCGTAGGCAATGTTCTCGCCCACCAACGTCTCCTCGTACCCGACCGCGCGCACGCGCTGCGCCGGCGAATGTCCGGCCCGATCCTCGTGCTCAAAGTAGTCATGTTCCGCCATGTCCGCTGCGTGTCCGAACGCCACGTTGGCGAGGGTGTCGGATAGCCGGACCGGCGGCGCGGGTCCGAACGCATGGGCGCCGCAGTGGGTGCCGCGGGCGCGCACCTCGTTGATGAGCTGCAGTGTGCGCGATGACAGGGACGCAGCCTGCGACGGGGTGGGCAGCGCATACGGCGAGGCCAACACCAGCCAGGTGTCGCGGCCGCGGCGATAGACGCCGAGGTCGCGCAATTTGCGATCCCCCAGCGTGGCGCACCCCGAGCGTTTCAGCGATTCCATGGTGGACGATTCCGGGCCGCTGATATGCACCGCCGCGAGTGCGTTTGCCGAGTAGCCGTTCCGGGACGCCGCCGCCTTCGGGGCAAGCCCGGCGGCCCACTGCTCCGCCGCACGATCGAGCACGGGATCGTGATGCAGAGCACCTGCCGCCGGTTGGGTGCCGCCGCACCCGCCCAGGCGCAGCGTTTGCACCGCGGAGAGTACATCGGCATGCACCGCGGGACTTGCAGCGGGCGCCGCGGGACTTGCAGCGGGCGCCCCAAGACTTGCGCATAGCCCGCACACGACCCCGAGCCATGCTTGAATTGCGCCAATCTTGTTCAGTATTCGCTCCCGGTTATCGCCGTTTCCGCCATTCCCGATCGTTCCGCAGGTGTTTAAGGAGAACGCGCGAACGCGACCCGGGATGACCGCAGGGGGCGGTACCCGGTCACAGAAGCGTCGGGTCACAATGAGTCATCTGCAGCTGTTCGAGGAGAACGCGCGAATGCGGCGCTCAAAAGCGGCGGCATGAGCGTCGTATAATGCCAGCCACGTCGTCGGCGAGGCAGGAATGGGCAGCAACGCGCAAGCATTCGAGCAATGGATCAGAACATCCTTCGTGCAGATGAACACGGAATTGGAGGATCTATACTTTGCCCGGCCGGATCGCGCCCAGGTGATCGGCTGCGGCGACTCGATCAAAGCGGCGTTGCGCGACGAGGGTCACGGCTTCGTCGTCGCACTGCTGGCGGAGGGGAACACCGGCGAGGGTTTCGACAGCGCCTACGGGGTGCTCGGCAGCGTGGGTTTGTATCTGGGTGCGCTGCGCCGGCATGAGCTCAGCAACCCGGCGCGCGAACAGCGCTCGCCGTTTGCGGAGGCATCGTCCCTGGCGCTGCATGTCGGTGCATCGTTGGGAGTGGCGCCGCGATTTGCGACCGCGCATTTGGCGACCTACAACAAGGCGCAAGCCGGCATCCGCAAGAGCTTCACCTCGTTGCGCGACGAGTTTCTGTTCATCGACGAGAACACGCGGGGAATCCTCTCCCTGCAGTGCGCCGCGGACGCGCTCGCCCGCATCGTGCACATCGGCGTCTCGAGTCCGGTGGCGGACGTGCTGTTCGATGCGGCCAAGCAGGCGCTGCGCGACGTGGTCCGGTTCAACGGCAGGCTGATGCTCGAACTCGACGTCGAGCGCTTCTTCTACTCGGTGCGCCCGTACTACAAACCCTATCGGGTCGGCCGCCAGGAGTATCGCGGCGCCAATGCCGGGGACTTCTCCGGCATCAACGAGATCGACCTGCTGCTCGGTCTGTGCAGAGCGAACGATCCCTACTATGCGCAACTGCTGGTCGACAAGATGCTGTTCATGCCGCCGGCGGATCAGGCGCGGCTGCGCGACTGCATGACGCGCACCAGTCTGCTCGACGAATTGCTGGCGCTCGCGGAGCAATATCATCGGACCGACTGGTTTCAGCGCAACGCGCGCGCGTATCTGGAGGTTTGCGAGCTGTTCGGCCAAACCGCCGCCCAGCACCATGACGGGCTGGTGCGGCGCTTCATCGAGGCGCCCGCGGCGGCTCTCGGCCCTGGCGATCTGTCCGGGATCACCGCCAGCGGGCCGCCGCTGCCGGTGCTGCTGCGCTCCTTGGAGGTGCTGCGCGATATGCGGCTCGCGGTGGACCGGCCGGACATCAGCAACCGCCACGCCGACCTGGACCGGCTGCGGCGCGCCTTGTAGCGCACCACCCGCAGCGCGCCTTCACGGCACCGGCCACGCGTCCCTATGGCTCGCCACACGCGCCGCGGTTTGTTTGGCACCGGCTGCGGCGCACCCTGTCGCGCACTGGCTGCGCCGCCTTGTTTCGCACCGGCCGCTCGCCTTGTTAAGTCCATCTCGGACCGGCGCTCGGGCTCTCGCTAGAGTCCGGGTGAACGAACCGAGGGCGGGATATGTCGAGGTGCGCATGACGGCGATGACTCAGGAGCAAGCCAAGGCTTACATCTACAAGCTGCTCACGGCCATGAGCCGCGCGGGGGGCTCCGATCTGTTCATTTCCCACGAATTCCCGCCGAGCATGAAAACCCACGGCACCATGCGGCCGATCAGCCCGCAGAAACTGACCGGCGAGGTGACCCGGCAGCTCGCCATGAGCATCATGAACCAGCGCCAGCAGGATGAATTCGCCAAGGAACTCGAGTGCAATTTCGCTATTTCGATTCCGGACGTGGCGCGATTTCGCGTCAATGTGTTCGTCCAGCAACAGCACGTCGGCATGGTGATCAGAACCATACCGGCCGAAATTCCGGACTTCGCGACGCTCGCGCTGCCCGAGATTCTCAAGGAAATCGTCATGACCAACCGCGGCCTGGTGCTGGTCGTGGGCGCCACGGGCTCGGGAAAGTCGACATCGCTCGCGGCCATGATCGACCATCGCAACCGCTCGTCGCCCGGTCACATCATCACGGTCGAAGATCCGGTCGAGTTCGTGCATCAATCGCATCAATCGTTGGTGACGCACCGCGAAGTCGGCGTCGACACCCATTCCTGGCATCACGCGCTCAAAAACACGCTGCGCCAGGCGCCCGACGTGATACTGATCGGCGAGATACGCGACGCCGAGACGATGGAACACGCGGTGGCCTTCGCCGAAACGGGCCACCTCTGTCTCGGGACACTGCATGCCAACAGCGCCAGCCAAACCATTGAGCGCATCATCAATTTCTTCTCCGAGGAACGGCGCAAACAGTTGCTGATGGATCTGTCGAGCAACCTCAAGGCCATCGTCTCGCAGCGCCTGATCCGAAAGCCCGACGGCAAGGGCCGCAGGGCGGCCATGGAGATTCTGATCAACACACCGATCATCGCCGAGAAAATCCTCAAAGGGGAGTTTCACGAGATCAAGGCCATCATGTCGAAGTCGCGCGAGCTGGGCATGCAGACCTTCGATTGGTCCTTGTTCGAACTCTACAACGACGGCGATATTTCCTACGAAGACGCGATCCGCAACGCCGACTCGGCGAACGAATTGCGTTTGAACATCAAATTGAACGCCACCCGGGAAGTGCCGGGGCTGTCCCTGGCCGACGGCTGACCGCGAGGCATCCCCCGGCAGTGGCACACGAGTCGGGTGGGTCGCTGCGCACTCACGGCGGATGAACGCTCTGTCGATGGGAATGCGTGCCTCGGACTTCGGGCACTGTCGATGGGCTTGGCCGGCCTCTGATTTCGGGCACCGTCGATGGGCTTGGCCGTGCCTCGGATTTCGGGCACTGTCGATGGGCTTGGCCGGCCTCTGATTTCGGGCACCGTCGATGGGCTTGGCCGTGCCTCGGACTTCGGGCACCGTCGATGGGCTTCGCCGTGCCTCTGATCAAGAGCGAAGCGCGCTCAAGATGCCTTCGCTCAGGATACCTTTCTGACGTCCTCTACATCGACGATCTGCAGATCGATGTCACCGCCCAGCTCCTCGAGGAACAGCGGGTTGTCGGAGAGGATTTGGCGGCCCATGAAGGCGATCTTCTTCCATTCGTCGCTTTGCCGGTAGTTGGGGCGGTCCTGCGCGAGCTTCTGCACCACCTCGAGGAATCCATTTCGATTGAGAGTGGCCGCCGAGAAGTAGAGCTCGAGGAGTTTCATCCGCAGGTCGTCGCGGTTCGGTTCGCGCTCCAGCGCCTGCTTCAGCACATCGGCAAGATTCGTGCGCCGCTCCTTCATAACCGGGCTCTCGTTGAGCGCGCTCGGCATGTTCACATGCTGCACCGTCATGTCGAGATCGACCAGGTTGTAGTCGAGCCGCGTGTCCACCCGCGTGTTCTCCGGCGGCGCGCGCCGGTCGGCGCCGCGCCGGACGATCGAATCAACCGGCAATTTGGTGGTGGCGTCCGACTCCGCCGGGTGCGAGGGTCCACTCGCGGGGGCGTCGCCCTCCAGGCTCCCGATGGCAACGGTCGCGTCGCTGTCGGAGATGATGGGCAGCATGGGATGCGTGGATTCGTAAATGGCCGCGGCCTCGATCGCGGCTTCGAGCGCCTTATCGTCCAGCGACACGTCGGCCGGCGGCGAGGTGGGCGGGGCAGCCGACTGCTGCGACGGTGCGCGCTCCGGCTGTGCCATGAATTCCGTCTCGAATGCCGGTGCCGATGTGGGTTGCGCCGCTGTCGCTTGAACCCGCGTCACATTTTCCGAGACGACGAAGGTTTCGCCGAGGTCATCGCCGCTCTCGGCGTACGAGCCGGTCTTGCGCCGCCGAAGCCGGAAGTACAAGGCAGCCAATGCGGCGCCGAGTGTCCCGAGGCCGACCGCCGCGGCCGCCAAAGACCCGTGTCCACTCGTCGGCTCATCCGGCGCTGCACCCGCCGCCGGAAACTTGGCTTTGCCCGCCGCGGCAACCGGAGCATCGGCCGGCGCGGTCTTGGCAATTGAATTGGCCGATTTGGCGGGGGCACTCTCTGCCACCGGTGCATCGGTAGACGTGGCCTTCACGGTCGCATCGGCCGAGGCGTTGGCACTCTCGGCGATTGGCGCATCGGCCGGGTCGGCCTTTACCGGCTGCGCGACTGCTGTGCCGCTGGAGTTGAGCGTCACCGTTGCTGCGGCCGCTGCGCCGGCTGCCACCGCCGGTGACGCCGCAGGCTGCACGCCGCCGCGCTCCGCCTTGGCATCGTGCTCCGCCTTCGCGGCATTCGATTCCTGTTGCTGCAAATTCTCCAACTGGTGATTCTCGCTGTCCAGCAAGCTCTTCACCGCGGCGAGTTCCTGCTCGAGCGATTCGATCCGATGACCGAGCGCTTTGGCCTCCTGGTCGGGCACGGTAGCGACGGCGTTGCTCGCCGCGATCGCGGGCGCCACCGTCGGCGACGCCGTCGCGGCGGGTGCCGCAGTCGGCATCGCCGTGGGTGCTACGCGGTGCGCCACCATGGTTTTGGCCGATCCGCTCGTCGAGCGCCAAGCCTCCATCTGGGCATGGAATTCGCGATGCGCGTCATCCTTGGAGATCGACTCCAAGTCCTGTGGCGATGGAACGCGCAGTACGGCGCCAAGATACAAGCGGTTGATATTGCCGTCGAAGGCCGCCGGATTTGCGCGGAAGAGGGCGATCATCATTCGCTGCAGATCGGAAGGCGATCGCTCGCCCAGGCGCCAGGCGATGCCGCGCAGCGTCGCTTTCGCGCCGACCGTGATCTGGGTCGTCGTGCGGGCGCTGCGCTCGGCACTCGCCGAGTCGCTCTGCGCCGGAGCCGCATCGGCGACAGTCTGGGTCTTGTTCTCCACTGTGGGCTTGCCCCGCGGTGCGGGCGCCGCCACGGGCGCGGTCGCGGGCGCGGGAGCAGCCAGGGAAGGTGCATCGGACCCGAAGTTCGGCGGGTCGAGCAACAGCGTGTATTCGCGCACGAACTCGCCGTTGTGCCAACGAAGGTCGACCAGAAAATTCACCAGGGGCTCGGTGAACGTGTCGGTCGAGCGAATCGCCAGGACCGGGCGTCCCTGGCTGTTCTGCGTGACCTTGAAGGTCGCGGAGGACAGAAATGCCGGACGATCGACGCCGTAGCGCACGAATGTTTCCCGATTCGCGACGGCGGCACGCAGGTCGGCGAGTTCGAGAGGTGTTGCACCGATGATGTCGATCTCGGCGACCAAGCGTTCGTTGAGTGCCGATTCGACGTGGATGTCGCCCAAGCCGATTGCCTGGACGGCGCCGGGCATCGCGAGAGCCATCATCAGCATCAACGGGTTCTTCCCGTTCGACATCGTCTACTCCGGATTCTGTGAATACGATACGGTTGCGGCGGAGGGCGCACCCATCGCACACCATCGACCCACCTGAAGCAAATCCTATGCGACAGAATCCTGGCTTGGATACAAGCGAGTTCCAAGACTTCGACGCAGTTCACGCAGTTCGTCGCGGCGGCTCAGGGGCTGCCAAAGCACTGTGATCGAGTCGCCCATTTGGGGTTTGGCTCAAGCAGGCTGACGAGCCAGCGCCGCGAAGGCTCGGACGGCGGCGCCCTGGGCCCAGGGGGAGGGCTCAGTCGGACAATGCTCGTAGGTCTTGATGTCCCAGCTTGGAAGCACGTCGGCGGTCACCCCGGTAAAGGTTCCATCGTCCGCCAAGGCCCGATGACACGCCTCCGTCGCGCGTTGCAATACCGCGGCGGGGAGCGGCACGAGTCCGCGCGATGCCGGATGCAGAGCGGCGGCCACGTAGAATGCCGCGGTGGACGTCTCGCGATCCGCGGGTCCATGGTCGAGTACGCCGGCCCAGTTTCCGTCCGGCGCCTGGGTATCCGCCAGACGCAGCAGCACCGCGGCGGCGAGATCGGCCACCTCGTCGGTCCCCTGGCCCTCCGACAGCTGCATGAGATCGAGCAGGCCGAGGATGGCCCAGCCCATGCCGCGGCTCCAGGCCACATCGTTGTGACGTTTGCGGGTGGGATCGAACCACTGCGCCCAGCCTGCCTTGCAGCGCAGGACGTGCATGGCGTCGAGTGCGATTCGAATCGCTCTCGTGGCCAGCGTGGGATCCCGCTTCCAGCGAGCCGCCAGCGCATAAGTTGCGGGCAGGTGATAGACGGCATCGATGCAGATGCCGAAGCGAAAGAAAGGGCGATGCGGTTCCAGCGCCGGCACGGCGCCATACGCGAGGGGCAGTCCCTGCAACGCATCGAGGACGCGCTCGCCGGCCTCGGGCGGCAGCTCGCCATCCATCACGCAGCGGATGATCGCCGCACCCGGCGCAAGCACGTCGTCGAAATTGCGCGGGCAGTGTCGGTGCCAGCGATGCAGGGTCTCGAGGAGCGAATCGCGATACGTACCTGCCTCGAGCGCGTGAGCTTCCAGCAAGCCGTCGACTGCAATGGCATCGCCCCAGTACCAGCAATGGAATCGCCAATCGAGCAGCCGATCGGCGGCGATGCGCAACAGTTGGAGCTTGTCTTGCGCCGGTGACGCCATCGTCTGAAGAGTAACGACCTCGCCGGCAATTTCAAGTACGATCGGCCGGATGGGAAGAGTTTTGTCGGGTGTTGGATTACTCGTGTCCTGCGCGTTCGCCTCGGTGTGCTTGGCCGGGCGCTTACCCGTCCTCCAGCAAATCGACTTGCCGCACCCCTACTACTTTCGCGAGATGTACTTGCCGCAATTGACCAGCGGTCCGAGCAGTGTCGCGTGGTCGCCTGATTCCAGCGAGCTTATTTATTCCATGGCGGGATCGCTGTGGCGGCAGAAAGTCGGCACGGGTAGCGACGCAGGCGGCGCTGCGGATGGCAGCGGCGTAGCGCAGGGCGGCGGCGGTGCGGGCGGCAGCGGCGGCGGTGGCGCGGACAGCAGCGCCGGCAGCGGCGTAGCGCAGCAGCTCACGTCCGCGTCGTATGACTACCAGCCCGACTGGTCGCCGGACGGGCGCTGGGTGGTCTACAGCTCGTACCGCAACGATGCCATGGAGCTGTGGGTGTTGGACCTCGCGAGCGGCGCGGTCAAACCGTTGCTCGCCAATGGCGCGGTGAATGTCGAGCCGCGCTTCTCGCCGGACGGGCGGCGGATCGTGTTCGTCTCGACGCTCTACCACAAACGGTTTCATATTTTCGTCGCGGATTTTGCCGACGGCGCCTTGAGCGGTGTCGTGCGTCTGACCGGAGAGCACAAGAGCGATCTGCCGCGCTACTACTACAGTGCGTACGATCACGAGATCAATCCGACGTGGTCGCGCGACGGGCGGGACATCATTTACGTCTCGAACCGGGGTCACATCTACGGCACCGGCGGCTTCTGGCGCACCGCGTCGCGGCCGGCGGCAGGCGTGGACCCGGAGGCGTCCGCGGCCCGGGAGATTCACTATGAAGAAACCAACTGGAAGGCGCGGCCGGACCTGTCCCCCGACGGTTCTCGCATGGTCTACAGCTCCTACCTCGGCCGATCGTGGCATAACTTGTGGGTGATGCCGGCCGACGGCGGCGATGCGTTTCCCGTCGGCTACGGGGATTGGGATCAGACCAATCCGCGCTGGTCGCCGGACGGCACGCGGATCGCATTCATCTCGAACCAGGGCGGCAATACCGAGATCGGCATCGAGCGTATCCCGGGCGGTTTGCAGCAACGGCTCCCGGTGCACGAGCGGCGCTACCTGCTGCCCATGGCGCACCTGCATCTGGACATCACCGACTCCCAAGGGCAAGCGACGGCCGCGCGCGTCAGCGTCGCGGATGCGGCGGGCCGTTTCTATGCGCCGGCCGGCGCCTGGATCAGCGCCGACGATTCCTTCGACCGCAGCGAGCGGCGCACCGAAGCGCACTACTTCCATGCGCGCGGCGAGGCGTGGGTCGACGTGCCGGCAGGAGTCACGCAGGTGGACATTCTGCATGGCTTCGAGCGGCGCTTCGAGCGCCGCCAGGTGACGGTCGCGGCCGGGGAGACCGCGAGCGTGGCGGTGAATCTCGATGCCGGCGCGTGGAGCGTTCCCGATGCGGGGCATTGGGTGAGCGCCGATGTGCACGTGCACATGAATTACGGCGGCGAATACCTTAATACGCCGGCGCACCTGGTGATGCAGGCGCAGGCGGAGAATCTCTCGATCGTGAATTCCTTGCTGGTCAACAAGGAGCAGCGGTTTCCCGACATCGCGTACAACGGGCGGCAGCAAGATGCCGCGTCGGCGCGGAATGCCCTGGTGGTACATGGCCAGGAATATCACACCAGCTACTGGGGCCATTTGGGATTGCTGGATATCTCCGGCGGCGTGATCCTGCCGGGCTACGTGGGGTATCCCCATACGGCCGCCTCGAGCTTGTACCCGATGAACGCCGATGTCGCGGACATCGCGCACGCGCGGGGCGCCTTGGTGGGCTACGTGCATCCCTTCGATGAATATCCGGAACCGCTCGCGAAACCGCACGACAGCCTGACCCACGAGCTGCCCGTCGACGTGGCGCTCGGCAAGGTCGATTACCTCGAAGTCGTCGGCTTCAGCGACCATCGCTCGACCGCGCACGTGTGGTATCAACTGCTCAATCTGGGATTCCGCATTCCGGCCGCGGGAGGTACCGACGCGATGGCGAATTATTCCTCGCTGCGCGGGCCTGTCGGCATGAACCGGGTGTATGCCCGCGTGGCGGGCGCCGATCTCGACGCCGGGGAGTGGATGGCGGCGCTCAAGGCGGGCCGCAGCTTCGCCACCAACGGCCCGCTGCTCGGCTTCACGCTCGGCGGCGCGCAGATCGGCGATGAGCTTAAATTCGCCGCCGGACAGCGGCGCGTCGCATTCTCGGTCCGGCTGCAATCCATCGTCGCGGTGGATCACTTGGAACTGGTGTGCAACGGCAAGGTGGTACGGTCGTTCGTGAAAGGCGCGCCGCTCGATCACGGCGATTTCACCGGCAGCATCGCCCTCGAGGACAGCGGCTGGTGCGTGGCGCGCGCGTCCACCGACGCGGGGCGCTATCCGGTGCTCGATACCTATGTATACGCGACCACCAGCCCCATCTACGTGACCATCAAGGGACAGAAGCCGCGGTCGCCGCCCGATGCGCGTTATTTTGTGGCGTGGATCGACCGGATCACCGAAGCCACGGCCGCCTATCCGGACTGGAACGATGCGGCGGAGAAACTCAGCGTGATGCAACGGCTGGCGCAGGCCAGGGCGGTGTTCAGGGCGCTCGAGTAGCACCTGGCGCGGGCTGTCAAGGCCGTGTTCGCACTACTGGATTAGCGCAAGGCCCCGCGCGGCGGCAAACAGTCGAGAACCGGAGCGGCATGAGCCCGTATCATGTGGCAGACGGTGTCCTAACCGCCGCCGCTCAAACGCCGCCAGGACTCTGCGCCCGCGGCAGCATCAGGAGAATTGTCGTGGATCTGCAATTGACGGACAAACTGGCTTTGGTCACGGGTTCCACCGCCGGCATCGGCCGCGCCATCGCGACGGCGCTGGCGCGCGAGGGCGCGTCGGTCATCGTCAACGGCCGCGGCGACGCGGCGGTGGCCGAGGCGGTCGCCGCCATCCATTCCGCCACCGGCGCCCAGGTCCTGGGATTTGCCGGCGATCTGAGCGCGGCCGACACCGCCGCGGAACTGGTACGCCGCCATCCGCAGGTGGATGTCCTGGTCAACAATCTCGGTATCTTCGAGGTCAAGCCGTTCGAGGACATTGCCGATGCGGACTGGCGCCGATTCTTTGATGTCAACGTGCTGAGCGGCGCGCGCTTGTCGAGGCTGTACCTGCCCGCGATGCGCCGGCGCAACTGGGGGCGCATCATTTTCATCTCGAGCGAAAGCGGTTATCACATCCCGGCGGAAATGATTCACTACGGCATGACCAAGGCGGCGCAGATCGCGGTGGCGCGTGGCTTGGCGGAGACCACCGCCGGCACGGGCATCACCGTCAACAGCGTGTTGCCCGGGCCGACGCGCTCGCGCGGCGTCGGCGATTTCGTCGCCGAGATGGCGGCGGCTTCGGGCAAAAGCGCACAGGCGGTGGAACAGGAATTCTTCAAGGTGGCGCGGCCCACGTCATTGCTGCAGCGATTCGCCACGCCGGAGGAGGTCGCCGACCTGGTGGCCTATGTCGCAAGCCCGCGCTCCGCCGCGACCAACGGTGCGGCGCTGCGGGTGGATGGCGGGACCATCAAGTCGGCGTTCTGAGAACGTCGGAGTGCGCCGTCAAGGCGCGCTCTTCGGCGAGAGGGTCGCAGGGGACATCGTCGGCAGACGTCGTGCCCACGACCGCGAAACCTCCACGCAGTCGGCCCGCCGGTCCTTCAGGCGGCGTGGATCACGCGCCGGCGATTGATGGCTGCGTGCAACTCCGCCGCCGCCCCGCGAATGCCGGCGATGGAGCCGCCGCCGGCATAGATGATATTTCGCGACGAACTGATCAAGAGTCCCGCGCCTCGCTCATCGAGTCCGGCCTCCAGTGTCGCGTCGAGATCGCCCCCTTGGGCGCCGATTCCGGGCACCAGGAATGACAGCGCGGGATGCGCCTCACGCAACTCCGCCATCTCGCGCGGATAGGTGGCGCCGACCACCAGCATGAGATTGCGATGCTCGTTCCAGCGTCCCGCCGCGCGCTCGGCCACGCGGCGGTATAGCGGCAGGCCGTCGACCACCAAATCCTGAAAATCCCGGGCGCCGGGATTCGAGGTGCGGCACAGCAGGATCGCGCCGCGTTCCGGCCGCGCCAGAAACGGCCGCACCGAGTCCTCGCCCATGTAGGGATTGACGGTGACGGCGTCGGCACCGTAGCGATCGAAGGCCTCGCGCGCATAGGCCTCGGCGGTGTTGCCGACATCGCTGCGCTTGGCGTCGAGAATCACCAGCGCCGTGGGCGCGCGCTCGCGGATGTAGCGGATGCTCGCCGCCAACTGCTCTTCCGCACCCACGGCGGCGTAAAACGCAATCTGCGGTTTGTACGCGGCCGCGAGATGCAGGGTGGCGTCGACGATACGGCGGTTGAAGGCGAGCAGCGGAGCGGCGTCCGCGAGGAGCTCGGCGGGCAGTTTCGCCGGGTCCGGGTCGAGTCCCACGCAGAGCAGGCTGCCGCTCGAAGCTTGCGCGCGGTCGAGGCGTTCGGCGAATGTCATCGACATGCCCGCATATTAACCAGCGTGCGGCCTGGATGGCGAGCGCAGCGGCCTTTAGGGAGTATGCTTGAGGGCTACGTGAGAACCGAATTGCCCAGCAAGCCTCGTACAGGACCGCGATTGGTACTGCAGCCGGCCAGCCGTCGCGCGGCCCGGCATACCAGCACCAATGCCCTGAAGCGATTTTTCGCGATCGCCGATGTCTGGGAACTGTCGCCGCTGCAGCAATGCCGGCTGCTGAAAATTCCCTCCCCGCAAGTGCTGGAACGCTACCGCCTCGGTCAGGCGCCGCGCCTTTCGGCAACGCAGCAGGAGCGGGCTGCGCTGATCGCGCACATTCAATATTCACTCACGGCGGGCACCACCCGCAAGGACCGCGCCTGGGCCTGGGTCCATTCCCCGCGCGAGGCGCCGCCTTTCGACGGCGACAGCCCGCTCTACTTCATGCTGGAGAACGGCCTGCCGGCGTTGCGGGAAGTGGCGCGCATGTTGGTGCGCGAAAGCGAGCCCCGCTAGGCGTTGCCGAGTTACGCTATACTAGCGGGCTGTTCCGATGCGAATGTGGCGGAATTGGTAGACGCGCCAGACTTAGGATCTGGTGGGGTAACCCGTGCGAGTTCGAGTCTCGCCTTTCGCACCATCGCATCGAGCATCGAAAAGACTAGGTCGCGAGGATCGTATGCAGGTGTCGGTCGAGAGTATCAGCAAATTGGAGCGCCGCATGCAGGTGCAGGTGCCGGCAGAGCGCGTCAGCCGGGAGATCGCCGCGCGTCTGAAGAACATCAGCCGCACCGCGCGCCTCAACGGTTTTCGTCCGGGGAAGGCGCCTCTCACCGTCATCCGCAGGCAGTTCGGGCCGCAGGTGCACCGGGAAGTCATCGGCGAGTTGCTGCAATCGAGTTTTGCCGAGGCGGTTTCCGCGAAACAATTGTCGCCCGCCGGCAATCCGCGCATCGAACCCCAGAGCATCGATGAAGGCCAGGACCTGCGGTATGTGGCGACCTTCGAGGTGTTCCCCGAGGTGGCGCTGCAACCGTTCGACTCGCTGGAACTCGAACGCATCACCGCGGAAGTCACGGAGAGCGACGTCGACGCGATGATCGAGCGGCTGCGCAAACAGCAAATGAGCTACACGCCCGTCACCCGCGCGGCGGCAACCGGTGACAAGGTCACCATCGATTTTCTCGGCACCGTCGATGGCGTTGAATTTTCCGGCGGCAAGGGCGAGAACGTCGCCATCGTGCTCGGCGAGGGCCGCATGCTGGCGCAGCTCGAGCAGGGATTGGTGGGCGCCGCGCCGGGCGATCATCGCGACATCCAGGTGGATTTCCCGGCGGACTACCGCGCCGCCGAACTTGCCGGCAAGGCGGCCAATTTCTCAACGCAGATCAAATCGGTCGAGGAAGCGGCGCTGCCGGCACTCGATGAGGAGTTCTGCAAATCCTTCGGCGTCACGGAGGGCGGAGTTCCGAAGTTGCGCGAGGATGTGGCGGCCAATATGCGCCGCGAGCTCGAGCAAACCCTGCGCAATCGCAACAAGACGGCGGTCATGGAGAAGATCTATCGGGCGAACCCGATCGATGTGCCGAATGCGCTGGTCGAGGGTCAGATTCGCGACATGCAGGTGCAGGCCCTGCAGCGCAGCGGCTCGAAGGACGCGTCAGCGGCGCCGCCGCGCGAGCCGCTGGTGGAGCCGGCGCGCCGCCGGGTCGCACTCGGTCTGATATTTAACGATGTCATCCGCCGCGAAAACCTGGTGGTGGACCCGGAGCGCGCCAACGCGCGCCTCGACGAGATGGTGGGCGCCTACGGCGATGCCGCGGCTTTGAAACGCGCGTATCAGCAGAACGCGGACGCGATGCGCCAGGTGGAGAGTCTCGCACTTGAGGACCAGGTCGTGGACTGGATCCTCGCCCATGCTAAGGTGCACGAGAAGGTGTCGAGCTTCAAAGAGGTGATGAAATTCGAGGCGTGAACCGTGCAGCCGGCTGCGAGCGCCGGGCTCCCTTGAAATCGCCCCGCGAAACCTCACACAGACGTGGGTTTGAGCGTAATCTGAAATTGCGCCGCCTGGCTGCACACATACCCAAGGGCCGAGGCGTCACACAGACATGGTTTTCAAGCGTAATCTAAAGGGCAAGCATTCATGACGACGCGAGCACTCAATTTGGTCCCGATGGTGGTCGAGCAGACCGCCCGCGGCGAACGGGCCTACGACATCTACTCGCGTTTGCTCAAGGAGCGCCTGATCTTCGTGGTCGGTCCGGTCGAGGATTACATGGCGAATTTGATCGTCGCGCAGTTGCTGTTCCTGGAGTCGGAGAATCCCGAAAAGGACATAGCGCTTTATATCAATTCCCCCGGCGGCTCGGTGAGCGCCGGACTCGCCATTTACGACACCATGCAGTTCATCAAACCGGACGTCAGCACCATTTGCGTGGGTCTTGCGGCCTCGATGGGCGCGGTATTGCTGGCGGGCGGGGCCGCGGGCAAGCGGTATTCGCTGCCCAACTCGAAAATCATGATTCACCAGCCCTCCGCCGGCTTCCAGGGCCAGGCCTCGGACATCGATATCCATGCCCGGGATGTGATGGAGACCAAACAGCGCCTGAACGGCATCTTGGCCAAGCACACGGGTCAGACGGTGGAGCGGATCAAGCAGGACAGCGACCGGGACAATTTCATGACCGCCGAGACGGCACGGGCCTACGGTTTGGTCGATTCCATGCTCGAAAAGCGCGGCGATATTCCCGTCAAGGCCTAGCGAAGCGCCGGACACCTCGATTGGCTCTTATCGGACCCCGGTCACAGGCCGCAAGCCAGCACCTTTGCGCGAGGTCGGCCCGGTGCTATATAGTCGGTACTCTAGCTTCTCGTCCCGCGGATTTTCGGGGGGAGAGGCCCATCTGAGGACAGCATGAGCGAAGATTCGCGCGGCAAACATGATGACGGCAAGCTGTTGTACTGCTCCTTCTGTGGAAAGAGCCAACACGAGGTTCGAAAGCTCATCGCCGGTCCCTCGGTATTCGTCTGCGACGAATGCGTGGAGTTGTGCAACGACATAATCCGCGAAGAACTCGAGGAGCGCGCCGAGCGCACCCGGGACAAGCTCCCGAAGCCCCAAGAGATCAAGAAAGTACTCGATGAATATGTCATCGGCCAGGAGCGCGCCAAACGCGTCCTGTCGGTGGCGGTCTACAACCATTACAAGCGGTTGCAGACACGCGGCGCCGAAGGCGTGCGTTCGCGCGACGAAGTGGAACTCGCGAAGAGCAACATCCTGCTGATCGGGCCCACCGGCTCCGGCAAGACGCTGCTGGCCGAGACCCTGGCGCGCCTGCTCAACGTGCCTTTCACGATCGCCGATGCGACCACCTTGACGGAGGCCGGCTACGTCGGCGAGGACGTCGAGAACATCATCCAGAAACTGCTGCAGAAGTGCGATTACGACGTCGAAAAGGCGCAGACCGGCATCGTCTATATCGATGAAATCGACAAGATTTCGCGAAAGTCCGACAATCCCTCGATCACGCGGGACGTGTCGGGTGAAGGCGTGCAGCAGGCGCTGCTCAAGCTGATCGAAGGCACGATCGCCTCGGTGCCCCCGCAGGGCGGGCGCAAGCACCCGCAGCAGGAATTCCTGCAGGTCGACACCACGAACATCCTGTTCATTTGCGGCGGTGCGTTTGCGGGTCTCGAGAAGATCATCATGAATCGCACGCACAAGAGCGGCATCGGCTTCGTCGCCGAGGTGCGCGAACAGAATGCGCGGCCGCACGGCAACGATGTGTTCCACGACACGGAGCCCGAGGATCTCATCAAGTACGGTCTGATTCCGGAGTTCGTCGGCCGCCTGCCGGTGGTCGCGACCCTGGAGGAATTGGACGAGGACGCGCTGATTTCGATCCTGATGCAGCCGAAGAACGCGCTCACCAAGCAGTATCGCAAGCTGTTCGACATGGAAGGCGTGGAACTGGATTTTCGTGAGGACGCGCTGCGTTCCGTGGCCCGCAAGGCCATGCAGCGCAAGACCGGCGCGCGCGGTTTGCGGACCATTCTGGAGAACGTCCTGCTGGACACCATGTACGACCTCCCGTCGCTGCGTAACGTGCAGAAGGTGGTGGTCGACGAGCAGGTGATCGAGGGACACAGCAAACCATACATCGTCCACCGGACCGAGGAGACCCGGCTGGTGGCGCCCGTCGAGGAACAACGGCGACCTACGGGCTCAGACCATCTCTGAGCGGAGCTTGAAACTCATCGTAGGCGGCCGCATGTACCTCTCATAGATTGCCGTACATGGCACAACCATAAGGCCACCTCGTGAGCGATGAACCCATTGTCGATGTCCCTGAATCGCCGCCGCCCATGAGCGGCATGCCCGTGCTGCCGTTGCGCGATGTGGTCGTGTATCCGCATATGGTGATCCCGCTGTTCGTGGGGCGGGAAAAGTCGATCGTCGCCCTGGATCTGGCCATGAAAGCCGACAAGCGCATCCTGCTGGTCGCGCAGAAGCAGGCCGACGTGGACGACCCGAAAGCCGAGGATCTGTACGGAGTCGGCACCGTGGCGACCATCCTGCAGCTGCTGAAGCTGCCCGACGGCACGGTCAAAGTGCTGGTCGAGGGAGTCGACCGCGCCAGCATCGAGAAGCTCGTGGAAGGGGAGTTCTTCTCGGCGGAAGTGACCGCGATGCCGGATGTCGAGCGCTATGAAGAGCGCGAGATGGACGTGCTGACGCGCTCCGTGATCACCCAGTTCGAGCAATACGTCAAGCTCAACAAGAAGGTCCCGCCCGAAATCCTGACCTCGCTAGCCGGCATCGAGCAGGCGGGGCGCCTGGCCGATACCGTCGCGGCCCACATGTCGCTGAAGCTCTCCGAGAAGCAGCGTGTGCTGGAGATTCCCGACGTGCGCAAGCGCCTCGAGCACATGCTCGCGGTCATCGAAGGCGAGATGGACGTGCTGCAGATCGAGAAGCGCATTCGCGGCCGCGTCAAGCAGCAGATGGAGAAGAGCCAGCGCGAGTACTACTTGAATGAGCAGATGAAGGCCATTCAAAAGGAGCTCGGCGAACTCGACGATGCGCCGAACGAAATCGGCGAATTGGAAAAGCGCATCAAGGCCGCCGGCATGCCCAAAGAGGCGCGCGAGAAGGCCAATTCCGAACTCGCCAAGCTGAAGCTCATGTCGCCGATGTCGGCCGAAGCGACCGTGGTGCGCAACTACGTCGATTGGCTGGTCAAATCGCCGTGGAAGAAGCGCAGCAAGGTGCATCTCGACATCACGGCCGCCGAGAAGGTGCTCGAGGCCGATCACTACGGGCTCGAGAAGGTCAAGGAGCGCATCGTCGAATACCTCGCGGTGCAGCAGCGGGTGAAGAACCTGCGCGGTCCTATCCTGTGTCTGGTCGGCCCCCCCGGCGTGGGCAAAACCTCGCTGGGACAGAGCGTGGCGCGCGCCACGCACCGCAAGTTCGTGCGCATGTCCTTGGGCGGTGTGCGCGACGAGGCGGAAATTCGCGGCCATCGCCGCACCTACATCGGCTCCATGCCGGGCAAGATCATCCAGAACCTGGCGAAGTGCGGTGTACGCAACCCCTTGTTTCTGCTCGATGAAATCGACAAGATGTCGACCGATTTTCGGGGCGACCCCTCCTCGGCACTGCTCGAGGTGCTCGATCCCGAACAGAACAGCACCTTCAACGATCACTATCTGGAAGTCGATTTCGACCTGTCCGAGGTGATGTTCGTGTGCACGGCGAACAGCTTGAATATCCCCGCGCCGTTGCTCGACCGCATGGAAGTGATCCGGATTCCCGGCTACACCGAGGACGAGAAGAGCAATATCGCGCGGCGCTATCTGCTGCCGAAGCAGGTCAAGCAGAACGGCCTCAAACCCGACGAGCTGGTGGTGGCGGACACCGCCATCCACGACATGATCCGCTTCTACACACGCGAAGCCGGGGTGCGCAACCTCGAGCGGGAACTGTCGAAGATCGGCCGCAAGGCGGTGAAGCAATTGCTGCTGGCGCCGGCGGAAAAGACCATCACGGTGGATTCGAAGAACCTCGACAAGTATCTCGGGGTGCGCCGATTCCGCTATGGCAAGGCGGAGGAGAGCAACCGGATCGGCCAGGTGACGGGCCTCGCGTGGACCGAAGTCGGCGGCGAGCTGCTGACCATCGAGGCCGCGGTGGTGGCCGGCAAAGGCAAGCTCACGCATACCGGTCAACTCGGCGAAGTCATGCAGGAGTCGATCCAGGCCGCCATGACGGTGGTGCGCAGCCGCTCGGCAATGCTCGGATTGGATGGCGACTTCTACCAGAAGGCGGACGTGCACATCCACGTGCCCGAAGGCGCAACCCCCAAGGACGGCCCGAGCGCGGGCGTCGGGATGTGTACCGCGCTCATTTCCGCGCTCACCAAGATCCCGGTGCGCTCCGATGTCGCCATGACGGGCGAGATCACGCTGCGCGGCGAAGTGCTGCCGATCGGCGGTCTGAAGGAGAAGCTGTTGGCGGCGCACCGCGGCGGAATCACCACCGTGCTGATCCCCGATGAGAACACCAAGGATCTGGCCGAGATCCCGGACAACATCAAGGAAAAGCTCGATATCCGATCCGTCAAATGGATCGACGAAGTGCTGCAGGTCGCGCTCACCCAGATGCCGGTGCCGCTGCCGACGACGGAACCGAAGACCCCCGAGGCGATTGCCGGAGACAAGCGCCGGCGCAAGCCGGCGCGGGTCAAGAGCCAAGTCCGGGCGCACTGAGGCGATTGCGGGAGACCCGCGCCGGCCAAAACCGGCTCGGGTCTCAAGCCCGAGTCCGGCCGCACTCTGGCGATTGCGGAGACAAACGCCTGGGCAAACAGGCGCGGATCCGACCCAGGTCCGGGCGCGTTCGGGTGCGGATGCGCCGAGCCGGAAGTTCCTAGCTGGGTACAACTGCCTGACCGATCCGCGACCTCCGGTTGACCCCGCTTGCGTTACGCCACCAAATCCGCGAACGACGTCGCAAACCCTGAAAATTAAGGCTTTTCGCGGCCCCGCGGGCGTGATCAGGCGCACTCGCGTCGATTGATTGCAGCGCGATGGCGGCCCGTTTCATGGGGTGCGTGCGTCACATATCCTGCCGCCGATGCGACATATCGTGGACCCATCTGATAGCCGTTCCGCGGGGCTGCATGCCGGCGATGTCCATAAGTCAAGTCCGACGATTCCTCCCGATGCTGCCTGGTAACTTTTCGCTCCAGAAGGGCAATCGACTTAGAGGAAACTTTTCATGCAAGCAGCAAAGACTATTGGATCACTGGCACTCGCCGTCGCGGCGTTGAGCGGATCGATGGCCGCCCAGGCGGCAAGCGAAACGCTGACGTACACCAGCGCAGGTTTTACCAGCGCCTATGACGCAGGCTCGTCCGCCGGGAACGTGGGCGTCGGCAGCTATTTCACGGCCACCCTGACCTTGAATGCGCCGTTGGGCAACAATTTCAACGGCAGTGCGTCGAATGACGTGACGTCTCTCGTCTTCACGACGGTCAATGGGGGCAATACGAATACCCTGACTTTGGGGGCGAACAACGCGCAGGGGTCGTATTTCGACTTTACGACCAACAGCTCCGGCGCGATCACCGGCTGGAACTTCACCGCCGGTCTCGTCAGCAATGGAGCGACGCAATTGCCCGTGGCATCCGATGTGCTGTTTCATTCTTGTTCCAATGACAACTGTGCCTCGGGCAGCTACAACGGTCAGGGCTACGGCGTCACCGGCGACTGGTACGACTATCTGCCGAGCACTTCGGGCGCCGCGGATGGATGTACCTATAAAACGCCCACTTCGTGCGGTTCGGGCAGTGGTGCCGTCGGCAGCTGGGTGGCTGCGCCGGAGCTGAATGCGTCGAACGCCGGCACGGGCCTGACCCTGTTGTTCGGTGGTTTGACGGTGCTGCTCGGTCGCCGTCGCGGCGCCTCGGCGGCCGCTGTCTAACTCTCGTTTCAACGCCGGCCCTTCGGGGCCGGGTCTTTTTCGCTGGATCTTTTAGAGTTCATTGGAGGGTTTTAGCCCTGCATCTGACGGTGCAGGGTTTTTTTTTGGCGCGCCCGCAGCCAGCAAGCCAGTACGGCAACGCCAGCAGCCTTAAGTTTGCTTAACATACTGCGCCAAGGCTTGTGACCGTCCGCCGGACCCTGCAGGCTCTCCGCCGCCTTCGATTGCTGGCAGTGTTTCCGGGGGACATGTGTATCCGTCAAATGTATTCCGATTGGGGTTCACCGCGGCTTTCGTAGCCGTCGTTACCGCCTGCACCGTGCAGCCGGTTGCCTATTCACCCCCACCGCCTCCCCCGCCTCCGCCACCGTCCGCGCCCGCGGCCTATGCGCCGGCTCCGGCCGTCTATGCGGTTCCGACGCAGGCATACACGCCGATCGTCGTTACCGTGCAAGTCGCGCCGCCGCCGCTGCCGGTCTACGAGCAGCCGCCACCTCCCGCCGAAGGCTACATCTGGACGCCGGGTTGCTGGCACAGCGGACCGAGCGGCTACTACTGGGTGCCGGGCACCTGGGTGCAGCCTCCTCAGGTCGGAGTCGTGTGGACCCCCGGCTACTGGGGGTTCGTTGCAGGCGCGTTCGCGTTTCATTCCGGCTACTGGGGACCCACCGTCGGCTTTTACGGCGGTGTGAACTACGGTGCCGGCTACGGCGGCACCGGCTACGCCGGCGGACGCTGGGTGAACAATTCGTTCCAGTACAACACTGCCGTGACCAACGTCAACACGACGATCGTGCACAACGTGTACCGCGAGAACATCGTGAACACGACGATCATCAACAACACGACCATCAACAACGTCAGCTACAGCGGCGGCCCGGGTGGTGCGCGCGCGGTGCCCACGCCGCAGGAACAGTTGGCCGCGAGCGCCCCGCACATCCCGCCCACGCCCGTGCAGGTCAGCCACATCCAGCAGGCCGCGGCGAATCCGGTGCTGCTCGCAAGTCGCAACCAAGGACATCCGCCGATTGCTGCCACCGTGAAGCCGGGCGCCTTTACCGGAGCGGGTGTGGTGGCTGCCAAGCCAGGCCCGCCGGTCAAAATCGCGCCGGATGCCGGCAAACCGCTCCCGGCTGCCCGTCAGGCTGAGATCGAGCGCGCTCAGGCGGCTGAAAATGCCACGTTGGTGAAGGCTGCACAGGAGAAGGCTGCACAGGAGAAGGCCGCACAGGAGAAGGCAGCCCAGGAGAAAGCCGCCCAAGAGAAAGCCGCGGGACAAAAGGCCGCGGAGGAGAAGGGCGCGGAGCAAAAGGCGGCACAGGAAAAGGCCGCTGAGCAGAAAGCCGCGCAGGACAAAGCTGCCGAGCAGAAAGCTGCGGAGCAGAAGGCCGCGCAGGACAAGCTGGCTGCGGACAAGGCGGCGGCAGACAAGGCTGCCGCTCAAAAGGCGGCGGCCGGCAAGTCCGCAGCGGACAAAGCGGCAGCGGAGAAAGTGGCGGCGGACAAGGCAGCGGCGGACAAGGCTGCCGCTCAAAAGACGGCGGCCGGTAAGGCGGCAGACAAAGCTGCTGCCGACAAGGCAGCGGCTCAGAAGGAAACGGCGGACAAAGCGGCCGCACAAAAGGCGGCGGCCGGCAAGGCGGCAGCGGACAAAGCCGCTGCAGACAAGGCGGCGGCTCAGAAGGCGGCGGCGGACAAGTCGGCCAAGGCCAAAGCCGATGCCCAGAAAGAAAAGGACAAGGAGAAGGCGGAGCACGACCACCAGTAAGGGGCATTGCTGTCGCAGACGTTTCCGCGGGAATGTTTGCCAGGCGGTAACGTCTGTAATGCACCTCCGATGGTCCGCAGATTTCGTCCCGGACGTTCCCGCGGGAATTTTTCTCGCGGGAACGCCCGCCTTGGCCTCTGTCGCCTGGCAGCAGTGCAGGCGCCAGCCAGCCTAGCCAACCTCGGTGGCCTCGCGTAGACTCCAGCGCCGCTTCACGCGGGTGCTTAGCTCAGCTGGTAGAGCATCGCCTTTACACGGCGAGGGTCGGGGGTTCGATCCCCTCAGCACCCACCAAAAGAAAATGGTCCCAAGTATCAAATTTCCCTGCTCGAACGTTTGCGATGCGCTATCCTTGCGCCGCAAATCGGGCTGAGGGGTCGGTTTCTGGGAAATCAACCACTTGTGACACGCCTTCGCCATGACAGGGCGAGGGTCGGGGGTTTGTCCCCTTAAGCACCCACCCACAGCGGAGTGGTAGTTCAGCTGGTTAGAATACCGGCCTGTCACGCCGGGGGTCGCGGGTTCGAGTCCCGTCCACTCCGCCATTTCCTGACTTTGAGCGCGTGCCGTCGGCCGCGCTTCGGGTATGAACGGGTGGAATCATGCTGCAGACGATTCACGATAAATTGAAAGGCTGGCTGGCCGGCGTGGTGCTCGGCGCCATCGGTCTTGTGTTCGTGTTCTGGGGCATCAACTGGACGATGTCCGCGCCGAACTATGCCGCGAAGGTGAACGGCAGCGAAGTGCCGGCCACTCAAGTCCGGCAAACCTATCAGCAGCAGCTCGCGCAAGCCGAGCGCCAAGCCAAGGCGCCGCTCAACGAGGCGGAGCGCAACGAAATCAAGAGGCACGTGCTCGACGAATATGTGAACAGCGAGGCACTGATCAGCCGCGCCGATGCGCTCGGCTATCGCGTGAGCGACGACGAGTTGCTGCACGAGATGTCGCAGGTCAAGGCATTGCAATCCGACGGCAAGTTCGATTACGCGCATGCGGTGGCGGTGTTGCGCGCACAAGGCAGGTCGATTCCCGAGATCGAAGCGCTGTTCAGGCGCGACGTGAAGCTGCGGCAGCTCGACGCGGCACTGACGGTGTCGAGCTTCGCGACATCAAGCGAATTGAAGCAATTCCGCGAACTCACCAGGCAGCAGCGCGAGCTCGCCTGGCTGACGCTCTCGGCGCAGAAGTACGCGGCCGGCGCGGTACCCGATGAGGCCGCCGTCGAGGCCTATTACCAGGCCCATAAGACTGAGTACCTGACGCCGGAGACGGTCGACCTGCACTATCTCGAAATCAGCCTGGCGAAGCTTGCCTCCAAGGTGACCGTCGACGATGCGCAGCTGCAAGCCTATTACGAGGAGCAAAAAGCCAGAACGCCGGAACGCTTCACCGAGCCCGAGCGGCGCCGCGTCAGCCACATTCTTTTGTCGGTCGCCAACCCGGCGGAGGACGCGGCCGCCAAGGCGAAGGCGGAGGGGATTCTGAAGCGCGCCCAAGCCGGCGAGGATTTCGCGGAGCTGGCGAAGCAATTCTCGCAGGATCCGGGTTCCGCGGCCCAAGGCGGCGATTTGGGCTGGTCGGAGCGCAAGGTATGGGTGGCGCCGTTTGCCGACGCCGCCTACAGCATGAAGGTCAACGAAATTCGCGGACCCGTGAAGACGCAGTTCGGCTACCACATTCTCAAACTGGTCGGCATCGAGCCGCAGAGCGTCAAGACCTTCGAGCAGGCCAAGGCCGATCTGGAAACTGAATATCGCCGCAACGAGGCGGAAAAACTCTTCAACAACGCCCAGGATCAGCTTGCCGATGCCGCGCTGCAAAACACGGCCGACATCGACGTGGTGGCGCACAAGGCGGGGCTCGCGGTATCGGAGATCAAGGACTTCAGCAAAACCGACGGCGGCGGTGCCTTGGGCAAGGTCCCCGCGGTCATCGACGCCGCGTTCAGCCAGGACGTGCTCGATGGACGCCTGAGTCCCATCGTCGAAGTGGAGAAGGGCCGTGGGGTGGTGCTGCGTGCCACCGATCACAAGATGCCGCAACAGAAACCGCTGGACGAAGTACGCGCCCAAGTGGTTGCCGCGTGGACCAAGCAGCGTGGCGTCGAGCTCGCCGATGCGGCGGCAGCCGATGCAGTCAAGCGCCTGAGTGCGGGCGAAGCCTGGGACGCCGTGGCGAAGAGCTTGGGCGCTGCGGCGCCCGCGCCGAAATTCGTCTCGCGCGCGGATCCGGAGGTGCCGATGGAAATTCGCACGACGGCATTCGGGGAATCAAAGCCTGCCGCGGGCAAACCGGTGTATTCCGACGTCCATTTGGAGAACGGCGATGCCGCGGTGATTGCCTTGTCAGCCGTGCGTGATCCACCGGTCGACCCCAAGCAGCCGGAGACCCAGATGCGCCGGCAAATCGCCGCGCAGATTGCCTCGAGCGAGATGCAAAGCTACGCCGCCGCGGCGCGCGCCGACGCCAAGGTGATTCTCAATCCGCAGGCAATCGACTGACAGACCTACTGCATCAGTTTTCGAATTGGTATCTCGCGACCTTGAGCAGCGGCGGATACTGGCTCATTACCGGCCTGATGGCGCTCGAAAGCACCTTCGTGCCGATTCCGAGCGAAATGATCATCCCACCCGCCGCCTATCTCGCCCACACCCAGGGACAATTCTCCTTCGCCGGCGTGGTGCTCGCCGGCACTGCCGGCTCTTGGATTGGGGCATCGGCGATGTACTGGGCCGCCCGTCTGCTGGGCCATCCCATCATCGTGCGCCTTGGCCGCTATGTGGGGTTTTCCGCAGCGAAACTCGACATGGCGGAGCGCTGGTGCACCCGCTACGGGCCGCCCGGCGTCTTCCTGTCGCGGCTGCTGCCGGTCATCCGGCATTTGATCGGCATCCCCAGCGGCATTCTGCGCATGGATTTTCGGCGCTACGCGCTGGCCACCCTGTTGGGTTCGCTGCTCTGGTGCTCGGTGCTTGCTTGGTTGGGTCTCGCCGTCGGGCAACATCCCGAGCTACTGGCCGGCTCTCTGCACCGCTTTTCTGCTCTAGTCCTCGCTGTGGCTGCCGCGCTCGGGGTTTTGTACTGGGTCGTGCAGCGGGCTACCGTTCCGCCGATGCGCGGTAAGTAGACCCCCACCCGCCCGGGCGTCCGCGGTTACCTGCACCCGGACGCCAGCAGCAGGACCGCGACGGGCGGACAGCACGGCGGCGGGCGTCTGCAGCGCGGCGGGGCGGCCGTCAGCAGCGCGGCGGGGCGGCCGTCAGCGGGGTGACGCCCGCAGGCGGGCAGTAAGACAGGCGTCGGCAGGCGCACGGTCCGCGCCGCGGAGCGTCAGCTCGTGGCCCGCCCGGTCGCCGGCAAAGGCGTGCTGATTGGGAATTTCGCGAAGATAGCCGCGGTGCCGGC
>Ga0209611_10003441_pt1 | contig 27481 bp, 19 predicted proteins | sample S1TSphgellanicum_3_FD_187693 | JGI IMG/M metagenome (GOLD analysis project Ga0209611, IMG submission 187693) | Host-associated microbial communities from peat moss isolated from Minnesota, USA - S1T2_Fc - Sphagnum magellanicum MG (SPAdes) (version 2) | ecosystem: Host-associated > Plants > Peat...
TCGGCGCTGCTCAGCGAGAAGAGCGAACTGACGGAGACCAATCGCGGTCTGACGGCGAAGCTCGACGAGCTGTCGCAGAAGGTGAAGGTCGCCCAGGATGTCGCCGAGCATGCCAAGCAAGACGGCAGCGACGTGCTCGACGGCATGCAGGCCGATGTGCTGTTCCGCACGGGCAGCGCCGAGATCACGCCGGAGATCGCGCATCAGATTCAAGTGTTGGCCGAAGCGGTCGCCAAGTCTCCCGCACTCAAGATCCGCGTCGACGGCTACGCGGATCCGCGCGGCACGGTGGACACCAATATGAAGCTGTCGCAGGCGCGGGCCGATGCAGTGCGCGACTTGTTCCTGGCGGCGGGAATCAGCGATGAGTCCCTCGAAGTGAACGCCTACGGCAAGAGTCAAAGCGTCGCGAACGACTACGACGGCTACGCGCTCGAACGCCGCGTACGCTTGACCTTGCAGGCGGAGGGCGGCGCGGCGGTTGCCCAGGTGGGCGGTAGCGAGTGAGCCTTCCGATGCGGGCGGGGGTCTCGCGGCCCGGTGCGCCAACGGCACCGGGCCGCACTTGTTTCCACCTGCGCCCGGAGCCTACGATAGGCCATGAGTGAGCGCCCCAAGATCGTCGTTATCGATCGCTCGCAGAGCGGCGAGTCGGCCAATCCCCAACCTGAGAATATTCTCGCCGGCATTCCGCGCGCGCGGGTTTCGAATCAGTACACCGATCCGACCCAGCAGTATTTCTGCGGTATCTGGACCAGCAGCGCGGGCAAATGGCGGGTGCGCTACACCGAACACGAATTCTGTGTGCTTATCGAAGGGCGCGTGCGCATCGAGTCGGCGGCCGGCGACAAACACGATTTTCGCGCGGGCGATGCCTTCGTGGTGCCGGCCGGCTTCGAGGGCGTTTGGGAAGTGACCGAGCCTTGTAAGAAGTGGTACGCGATATTTGAGGCTAAGAGCGCACCGTGAATTTGACCTGCGCATGAGCGCAGGGCTGATTCGCGGGTCGAGGGCTCGTGACACCTCGAGTGGTAAGGATTGCGCCGCGGGTTCGCGGCGCGCGGGTCAAGCGGTGTCGCGGATCACGGAGGAGAGGGTTTCGACGAGTTTGGCGATCTGTTTGGATTCGATGATGAGCGGCGGCGACATGGCGATGACGTCGCCGGTTTGGCGGACCATGACGCCGCGTTCGAAGCATTTTAGGAAGACCTCGAAGGCGCGTGCGCCGGGTTTGCCGGCTCGCGGTTCGAGTTCGACCGCGCCGATCAGCCCGCAATTGCGGACGTCGATGACATGCGGCAGACCGCGCATGGAATGGACCGCGTTCTCCCATTCGCCCGCGAGCGAAGCGGCGCGCGTCAGCAAGCCTTCCTTCGCGTAGATATCGAGCGTTGCGAGCGCGGCGGCGCAGGCGACCGGATGCGCGGAGTAGGTGTAGCCGTGGAATAGTTCGATCGAATTCTCCGGTCCCTGCATGAAGGCATCGTATATTTTGCGCTGCGCGAACACCGCGCCCATCGGGATCGAGCCGTTGGTCAGGCCCTTCGCGGTGGTCATGAGATCCGGGGTCACGTCGAACGCCAGGGACGCGAAGGGTTTTCCGACGCGGCCGAAGCCCGTGATCACTTCGTCGAATATCAACACGATCTCGTGTTTGTCGCAGATCTCGCGCAGCCGTTTCAAGTAGCCGACCGGCGGCAGAATCACGCCGGCGGAGCCGGAAATCGGTTCGACGATGACGGCGGCAATGGTCGAGGCATCGTGCAGGGCGATCAGCCGCTCCAATTCGTTGGCGAGGTGCGCACCCCACTGCGGCAGTCCGCGCGTGAATGCGTTGTGTTCGATGTCCAAGGTGTGCGGCAGGTGGTCCACTCCCGGCACCATCGAGGCGCCGAAGGTCTTGCGGTTGTTGACCATGCCGCCCACCGACATGCCGCCGAATCCCACGCCGTGATAGCCCTTTTCACGGCCGATCAAGCGGGTGCGCTGTCCCGCGCCGCGGGCGCGGTGATAGGCGATCGCGATTTTCAGCGCGGTATCGACCGACTCGGAACCGGAGTTGGTGAAGAAAATTCTATCCATGCCGGGAGGCGCGAGATCTGCCAGCCGATTGGCGAGCTCAAAGGCGATCGGATGCCCCATTTGAAAGGTGGGCGCGAACTCCATGGTGCCGAGCTGTTTCGTCACCGCTTCGGTGATTTCGCGCCGTGCGTGGCCGGCGTTGACGCACCACAGGCCCGCCACGCCATCGAGCACTTCGCGGCCGTCGTCCGTCCAGTAGTGCATCCCTTGCGCTCGCGCGAGCATGCGCGGTTGGGCCTTGAACTGTCGATTGGCCGTAAACGGCATCCAGAAAGCATCGAGTTCGTCGTGCGAGAGAGCGGGGGTGAGCTGCGCGTTCATGGCGGGTCCTTGCGTTCTAAGGCCATCGGTCGACACCGATGATAAGGAAATTCGACAGTGAGCTCAATTTTAGACTCATTCCAGGGGTATCTGTCTATTATAATAAACGCTATGAGTTTGGACGTGGGCACCCATTTAAAAGCCGTACGGCAGATGTACGGCCTGTCGCAGCGCGAACTGGCGAAGCGCGCCGGCGTGACCAACGGCTTGATTTCCTTGATCGAGCAGAACCGGGTGAGTCCCTCGGTCAGCTCGCTCAAAAAGGTTCTCGACGGGATTCCCATGGCGCTCGCCGATTTTTTCACGCTCGATCTCGGCGGCCGGCCGCAGGTGTTTTTCCCGAAGGCCGAGCTTCCCGACATCGGTACCGCGAGCGTCGAACTGCGATTGGTCGGCGGCCGGCTGGCGAAGCGCAGCATGTCGATCCTGCACGAACTGTACGCGCCCAACGCCGATACCGGCGAGGAGATGATCACGCACGCGGGCGAGGAGGGCGGTGTGATCGTGAAGGGGAAAATCGAACTCACCGTCGGCGGCGAAACGCGCAATCTGGGTCCGGGCGATGCGTATTACTTCAAGAGCTCCACGCCGCATCGTTTTCGCAACGTCGGCCGCGAGGAGTGCGAACTGGTGAGCGCGAGTTCGCCGCCGACGTTTTGAAGCAAGCAGCAGACGCATGATTGGTCAGAGATCTCCTTGTGAAACGGCCTTCAGGTAGCATATCGACCCCATGAGCATCGTCACGGTGGCGGCCACGCAGATGGCCTGCAGTTGGGATCGCGACGCGAACATCGCGCGCGCCGAAAAACTGGTCCGCCAGGCCGCGAGCCGTGGCGCCCAGGTGGTCTTGATCCAGGAATTGTTCGAAACCCCATACTTCTGCAAAGACCATGCCGCGCAGCATTTCGAACTCGCGAAACCGTTGGACGGTCATCCCGCGGTGGAACATTTTCGCGCCGTGGCGCGCGAACTCGACGTGGTGCTGCCGATCAGCGTGTTCGAGCGCGCGAACAACGCATTTTACAACTCCGTGGTCGTCATCGATGCGGGCGGTGCGGTGCTCGGACATTACCGCAAGTCGCACATTCCGGAGGGCCCGGGCTATCACGAGAAATTCTATTTCTCGCCCGGGGACACCGGCTTCAAGGTGTTCGACACTCGATATGCGAAACTCGGCGTCGCCATCTGCTGGGACCAGTGGTTTCCCGAAGCGGCACGCTCGATGGCGCTGATGGGCGCCGAAATCCTGCTCTACCCGACCGCGATCGGCTCCGAGCCGCAGGACGCGAGCATCGATTCGAGCGGGCACTGGCAGCGCACCATGCAAGGTCATGCGGCCGCCAATGTCATGCCGTTGGTTGCCTCGAATCGCATCGGCACGGAGACGGGCGATAAATACAGCATGACGTTCTACGGCTCGTCGTTCATCGCCTCGCCGACCGGCGAGAAGGTGGCGGAGGCGGATCGAGTGAGCGAATCCGTGCTGACCGCGGCCTTCGATCTTGACGAAGTGCGCCGCTACCGGCAGTCCTGGGGTGTGTTCCGCGATCGGCGCCCCGATTTGTACCATCGCTTGTTGTCTCTCGATGGGTTGTCGCACGCCGGGTTGTCGCACGATGGATTGTCCCGCCATGGACGGGGCTGAGGTCCTGCCGCGGGACTTGGTGTTCGTCGACTTGGAGACGACCGGCGGGAACGCGGCGTACCACCGCATCACCGAGGTGGGCATCTTGCGGCTGCAGGACGGCGAACTCGCCGAGGAATGGAGTTCGTTGGTGAATCCGGAATGCCCGATTCCCTCGTTCATCGAGGATTTCACCGGCATCACCAACGCGATGGTGAGCGATGCCCCACGCTTTGCCGACATCGCGGCGCTGGTGCGCCAAAAGTTGCAAGGCGACGTGTTCGTGGCGCACAACGCGCGCTTCGATTACTCGTTCCTGCGCAGCGAGTTTCGACGCCTCGGCGTTAATTTCTCCGCCAAGGTGCTGTGCACGGTCAAGTTGTCGCGACGCTTGTTTCCGCAATTTGCGCGTCACAATCTCGATGCAGTCATGGAGCGCCACGGACTCGCGTGCAGCGCGCGCCATCGCGCCTTGGGCGACGCCCGGGTGCTGCACGATTTATGGTCCAAATTGCGGCGCGAGGTACCCCCGGCGGCGCTCGCCGAGGCTGTGCACACCGTGCTCGGCGCGCATCGGTTGCCCGCGCACCTGCCCGCCGATTTTACCGACGACTTGCCGGACGGTCCCGGCGTGTATCGGTTCTACGGCGAGGACGACGCCGTGTTGTATATCGGCATGAGCAATTCGTTACGAACGCGGGTGCTCACCCATCTCGCGGGCGAGCACGTCGGCGGCAGGCAGCAACGGCTGGCGCGCCAGGTGCGGCGCCTCGACTGGCGGGCGACCGCGGGTGAACTCGGCGCGGCGTTGCTCGAATCACAATGGATCAAGGCGCAACAGCCGCTGCACAATCGCCGGCTCAAAGGTAGCTCGGGTGCCTATACCTTGACCTTGGGTTCGACCTCGACCTCGACCTCGACCTCGAGCGCCGGCACCGACGGACCCCCCGTTGAAATCACGCCCATCGATGGCCTCGACGCCGCGGCCCTCACTCAAGCCTTCGGCCTGTTTCATGCCGCCAAGGACGCGCGCAAGGCGCTCACCGACATTGCCCGCGCACATCAACTGTGTCTCAAGTGCCTGGGGATGGAGCAGGGCGCGGGTTCCTGCTTCGCGTACCAGGTGGGCAAGTGCAAGGGCGCCTGCGTGGGCAAGGAGCCGCTCATGCTGCACAGCCTGCGGTTGAATCTGGCGCTGTCGTCGTTGAAGCTCAAAGCGTGGCCGTTTCCCGGCCGAATCGCGTTGCGCGAACGCGGGTCCGCGGACGGCGCATTCGAGGGCACGGCGCTCGAGGAATTTCATGTGCTCGATCACTGGACGTATCTCGGCACGGCGCGATCGGAAGAGGAGGTCGCGGCATTCAGCGCGCCGCGGCATCGGACCGATTTCGATGCCGACGTCTATAGAATTCTGGTGCGTCACTTTTCGCGCCACCCCAAACTCGACTGGCACGATTTACGCGCACAGACCCTTTCGACGTGACCGAGAAGGTTCCCGACGTGACCGAGAACTTTCCCGAAGTGACCGAGGACTTTTCCGACACGACCGAGGGCGTTTCCGAAGCGGCCGAGGACGTTCGCTACTGGATCGCGACGGCGCCCGTGGGTGCGGCGTCGGTGCTGGCCGAGGAACTCGCGCAATTCGGCGCGACCGACATTCGTGAGCGCAGCCACGACGTCAAGTTTCAGGGCACGCTCGAAGTGGGCTATCGCACCTGCCTGTGGTCGCGCACCGCCACCCGGGTGTACTTGAGCCTGGGGTCGATCGACGCCGGTAGTTCGAAAAGCGTTTACGACGCCGTCAAGCGCATCGATTGGCAGTTGCATATCGGGCCGCAGGCGACCTTGGCCTGCGATTGCAGCGGCGGCAACGAATCGATCCGACATACGATTTACGGCGCCCAGCTGCTGAAGGACGCGGTCGTGGACAATCTACGCGACGCCACCGGCGATCGCCCGAACATCAGGCCGGAGCGGCCCGACGTGTTACTGCATTTGCACGTGGAAGGCCCGACGGCGCTCTTGTCGGTGGACTTCTCCGGCGAGAGTCTGCATCGGCGCGGTTACCGCACCGAAGGTGGACGGGCGCCGCTCAAGGAAAACGTCGCCGCCGCGGTGCTGCTGCGTGCGGGATGGCCCGGCGTCTGCGAGCGCGGCGGCCTGTTGCTCGATCCGATGTGCGGTTCCGGCACCTTTCTCACCGAAGGCGCGTTGATTGCGGCGGACGCCGCGCCGGCACTCGAGCGGGAGTATTTCGGCTTCAACGGCTGGCGGGGTCACGATGCGGACCTGTGGCGGCGTCTGCAAACCGAGGCGCGCGGCCGGCGCGCGGCACGCACGGCGCGGCGCTGCATTCTCGGCTCCGATGCCGACCCGGATGCGGTGCGGATGGCCATCGCCAACGCCGAGCACGCGGGCGTTGCCGCTTGGCTGCACGTGGAGAAGCGTTCTCTCGAGGACGTGGTGCGTCCCAAGGGCGAGGCCGGCCTCATTGTCACCAATCCGCCGTACGGCGAGCGCATCGGCGAGGAGTCGAGCCTGCCGGCGCTGTACGCAGGGCTTGGCAGCACGCTGCGCGATCGCTTCAAGGGCTGGCAGGCCGCCATCCTCACGGGCAATCCGCCGCTCGCCCGGAATCTCGGCATCTACGCCCGGCGCACGCATCGCTTTTTCAACGGCACGATCGAATGCCGGCTGCTGCGGTTCGAGTTGAACGAGGCGAACGAGCAACGGCCGGCGGAGGAGGTGCGTGCCGATTGGTCGAAGCGGCCCGGCGCGCAAATGTTCGCGAATCGATTGCGTAAGAACTTAACCCGCCTCGAGCCATGGGCCGAGCGCGAACACATCGATTGCTTCCGGGCCTATGACGCCGACATGCCGGAATATGCGTTCGCGATCGATCTTTACGGCCGCGACCCGCGCCATGTCTATGTGCAGGAATATGCCGCTCCGAAGTCCGTGAATCAGGAAAGCGCCCGGGAGCGCCGCCGCGAGGCGCTCGCGGTGCTGCCCGAAATTCTGGGGGCGCCGGTCAGCCACATTCACTCGCGGGTCCGCAAACCCCAGAAGGGCAGCGAGCAATATGAAAAAAGGGACGCTGCGCAGAGCGAGCGCCACATCGTGCAAGAAGGCGGGCTCAAGTTTTGGGTCAACTTTCGCGACTACTTGGATACCGGGTTGTTTCTCGACCACCGCATCGTGCGCGGGATGCTGCGCGAGTGGGCGAAGGACGCCGATTTCCTCAATCTGTTCTGCTATACCGGCACCGCCACGGTCTACGCCGCCGCGGGCGGGGCGCGCAGCAGCGCGAGCGTCGATTTATCGAATACCTATCTGGAGTGGGCGCATCAGAATCTGCTGCTGAATGGTTTCGCGGCGGCAGGTGTGTGGGATTCAGGTGGTGGGGCCTCGCGGCACGAGTTGTACCGCGCCGATTGCCTGCAGTGGCTCGAGGAGCAGGAATCCCGCGGCCCGCGCTTCGATTTGATCTTTGTCGACCCGCCGACCTTTTCGAACTCCAAGCGCATGGACGGCGTGCTCGACGTGCAGCGCGATCATGTGGGCATGATTCGCCGGTCGATGAAGTTGTTGCGGCCGCGCGGTCGCCTCATATTTTCCACCAACTACACGCGCTTCAAACTCGACAACGACGCGCTCGCTGATTTGGCGGTGGACGACCTGAGTGTGCAGACCATCCCCAAGGACTTCGAGCGCCATGCGCGCATTCATCGCTGCTTCAGCGTGAGATTCAAACCGGGGTCACCCAGTCCGTTTCCAACGGCCGCGCATTAGATCCTGCGCCCGCGCGCTACAGCAAATCTCGAATCCGGTAATACAACATCGCCGTCACCAGCGATGGCCTGCGAAACAGGGGGCCGCCGGGGAAATCTCGATGCGGGATGCGCGCGAAGACATCGAAGCGCTCGGCGGTGCCGGCGATGGCTTCGGCCACGAGCTTGCCCGCCAAAGCGGTGAGCGACATGCCGTGGCCGGAGAAGCCTTGCAGGTAGTACACATTGGGCGCGAGCCGGCCGAAATCCGGTGCGCGGCTCATGGTGATGTCCAAGTAGCCGCCCCAGGCGTAGGCGACTTTGACGTCGGCGAGGCTCGGGAACACGCGCACCAATCGCTTACGCATGGATTCCGCCAAATGCGGCGGTTGCACGGCGCTGTAACTCACGCGCCCGCCGAACAACAGGCGGTGATCAGCCGAGCGCCGGAAATAATCCAAGATCCAGTTGATGTCGGCGATGGCGGCGTTGCTCGGCAAGAGCGTGCGCACGCGCTCCTCGCCGAGCGGCTCGGTCGCAATGATATAGGTCCCCACCCCGAGGATCCGCCGCGCCAGTGCGGGCGCCACGGCGCCGATGTAGGCATTGGCGCACAGCACGAGGTGCGCGGCACGCACCGACCCTTGCGCCGTGTGTATTTCGACCCCTGTGCCATTTTTCTTGGCTCCATTTTCGTAGCGGAGCACTTGGGAATTGTCGAAGATCTTGACGCCGGCGCTCTCGGCGGCGCGCGCCAGGCCTTCCGTGTACTTGAGGGGATGCAGGTGTCCGCTGCGCTGATCGATGAGGCCGCCCAAATACAGGTCGCTCTGCACATGCGCCTGTAATTCGTCGCGACCCAACCGGCGTGCGGATGGGTAGTCGTATTGCGCGTGCAGTTCCTCCAGCCACTCGTCGAGTTCCGTCAGGTGGCGCGGTTTCGTGGCGACGTGCACGTGGTTCGCGTGGTAGTCGCAATCGATGGCGTATTCCTTGATCAGCGCGGCGGTCAGATCCAACGCCTCGATGGACAGATCGAACAGCCGCCGCGCATCGGCCTGCCCGACTTGCGCGGCGAGCGAGCGTTGACTGGCGGCAAGGCCGAAGATCGTTTGCCCGCCGCTGCGGCCTGAGGCTCCGTAGCCCACGAAGCGCGCTTCGAGCAGCGCGACCCGGTAGCCACGCTTGGCCAAATGCAGCGCCGCGGAGCACCCGGCGATGCCGGCGCCCACCACCACGACGTCGGCAACGAGCTCGCCGCGCAGCGGCTCGCGGTGCGTGTCGATGACGGCGCCGCTCAAGGTCGCCGAACTCGCCGCGGAGGCGGCGTAATACGAGGCTGCCGGTGGATCGGAGAGGCGCACTTGACAAGGGGCCGGGGTTTGAGTGTTTAAAATCTTGTTGAGATTGACAGGATCGAACCTGTGTGAGCCTACCGGGTTGATTGACCATAGTGCAATATTGCCGCGGCGCAGCAATCGACGCTAAGTGCTGGAAATGGCTAAATCTTAGGCAATTCTCACAAGCTCTGCGGACTAAGTCGGCGGCGGTGTGGTGTAATACCGCCGTCAAGAAAGCCTAGTCGCCCATACGGGCGTTTAATATATTAAACATGTCTCGCTTGCCGATCATCGGAATTCCGGCCGATCGCCGGCTGTTTGGGAAGCAGTATTTCCACATGGTCGGCGAGAAGTACATCAACGCCGTCGCCTCGGGCGCGAACGCGGTGCCGGTCCTCGTGCCTGCTTTGGGGTCCGAGATCGATTTGCCATCCTTATTGGATGCCTGCGACGGATTGCTGCTCACCGGGAGCGCATCGAATGTCGAACCTCACCATTACGGAGGACCGGCGAGTGAGCCGGGAACGCTACATGATCCAAATCGGGATGCTACGACGCTTCCGCTGATTCCGCGGGCGGTCGCCGCCGGACTGCCGGTGCTCGCGATCTGCCGCGGATTTCAGGAGATGAATGTTGCTTACGGCGGCACGCTGCACCAGCGGCTGCACGAGGTGCCGGGTTACCTGGACCACCGCGAGGACGAGTCCTCGCCGCTGGAGGTGCAGTACGGCCCCGCCCATGAGGTTCTCTTGGAGCCCGGCGGGACGCTGCGCGCGCTCGCGAGAGCGGACCGCCTGAAGGTCAATTCCTTGCATTGGCAGGGAATTGAAACGCTCGGCAAGGATTTGGCGGTGGAGGCGCGCGCACCGGACGGCGTGGTCGAGGCGTTCCGGGTCGCCGGCGCACCTAGCTTTGCCTTGAGTGTGCAGTGGCATCCGGAATGGCAATTTGCCGACAACCCATTTTCCCGCGCGCTGTTCACGGCGTTTGGCGAAGCCAGCCGGCAGCGCGCACATGCGACAAGGTGATTCATGGCCAGCACGATTCAGCAATTCTTAAAAGAACACGGTATCTCCGAGGTCGAGGCGATCATTCCGGACATGGCGGGCGTGGCGCGCGGCAAACTCATGCCGGCGGAAAAGTTTGCCGAAGAGGAGGGCATGCGGCTGCCGGAGGCGATTTTTCTGCAGACGGTGACGGGCGACTACCCGGACGACCAGAGCGCGATGAATCCGTCCGACATCGACATCGTGCTCAGGGCCGATCCGAAAACCGTCCGCGTGGTCCCCTGGGCCGCCGAACCCACGGCGCAGGTCATTCACGACTGCTTCTACGGCGATGGCCGACCGGTCACGATGGCGCCACGATACGTGCTGCGCCGGGTGCTCGATCTATATGAATCGCATGGCTGGGAGCCGGTGGTGGCGCCGGAGCTGGAATTTTTTCTGGTGGAGCCGAACATCGACTCGGACTATCCGCTGAAGCCGCCGGTGGGCCGCTCGGGGCGTCCGGAGATCGGCCGGCAGGCGTACAGCATCGCGGCGGTCAACGAATTCGATCCGTTGTTCGACGACATGTACTCCTTCTGCGAGGCCCAGGACATCGAAATCGATACCCTGATCCACGAGTCCGGCGCCGCGCAGATGGAGATCAATCTGCTGCATGGCTATCCGATGAGCCTCGCGGACCAGGCCTTCTTGTTCAAGCGCACCGCGCGCGAAGCGGCTCTGCGGCACAAAATGTATGCCACGTTCATGGCGAAGCCGATGGCCAAGGAGCCGGGCAGCGCCATGCATTTGCATCAAAGCATCATCGACGCCAAGACCCGCAAGAACATTTTCAGCAACCCCGACGGCTCGCCGTCCGCGCTGTTCTTCGGACACATCGCCGGATTACAGAAATACCTGCCCGGCGCAATGTCGCTGTTCGCGCCGAATGTGAACAGCTATCGGCGCATCAGCCGGTATTCCTCCGCGCCGATCAACGTGCATTGGGGCTACGACAATCGCACCGCGGGGCTGCGCGTCCCCATGTCGGGCGCCGAGGCGCGGCGCGTGGAGAACCGGGTGGGCGGCGCCGACGCCAATCCCTACCTCGCGATCGCGGCGTCGCTCGCCTGCGGCTACCTGGGAATGATCGAGGGATTGAAGCCCTCCGAACCGATCGCGGGCAGCGCCTACGATCTGGCGATCGCCCTGCCGCGCACGCTGGCCGAGGCCTTGCGCCTGCTGCGCGAATCGAAGGCCTTGGTGGACCTGTTCGGCGATCGCTTCGTGCTGGCCTTCACGGCGGTCAAGGAAGCGGAATACGAAACGTTCGCACAGGTCATCAGTTCCTGGGAGCGCGAGCATCTCTTGCTCAACGTCTAGGCGCCCGTTGGACTCAAGGTGACTTAAGTCCGGCGCGTCAACGTCTGGCGCGGCACGGTTCCCTGAGATATAACTAGATGCAGGTCAGCTCGGCGCGCGGGTCTCGCGCGTTTGGGCGACCACCACGCAAATAAAAGGGGAATCGTTTGTCATTGAGCGTTCGTCGGATGGCGATTCTGGCGCTTGGGTGCATTTTGACGTTGAGCGCTTGCGGTGATCGTAAATCGGCATCCGGTTCCGCGCCCGGTGAGAAGGCCGGCGAGAAGGTTCTGAACCTCTACATCTGGTCCGATTACCTCGCGGCGAACACGCTGTCGGACTTCGAGAAGCAGACCGGCATCAAGGTGCACGTCGCCTACTTCGACACCAACGAGACGCTGGAGACCAAATTGCTCGCCGGCAGCAGCGGCTTCGACATCGTCGTGCCCACGGCGTCGTACTTCGAACGCCAGATCAAAGCCGGCGTGTACCTCACGCTCGACAAGTCGAAGCTGCCGAACCTCAAGAACATGGACCCGCAACTCATGGCGAAGGAGGCGCTGCATGACCCGGATAATGCCCATGGGATCATCTACACCTGGGGCACCAACGGCATCGGCTACAACGAGAAGATGGTCAAGGCGCTGATGCCGGACGCACCGCTCGACAGCTGGCGGCTGGTCTTTGATCCGGCGGTCGCCTCCAAAGTGGCGAAGTGCGGCATCAGCGTGCTCGATTCACCGGCCGAAGTGCTGCGCGGCGTCTACAGCTACCTGGGCAAGGATCCGAATTCGCAGAGTCCCGACGATCTGGTGTTGGCCGAAACGGTGCTGACCAAGATCCGGCCGTACATCCGCAACATCAATTCCTCGGAATACATCGAGGCGCTCGCCAACGGGGACCTGTGCATCGCGGTGGGATACAACGGCGACGTCATGCAGGCGCGTGATCGCGCCCGCGAGGCCAACAAGGGGATCGATATCAAGTACTCCGTCCCCAAGGAGGGCTCGATACTGTGGTTCGACGTGCTGGCCATCCCGAAGGACGCGCCGGATCCGGACAGCGCGTATGCCTTCATGAATTACATCATGCAGCCGCAGGTCATCGCGGACATCTCGAATTTCAAGCGCTATGCCAATGCGAACACCGCGGCGGAGCCGTTGGTGCTGCCCGCCGTCAAGGATGATCCGGGCATTTACCCGACCCCGGAACTGCGCCAGAAGCTGGCGGTGCAATTGGCGGACTCGGCCGATCAGACCCGCGCCATCACCCGTGTGTGGCAGAAATTCAAGACGGGTCAATGAGCGATGGCGACACCCGCGACAGCCGCCGTCAAAGCACAGCCCTGGAAAGATCCGGCCGCGCGTCCCTACGTGCAGGTGGACCGCGTCACCAAGTCCTTTGGCGATTTCAAAGCGGTGGACGACGTCAGCCTGAAAATATACAAGGGCGAAATATTCTGTTTGCTCGGCGCATCGGGCTGCGGCAAGACCACGCTGCTGCGAATGCTCGGGGGGTTCGAGACGCCGACGTCGGGGAAGATCCTGATCGACGGCGAGGACATGACGGGTGTGCCGCCGTACGAGCGCCCGGTGAACATGATGTTCCAGTCATACGCGCTGTTTCCGCACATGAATGTCGAGCAAAACGTCGCCTTCGGCCTGAAACAGGACCGGGTGCCGAAAGCGGAAATTGCCGAACGCGTGGCGACCATGCTCGACCTGGTCAAGTTGTCCGCCTTCGCGAAGCGCAAGCCGCATCAGCTCTCCGGCGGCCAGCGCCAGCGGGTGGCGCTCGCGCGTTCCCTGGTCAAACGCCCGAAACTGCTGCTGCTCGACGAACCCTTGGGAGCGCTCGATAAGAAATTGCGCGAGCACACCCAGTTCGAATTGATCGGTATCCAGGACAAGCTCGGCGTGACCTTCGTCGTCGTCACTCACGACCAGGAGGAGGCGATGACCCTGGCGAGCCGCATCGGCGTGATGAACCACGGCGAAATCGTCCAGGCCGGCACGCCGTCGGAGATCTACGAATTTCCGAGTTCGAAATTCGTCGCCGATTTCGTCGGCTCGGTGAACATGTTCGAGGGCAAGCTGATCGAGGATGAGCCGGAGTACGTGCGCATCGGCTCGGAGGAGCTCGGCGGAACGATCTATGTCAGCCACGGGATCAGCGCGCCGCCCGAATCCACAGTGTGGGCGGCGGTCCGGCCGGAGAAGATTTTCATGTCCACGGCGGCGCCCGAGGGGACCGACAACGTGGTGCGCGGCGCGGTGCAGGACATCGCCTATCTCGGCGATCTGTCGATCTATCTGGTCAAGCTGCCCACCGGCAAGGTGGTGCGGGTGACCCAGCCGAACACCTCGCGTCACGCCGAGGCGATCACCTGGGACCAGCAGGTGTACCTGTGTTGGGATGCAACCAGCCCCGTGGTGGTGACCCGTTAGCTCCACGCGCCGAGGCTTGAATTTGGAGCGCTTCGGCGTGACCGGCCGCGGCTTGGTCGTGGCACTGCCGTATTTCTGGCTGCTGTTGTTTTTCGTCGTACCCTTCATCATCGTCCTGAAGATCTCCTTCTCGGACATCGATCTGGCGATTCCGCCCTACAAACCCCTGCTGGAATGGATCGGCAAGAATTCCCTCGCCATCAAGCTCAATTTCAACAACTACGCATTCCTGTTCACGGATCATCTGTACGTGAACGCGCTCCTCAACTCGATCAAGGTCGCGTTCGTCTCCACGGTGCTGTGTCTCCTGATCGGTTATCCCATGGCCTATGGCATCGCGCGCGCCCAGCCGAGGACGCGCAATATCCTGCTGCTGCTCGTGATCCTGCCCTTCTGGACCTCGCTGCTGCTGCGGGTCTATGCCTGGATTGGTCTGCTCAAGGCCAACGGCGTGATCAACAACGTGCTCATCTGGCTGGGGGTGATTCATGAGCCGCTGACCATGCTGTTCACGCCGTTCGCCATGTATGTCGGCATCGTCTATTCGTATCTGCCGTTCCTGATCTTGCCGCTGTACTCCAATCTCGAAAAAATGGATTGGCAATTGCTCGAGGCGGCCGAGGACCTGGGCTGCAGGCCCTGGCAGGCGTTCTACAAGATAACCCTGCCGCTGTCGCGCAACGGCATCTTGGCAGGCTCCATGCTGGTGTTCATCCCGGCGGTGGGCGAGTTCGTGATCCCGGCGCTGCTCGGCGGTCCCAACGCATTGATGATCGGGCGCGTGCTGTGGGATGAGTTTTTCTCGAATCGCGCGTGGCCGGTGGCGAGCGCGGTGGCGATTCTGCTGCTCATTCTGCTGGTGCCGTTCATGATGTGGTACCAGAGCGTGCAATCGCGCGAATCGGCGGGCGCGCGATGACCCATCGCAGCTCGTATTTCATCCTGATCTGCTTGACCGTCGGGTTCGCGTTTTTGTACATCCCGATTCTGTCCATGGTGGTGTTCTCGTTCAACGCCTCGAAGTTGGTGACGGTCTGGGACGCGGCCAATTCACCCACGCTCAAGTGGTACTACGCGCTGTTCGACGACGAGGAGATTCTCGACGCGGCGTGGATTTCGGTCAAAGTCGCGGTGATCAACGCCTCCGGGTCGGTGATACTCGGGACGCTCGCCGGCTTTGGCCTCGCGCGATTCCGTCAATTCAGGGGACGATTCACCTTGAATGCCATGGCCACGGCGCCGTTGGTCATGCCCGAGGTCATCACCGGCCTCTCGTTGCTGTTGTTGTTCGTCGCCATGGAGCAGCTGATCGGCTGGCCCGCGGGCCGGGGTATCACCACCATGACCATCGGCCATATGACGTTTTCGATGGCCTACGTGACGGTGATCGTGAACTCGCGTCTCGCGACCTTCGACACTGCACTCGAGGAGGCGGCGATGGATCTGGGCGCGCGTCCGCTCAAGGTGTTTTTCGTGATCACCCTGCCGATCATTTTCCCGGCCATCTTGTCGGGGTGGCTCCTGGCCTTCACGCTCTCGTGGGACGATTTGGTGATCTCGAGTTTCACCTCGGGGCCGGGCAGCAGCACGCTGCCCATGGTGGTGTTCTCGAAAGTGCGGCTCGGCGTGACTCCGGAGATCAACGTGCTCGCCACCATCACGATCACGGTGGTGACGGCGATGATCGTCGGGGTCAGTGTATGGATGGCGCGGGCGGCGAAGCTCGAAAAGTCGGCGGCGTAGCGGCCCGCCGGGGTCTAGTTCTGCCGAACGCCGGACGAGGCCGTCGATTTGAGGGGGTCGGTCAATTCACCCACGTAGGAGGTCTTGATGCCGACAAAGGTGCCGCGCCCCGAGGTTCGGTAACTTCCCCGCGTCATTTCGAACGCGATGTTCTCGCCAAATTCATCGAACTGCTCCAGGACCAGATCGAATCCGGATTCGCGCAGCGCTTGCAGCAGATACTCGCGTTGAATCCAGAAGGACTTCTTGTTGTTCCACGCCGCCCAACGGCGATTGGCCCGGTCGCGAAAGGCGCGCTCGTTTCGAAACTCGGAGAACCAGCGGCCGGGCAGCCCCTCATTCTCGGCAAGCGTGGACAGTTTGTGCGTCGTGGTCGCCGTGTTCTTGAGCGGCAATATCCTCGACAACGCCCGCCGCAGCTTTCGCGGATGAATCAGACTCGGTGAATCCCCGGCTTGCGAGAAGTGCGTCTGCAGAATCAACACGCGCTTGGTCACCCCCGACAGCACCTTCAGAAACTCGCGCGGCTTGTCCAGGTGATAAAACAGCCCGCAACAAAACACGGCGTCGAACTCGCCATAGGCCGCAATATTCCAGACATCATCGCGGACGAAGTCGAGATTCGGCAAGTTCACGCGCGACTGCACATATCGGCAGGCTTCGATGTTGGACTCCCGCACGTCGAGTCCGAGCGCATGGAATCCGAGACGCGCCAACTCGACCGTGTAGCCTCCTTCGAGACAGCCCAGATCCGCGACGCGCAGCCCACTCTTGTCCCCCGGGAAGGTCGCATCGAGGACTCGCTTCGCGGCGAGGAACCACGGATGAGCGTCCATGGCGAACCCGGCGTCGGGCTTGGTGAAGCTGCCGTCGTCGAGTCGTATGTTGTGCGCGGTAAAGGTGATCACACGAGGACTCGTTCGATGCCGCCGGTATTGGCGCGCTGCACGTATTGCGGCAGCCAGTCGGCGCCCAGCAGATGCTTGGCGATTTCGACCACGATGTAGTCGGCGTCCGTGTCCGTGTCGTCGTTGTAGCGCTTCAGTCCCTGCAGACACGAGGGGCACGACGTCAAGATCTTGATGTCGCCCCGGTGTCCGTCCGCGCGGAGTTGATCCACGCCGATACGTACTTCGGCCTCCTTGCGAAAGCGCACCTGCGTGGAAATATCCGGCCGCGTGAGCGCGAGAGTGCCGGCCTCGCCGCAGCAGCGCTCGTTCTGACCGATCGGGCCGTTCTGCGCGCCGTTCATCAGGGTGTTCACCACGGTCAACGGATCGTGTTTTTTCATCGGCGAATGGCAGGGGTCGTGGTACATGTAGCGCACGCCGGTGGTGTTTTCCAGCCGCACGCCCTTTTCCATCAGGAACTCGTGGATGTCCATGATCTTGCAGCCCGGAAAAATATTCTCGAATTCGTAACCCTGCAATTGATCGAAGCAGGTGCCGCAGCTCACCACCACGGTCTTGATGTCGAGATAGTTCAGCGTGTTGGCGACCCGGTGGAACAACACCCGGTTGTCGGTGATGATTTTTTCCGCCTTGTCGAATTCGCCGGCGCCGCGCTGCGGGTAGCCGCAGCATAGATAACCGGGCGGCAGCACGGTTTGCACACCGACGTGCCACAGCATGGCCTGAGTCGCCAAGCCCACCTGGGAGAACAGGCGCTCGGAGCCGCAGCCGGGAAAATAAAACACCGCCTCGGAGTCGCCGGTGGTGCGCAGCGGATCGCGAATGATCGGCACGTAGTTGCGATCCTCGATGTCGAGCAAGGCGCGCGCGGTCCTCTTCGGCAAGCCCCCCGGCATGCGTTTGTTGACGAAGTGAATGACCTGCTCCTTGATGGCTGGCCGTCCCTCGCTGGCCGGCGGTCGCCGGGTTTGCGCGCGCGCAAACGTGTTGAGTGCGCGGTTGGCCAGCCGCTGCGCCTTATAGCCCCAGTCGATCATCACCTTGCGCGTCAGCTTGATGGTTTCAGGGTTGGTGGCATTCAAGAACAACATCGACGCGGCCGTGCCCGGGTTGAAGCGCTTCTTGCCCATCCGCCGCAAGAGGTCGCGCATCGCCATGCTCACGTCGCCGAAGTCGATATCGACCGGGCAGGGCGACTCGCACTTGTGGCAGACGGTGCAATGATCCGCCACGTCCGACAATTCGTCCCAATGCTGCAGGGAGACTCCGCGCCGCGTCTGCTCCTCATAGAGAAACGCCTCGATCAGCAGGGAGGTCGCCAGAATCTTGTCCCGCGGCGAATACAATAGATTGGCCCGCGGCACATGCGTCGCGCACACCGGTTTGCATTTGCCGCAGCGCAGGCAGTCCTTGATGGCATCGGAGATCGTGCTGATGTCCGATTGCTGCATGATGAGGGATTCATGCCCGAGCAGCCCGAAGCTCGGCGTGTACGCCCGGCGAAGATCGCTCGTGGGCATCAATTTATCCTTGTTGAACCGGCCGTCGGGATCGACCCGCTGCTTGTAGGCGCGAAACGAGGCGAGTTCGGCGTCGGTCAGATACTCGAGCTTGGTGATGCCGATGCCGTGCTCGCCGGAAATCACGCCGTTCAAATTGCGGGCGATGCGCATGATGCGCGCCACGGCACGGTTGGCGGTGTGCAGCATGGCGTAGTTGTCGGAATTCACCGGAATGTTGGTGTGGACATTGCCGTCGCCGGCATGCATGTGCAGGGCAATGAAGACACGTCCCTGCAGCACCCGCTTGTGCACGGCCTCGCACTCGGCGAGCACCGAGGCGAACGCCGCACCGACGAAAATGCGCTCGAGGCCGGCACGCACTTCGCTCTTCCAGCTGACCCGGATACTGCGGTCCTGCAGCCGGTCGAAAATCCGGCCCGACTCCTCCGACGTCGGCGCCACCCCGAGCGCCGCCAACTGCGCGCGCGCCGCCGGCAGCGGCGTATCCATGGCGGTCAACAGGTATTGCCAGCGCGCCCGCGCGCCGTCCAAGAGCGCGCGCGCCTCGGCCCTGCGGCCGAAATCGACGTCCCCCGTCTTGCCGGATTTGATCTCTCCGGCGAAATAGTCGTCGAGCGCGTCGAGCAGGTCGAGTTTGTTGCGGATCGACAGCTCGATATTGATACGCTCGATGGCGTCGGTGTATTCCCCCAAACGCGCGAGCGGAATGACGACGTCCTCGTTGATCTTGAACGCATTGGTGTGTTTGGCGATCGCCGCGGTGCGCGCGCGGTCGAGCCAGAATTTGCGGCGCGCCTCGGCGTTCACGGCGACGAAACCCTCGCCGGCGCGGGCATTGGCGAGGCGCACGACGTGCGAGGTGGCGGCGGCCACTTCGGCATCGTTTTCGCCGACGATGTCGCCGAGCAGCACCATCTTCGGCAACGCGCCGCGCTTCGACTTGGTGCTGTAGCCGACCGCGCGCAAATAGCGTTCGTCCAGATGTTCGAGACCCGCGAGGACCGCGCCGTTGGCCTTGGCGGTCGACTCCAGGTATTGCGTGATCTCGACGATGCTGGGAATGGCGTCCCGCGCCTGACCGAAGAACTCCAGGCACACGGTACGAATGCAGGCCGGCATGCGGTGCAGAACCCAACGCGCCGCAGTGATCAGGCCGTCGCAGCCCTCCTTCTGCACCCCGGGCAGTCCGCCGAGGAACTTGTCGGTCACATCCTTGCCGAGTCCGGCCTTGCGAAACTTGACGCCCTCGACGTTGAGCCGTTCGGTGCGCAGGACCTTGGCCTGGTCAGGAGGCGAGCGTCCGTCCTTCCAGACCAACTCGAAGCTCGCCACCAGCACATCGTGAATTTTCCCGCGGTTATGGTTCAAGCGTGTGACTTCGAGCCAATTGCCCTCGGGATCGACCATCCGCCACCAGGCGAGATTGTCGACCGCGGTTCCCCACAGTACGGCCTTCTTGCCGCCCGCGTTCATCGCGATGTTGCCGCCGATGCAGGACGCATCCGCCGAGGTGGGATCGACCGCGAACACGAAGCCGGCGCGCTCCGCCGCCTCGCTCACGCGCTTGGTGACGACGCCCGCCGCCGTGAAAATCGTCGCGGTTTCGCCGCCCAAGCCCGGCAGCGCAATCGACTCCACCGCTCCCAAGGTCTCGAGCTTTTCGGTGTTGATCACCGCCGACCACGGCGTCAGCGGCACGGCGCCGCCGGTGTAGCCGGTCCCACCGCCGCGCGGAATCACGGTGAGTCCCAACTCGATGCAGTCGCGCACCAGCGCGGCGATCTCTGCCTCGCTGTCCGGCGCGAGCACCAGAAACGGCAGCTCGACGCGCCAGTCGGTGGCGTCCGTGACATGGGCGACCCGGGAGAAAGCGTCAAAGCGGATGTTGTCTTTGCGGGTGTGCTTGATCAGAAGGCGCCGGGCGCGCTTGCGCATCTCGCCGAGTTCGGCGAATCGCCGCTCGAACCGCAGTACCGCCTCGCGGGCGGCGCGCAGCAATTCCCCCACCTTGGCGTCGCGCGCCTCGTCGGCGGACTCGCGGCGCTTCTCCATTTCGCGCAGGCGATGATGCAGCGCCTCGATCAATTGGCGCCGCCGCTTCGGGTTGTCGAGCAAATCGTCCTGCAGATAGGGGTTGCGCTCGACGACCCAGATGTCGCCCAAGACTTCGTACAGCATGCGTGCCGAGCGGCCCGTGCGCCGTTCGCCGCGCAGCTGATCGAGCAGATCCCAGGCCGCCTCGCCGAGCAACCGGATGACGATTTCGCGGTCGGCCAGCGAGGTGTAATTGTAGGGAATCTCGCGCAACCGCACTTCCGGCTCGCGCTCCTCACGGCGGCGGGCTTGATCGGACAGATTGACGACGGCGTTCATGAGCGCGGGATATTACGCATTTACAGGCTGCTAGCGAATTCCGGTTTCCTGGCGCGCGATCACCAGGCGCTGTATCTCACTGGTGCCCTCGTAAATCTCGGTGATTTTCGCGTCGCGAAAGTAGCGCTCCAAGGGCAGCTCCTTGCTGTATCCCATGCCGCCGTGGATTTGCAGCGCCGTGTGCGCATTGAACATCGCCGTTTCGGACGCAAAGAGTTTGGCCATGCTGCCCTCGGTGGTGGTCCTTGCGCCGCTGGTCTTCGCCGCCTGCTTCGCCCACGCGGCCTGCAGCATGAGCAATCGCGACGCCGACAACCGCGTCTTCATGTCGGCGATCTTCGCCTGGATCATTTGAAACGAGCCGATCTGTGCACCGAAGGCGCGGCGCTCTTTGACGTAACTCAAGGCGGCGTCGTAGGCGGCGCGTGCGATGCCGTTGGCCTGCGCCGCAATGCCGACGCGTCCCTGATCGAGGATCGTCATCGCGATCGCAAATCCCTCGCCTTCCCTGCCGAGGCGGTCGGCGACGGGCACCCGGTAGTCGGTGAATTCGATCTCGCAGGTGGCGGAGGCTCGAATCCCGAGCTTCGGTTCGGTTTTGCCGCGAATGAAACCGGGTTGCTTGCAGTCGAGAATGAACGCCGTGATGCCGCGGGATTTAGCGGCCGGATCGGTGACGGCGAACATCACCATGTAGTCGGCCACGGGCCCCGAGGTGATCCAGGATTTCTTGCCGTTGAGCAGGTAGTGTGAGCCGTCCGCCGACAGGATCGCCCGGGTGCGCATATTGGCCGCATCGGAGCCGGACTGCGGCTCGGTGAGCCCATAGCATCCGATGGCCCGTCCGGAAGCGACGGGCGTGACGAAACGGTGCTTTTGCTGCTCGCTGCCGAATTGCAATATTCCGTTGTTGTACAGAGAGTTATTGACCGACATGATGGTCGCGTGGGCGGCATCGGCGTAGGCGATCTCCTCGAGCATCAGCACGAAACTGATCGAATCGAGTCCCGCGCCGCCGTACTCCTCCGGCACTTCGACGCCCATGAAGCCGAGTTCGCCGGCCTTGCGGATGTTCTTTGCCGGAAACTCCCCCGAGACGTCGAATTGCGCCGCCACGGGCGCGATCTCGCTCTGCGCAAATTCGCGCGCCGCGGCCTGGATCATCAATTGACTTTCAGTGAGTTCGAAGTGCATGCGGGGCTTCCGATAAAGAGGATGCTTTCAGTGCGCGCGCTTTCAATGCGGGCATCGGTCCATTATCTTTGAAATCATGAAAAACAACACGTTGGTGAATCATCCCCCCGAAGTGCGGGTGGCGCAGGATGACCGTCCGTTGGTGGCGCCGATCTACCAGTCGGTGAAATTCTCATTCGACGATACCGGCGAAACCCTGCGCTACTTGAAGGGCGAACGCGAGGGATTCTTTTACTCGCGCACCTCGAACCCGACGTTGAAACAGTTGCAATTATTGCTCGCGCAATTGCAGGGCCGGGATGACTGTCTGCTGACCGGATCGGGCGTCGCGACCATCGCCGCGAGCCTGTTGTCGCTCTGCAAACAGGGCGATCACGTGCTCGCATTCGTCGAGTCCTATGGTCCGACCCGCTACATCGTGCAGCATCTGCTCGCCAAGTTCGGGGTCGCTCATACGCTCTTGTCGATCGAGGATCTCGCGGGCATCGAGCGCGTATTGCAGGGCACGCCGACGCGCCTGGTGGTGTTCGAAAGTCCCACCAATCCGGTCACCAAGATCGCGGACATCGAGCACCTGACGACGCACGCGCGCCGCGCGGGCGCGCTGACCGTGCTCGACAACACATTCGCGGGGTTTCACAACCATGGTGCCTACGACATCGACGTTTTCCTGCACAGTCTGACGAAGTACGCCTCCGGGCACGGCGATGTCATGGGCGGAGCCATCATCGCGCGCCATGAACTGATCGCGGCGATGCGCAAGGACATCGTGTCCATGGGGCCGACGCTCGATCCGCACGCCGCCTTCTTGATCCAGCGCGGGATGCGCACGTACTTTTTGCGCTACGAGCGCCAGTGCGCGAACGCGCTCGCGGTGAGTTCGTTCCTGCAGGGCCATCCGAAGGTGCGGCGTGTGCATTACCCCGGCCTCGACGGTCACCCGCAGCACCTCCTGGCGCGGCGCCAGATGAGCGACTTCGGCGCCGTGGTGACGCTCGAATTGGACGGCGGATTCGAGCAGGGCGCGAAGTTCGCCGAAGCGCTGGAGCTCTTTTCGATTTCAGCGAGTGTGGGGTCGGCCGAATCCTTGGTCATGCCGCCGCAGTTGCTGGCGGGCAATGTCTACACCGCGGAGCAGCGTGCTGCCTCGCTGATCACTCATGGGACCGTGCGCTTATCCATCGGTTTGGAGGACGCCGAGGATTTGCTGCAGGATCTGGGGCAGGCGCTCGAGCGCGCTTTCAATGGGCCGGTGTAGGAGGCCCCTGGAGATTGCGAATCAGTGCATCGGCGAACTCACTGCATTTGACTTCCGTGGCCCCTTCCATCTGGCGCGCGAAATCGTAGGTCACGATCTTCTGGGCAATGGTCCTGTCCATGGCCGTGATGATTGCGTCGGCGGCTTCGAGCCATCCCATGTAGCGCAACATCATTTCGCCCGACAAAATCACCGAACCGGGATTGACGCGGTCGAGATCGGCGTACTTGGGGGCGGTGCCATGCGTGGCTTCGAATACCGCATGGCCGGTCATATAGTTGATGTTGCCGCCCGGCGCGATCCCGATGCCGCCGACCTGCGCGGCCAACGCATCCGATAAATAGTCGCCGTTGAGATTCATGGTGGCGACCACGTCGAATTCATCCGGCCGCGTCAGCACCTGCTGGAGCGTGATGTCGGCAATCGCGTCCTTGATGATGACCTTGCCGGCCGCTTTGGCCGCCTCCATCTGCGCGTTGGCTTCCTTTTCTCCTTTCGAGGACTTGATGCGCTCCCATTGTTCCCAGGTGAATACCTGTTGCGGAAATTCGCGTTCCGCCAGCGCATAGCTCCAGTTGCGAAACGCACCTTCGGTGAATTTCATGATGTTGCCCTTGTGCACGATGGTCACGCTCTTGCGCTGGTTGGCGATGGCGTAGGCGACGGCGGCGCGAAACAGCCGATCCGTGCCTTCCTTCGATGCGGGCTTCAAGCCGATGCCGGAACTGTCGGGAAAGCGGATCTTGGCGAACTGCTTCGGGAAATTTTGCCTGAACAGGTCGAGAAATTTTTTGCAGTCGGCAGTGCCGGCCTCGAATTCGATTCCCGCGTAAATGTCTTCGGTGTTTTCGCGGAAAATGACCATGTCGACCTTGTCCGGGGCCTTGACGGGGGAGGGCACGCCCTTGAACCAGCGCACCGGCCGCAAACATACGTACAGATCCAACATTTGGCGCAGCGCCACATTCAGGGAGCGGATGCCGCCGCCGACCGGCGTCGTCAACGGACCTTTGATGGAGATCAGATAGTCGCGGCAGGCGGTGACGGTTTCCTCGGGCAGCCAGGTGTTGTATGCCTTGTTCGCCTTCTCGCCGGCGAACACCTCCATCCAGTGGATCTTGCGCTTGCCGCCATACGCCTTTTGAACCGCCGCATCGAACACGCGCACGCTCGCCCGCCAGATGTCGCGCCCGGTGCCGTCGCCTTCGATGAAGGGAATGATGGGCTGATCGGGTACGGTCAATATGCCGTCCGCGATCGTAATCTTGGCGCCCCCCGCGGGGACCTGCACGATGACGGGCTTCGCGTCTGACATTCGTCGCTCCTTCGGACTTGGCCGCAATGCTAGCATGCGCGACCGGAGACCCGCATTGCGTACACTCACTTCAACACCCGCGAAGGACGGCTTCCGCATGCCTGCGGAATTCGAACGGCATTCGGGCTGTTGGATGCTCTGGCCGGAGCGCCCCGATAATTGGCGCGACGGAGCCAAACCGGCGCAGGCGGTATTCGCCGCGATCGCGACCGCCATCGCCGCCGCGGAACCGGTGACCGTCGGGGTTTCCGCTGCGCAATATCAAAATGCGCGCGCCCGATTGCCGCGCCGCGTGCGGCTCGCCGAGATCAGCAGCAACGACGCCTGGATCCGGGATTGCGGGCCGACTTTCGTCATCGATGCGCGGGGCCGCCGGCGCGGCGTCGATTGGACCTTCAATGCCTGGGGCGGGCTCGACGGCGGCCTGTATTTTCCCTGGGATCGGGATGACGAGGTTGCGCAAAAGGTGCTGGAGCTCGAGGGGGCGGACCGGTATCGGACTTCGTTCGTGCTCGAAGGCGGCGCGATACACGTGGACGGACAGGGCACCTGCTTGACGACCGAAGAGTGCCTGCTCAATCCGAATCGCAATCCGCAACTCACGCGCAGCGAGGTGGAGGATGAGCTGCGCCGCTATCTCGGAGTCACGACGGTCATCTGGCTGGAAAAAGGCGTCTATCTCGATGAAACCGGCGGCCACATCGACGAGCTCGCCTGTTTCACGAGCCCGGGGCACGTCGCGCTCACCTGGACCGAAGACCGCAAGGATCCGCAGTACGAGATTTCCCGCGATGCGCTCGAGCGGCTTCGAGCAGCGCGCGACGCTCGCGGGCGGACGCTGACGATTCATAAAATACATCAGCCGGGCCCGCTCTATATGACGGCGGAGGAGGCGGCGGGAATCGATGTTCGCGCCGGCAGCCGGCCGCGCAAGGCGGGCGATCGGCTGCCCGCATCGTACATCAATTTCTATATCGCCAATAAATGCGTGGTGATGCCGCTCTACGACAAGCGCCGCGATGCGGCGGCCATGCGTACTCTGAAGCGCTTGTTTCCGACTCGTAAAATACTGGGGATAGCGACCCGCGAAGTGCTGCTCGGCGGCGGCAACATTCACTGTATCACGCAGCAGGTACCCCGTCCGACGGGCGGTTAGAGCGTGGTTCGAGCCCGTCATTCGGGCATGCCGATGGAACTTTGCCGCCCGCGCGCTCTCGAAAGCCTCTATCCTACGCAGCCTTAATACGTAAACCCCCACAATACTGGAAGCTGTAGTGCATTCATCGTTCGTTCCCTATGCTCGCCAAGCGCTGAGTGCGCTGCTATGCGCCGGCGCAATTTTCGCGGCCGGCTGCCACCGCAACAACCTCGACAGCGGCTACGGCATCGCCTGGGTCACATTGAGCGATGAACCGGGCGACTTCACCAGCTACATCGTGAACGTCGATTCGGTGACGTTGACCGGCAAGACCGTCGGGGCCGTGTCCGCGGTTTCGACGGTGGAAACCGTCGACTTCACCAAGCTCAAGAATATTTCCGAGCTGTGGAGCTCCGCGAGCATTCCGAACGACACCTACACGTCGGCGTCCATTACCTTGGACTACACCTCGGCCGTCATCTCGGTGATGGTCAACGGCGTGCCGCAGAAGGCAACCGTGCAAGCACTCGACGGCAGTCCCATCACGACGGTGACCGTGACGATGAATTTCGATCCGACCAATCAATTGGTCGTTATACCGACCTACGCAACCACCGACGCGCAGCTCCTCGCCGTCGATTTCGACCTGCCCGCCTCGAACACCGTCGATTTGTCCGTGAGCCCGCCCGTCGTGCGCGTCAAGCCATACCTGACGATTGCCACCAGTCCGCCCAACAACAAACCGATCCGTGTGCGCGGCCCGCTGATCAATTCGAGCGTCGGCATAGGAACGTACACGGTGTACGTGCGGCCTTTCTACGACGAGGTCGACAGCCTCGGGTCGCTAACCATATTCAACAGTGCCGACACGATCTACTCGATCAACGGCACCGCCTATGTCGGATCCGCGGGACTCACGGTATTGTCGCAATTGTCGGCCGGGTCGACTCTGACCGCCGCCTATGTGACCTATCAGCCAACCGCCACACCCGTGGCAGTCGCCGGCAAATTTTCCTCGCTGTACGTCGTCGCCGGCAGCACGCTCGAGGATTTCTACACCGAGGGCATCGAAGGCGACGTGATCGCGCGCACCGGCAATACCCTGACCCTGCGCGGCGCCACGCTGGTGCAAAATGCGGCCGAGGTGTCCTCGTACATCGATACCCCCGACGCAGAAGTCTTGGTCGGGCCCGGCACCATCGTGACGGCCGACGACACACCGAGTTTCGCGGGCTTGAACTACAACTCCATTTCCGTCGGCCAACATATCACCGCCCGCGGGATTTACAGCTTGACGCCGGCAGGCGTCACCGTCGTCGATGCAACCGGCACCTCCAGCACCAATACGGGCTCCGTTCGCCTGCAACCGACACAGACACAGCTGTGGGGATCATTGGTCTCCTCGGCAACCGGCAGCTTGGTGCTGGATTTGCAGACCATCAACGATTGGCCGGTCAGCGTGTTCAATTTCGCCGGCACCGGCGTGAGCGCGGCACAGAATGCCGCGCCTGCCGATTATGCGGTCGATACCGGAACCCTGGCATTGCCGGCGGGTGCGCTGGTGGGTGATCCGCTGTGGATCAACGGGGTGATGAGCGCGTTCGGATCCGCGCCGCCGGATTTCAACGCGACGGCGGTCAACACCGAGGCGAGCGTGCAGGTGGCCGGGGGAACGACGACCTGCGGCCAGGGAAACTTCGTGTGCGTGCCGGCGACCTTGCACGTGTTTTGGTCGGGCATCGGTACGACCGCGCCGTTTTCGTCATTCACCAACAGCGGATTGACGATCGATTTGACCAACGCGGACTATACCTCGGGCGTGATCCGCATCGGGCCCGAAAGCATCGACCTGACTTCGCTGCCGGCGAGTCCGACGATTACTCCGTTGCCGCCGGGACCGACGGGGACTCCGGGCGCCATCGGTACTGCCGGATTGGCCGCGGTGTTTCTGCCCTTGTTCTCGGTCGGCAACCCGACCACGTCGTCAGCGACCACGACCACACCCACGACCGGCTCGGTGGTCACCACACCGACGACAGCGCTCGGCATGTACAACACGTATGCCGATTTCGTCACGCAGGTCAATGCAACTCT
>Ga0209611_10003442_pt1 | contig 27479 bp, 21 predicted proteins | sample S1TSphgellanicum_3_FD_187693 | JGI IMG/M metagenome (GOLD analysis project Ga0209611, IMG submission 187693) | Host-associated microbial communities from peat moss isolated from Minnesota, USA - S1T2_Fc - Sphagnum magellanicum MG (SPAdes) (version 2) | ecosystem: Host-associated > Plants > Peat...
GACGGACTAGATTAGCTCGTGTGAATCTGCATCCAAAAACCAACCAAATCGGGTTAGTTTAGCATTCAGGACACCCTTTGGTGTTGGGACTTGCCACGGGCACTTGGACACATAAGACTCACCACGGCCCAGACTCGGGGGAAGCCACCACCTTCCCCCATATAGTATTCTCTGCGGCCGGTCGCGGAGGCTACATCCGAATGGCACAAATTCCCGAGACTCCCGAAATGGAGTCCCGAAATTGTCCCGGCGGGACTCCCGGAACTTTGAATCGCCATAACTCCTGACTGCGGAGTTGGATCGCGACGAGGTCTGAACCAAAGTTGTAGCCCTCGTCGAGATCTTTCCAACGCCATGTCGCACGCTCAAATCGGACGTCGGGAAGAGGTCGATTCTGGACTTTTAGTGGTCGGGAGTCAAACTGCCAGTTTGACTCCCGGCCCTTCTTTTGCCCATAACTTGGGCTGCAGATGTCCGAATTGCCCATGCGAGGGCATTTTCGATATTTACGTTTCAAGACCTTTCCAATGACACCAAGAACACCTCAAGGCAAGGTGTTTTGCCCCTTGCTGTCGAGCTCTAAACATTCGGGAGTCCCGAAAGACTCGCAACCTCCAACTTTTCCAAGTGTTGGGCTTCACCCCCACACTTGGCCAAAGTGGGGTTGCGACAATGCCCTTCACCCCCAAAGTGTTACGAGCCAAGGAATGTGCCCCAACTCCTTTTCCTCCCATTATCTTTTCTTCTTTGGACTCAAAACTAAATCCATCAAGGAGCTTAGGGGTGCATCACCCAACTTTTCATGAGATGAGGGGTCCCAACCAACTTTTCCAAACCCCTTCGATTATGCACAACTAAAACATTTTCCCCTTCCCATTCTATTGGTCCTTATAGTTGGCTATGATCATTACCCCAACCCACCCCCATTTCTTCAACACACCTTCAACTTCCATTTAAAGTCTTGTGTCCCACCTATGGGTGTCAATTTACCAGTCAAAGGTAAGTTCATCATCAACAATCATGTCAAACATATAATTCATCCAATCCAAACCTTTATGATCATCCTAGCCCAATACCTTCCCTTATTCCCACTCCACTAGCATCAACTTGGACTTGGTTTTCAACATTAGATGTCCTCAGGTCCTTTCATTTGGGCTTTTGTCGTCTTCATTTGTATAACCGCATCCCCATTATTTTATGACATGATGTACAAATGGCAATTCTTTTTCCATTGGATAAGTTAGCGTAGGACCCTTATGATGTGGCAATTTAACACTTGTTTTTTTTGCTACCCCAATGGTGTCTCAATTTGCCCTTCATGGTGGGGCGGGGTGATAGGGCATAAAGAAACATGGATTTGATTCAAGCACTTTCTAGCAAGTGATTGGGAAAACTTGCAAGGAGAGTTTTTTTGTGGGCCTAAACTTTGCTGACCAATTTGAACTCAATCCCTTTCCCCAAACAAGATCTTCCAACTCACAAACACTTACTCCATAGTTTAACCCTTGGTCATGGAGGGGAATACTTTTAGGCAATTTGCGCTTTGGCACCATTTTTTCTTGCATCCACGTCCTCTAACACCACCTTAGCTCTCACCACATTACACTTCGAATTAGATGGTTATTTCCCACTTTTCCTTGAAGTCTACGAGCCAAACCAGGACCTTGAGCTTTCTTCCTATTCTTTCAAATTAGCGTTCTAATGCATTCCGTGTTAACAAAAGGCAAGTGGTCCTTTTTGGGATGGTTTTTAAACACCCTCAAGATTGTTTTCACCTTGAAGATTTAGTGAGTGGATTCCTTTAGTTGTTCCAACTTTCTTTTCATATTACATAGGGTCAGATTCCACCTCAAATTGCATAGGTCCTGTTGGAACGACGTGCGTTTTAACCATGACCAAACCTTCAAATGGAGTTTGTCCCATTACAGTAGGGGAAACATTATATTGATTCACAAGTCGCGCTTTATGTTTTTAATTTCATGAAGCTTTTGCAACACATTTTTCCCCACACCAATTTAGAGTTGCAATTAAGGGTGGTTGTGAAGTAGTAATTCATGGCATCAAGTGCACCCTGAACTTTCACCTTGACTAGGTTTTTTTTCAATTAGACGTGGCAAACGCCTTCAATTCAATGTCAAAAGGGGTCATATTTCAAAAACTTCGTGCAACAAGTGGGGACATCATACAATTCATCCCCTTTGTTCGTTCATTATATGCATTTAAATCTCCTTTGTTTTATAGTCATCGTAATTATGAAGGTGATGTCACAATCATCCCATTTGTCATGGGGATTCATTAAAGTGATCCTTGGGGCAGGCACTATTCTCTTTAGCCCAGTTTAGGGTTTTATGTTCTACAACTAATCATTTTGCTTCTTATTTATTTCCATCCATTATAAATGACATTCACATCATAAGTCCCCTTTCAATTGTATCATCTACCTATGAACATTTCCAGACCGAACTCCATGCAATAAGTCTTTGTATCTAACCTTGCATGGTCACCCTCTAGCTTGCCACTAGACTTCAACACCCCATCCCAGTTTACCACTTCATCCAAAGGAATTAGAGTCTTGGGGGTTTCGTTGGGCACATTACTTTCACATCATCCTTCATCAAAGATGCCCTACAAGAGGATGTTCAACATGTGGGCCTTCTCCCTAGAATGGGTGATGTTCATGTGGCCTTTGGAATTCTAATTCATTGTTTCATGCAACACCCATCATATCTTTTATGATGCACACCTCCATCTTCCACCTTCATAAAGACCTTTATTTCCTTTAACTTTTTCCTCCTTCAAGTGTATGGACGCCTTTTGGTTCCAAGATCCTTTGATAACCTAGAAGGACTTTTAGCTCGTAAACAAGCCTCCCTCCCAATAACTTTCGACGGCATCGGGCTCATATCGACATCCACCATCGCCCTAACAACTTATTTAGGGAATTGGGCCTTTGTCATTTCAATCATAGTTGCTAGGTTTATGGTTGATCAACATCTCATCCTTCTTGAGCCTTAACATGAATCAACAATAACACATTTCCTTTCTAGCAACACCTCAAGGTGGTATGTGATTTTCTACCACCCCCAGCTCATGCGTGTTTTCCTCCATTTGAACAATTCATAGGGCAACAAATGGTTCAACTTCAAGATTCCATCTCAGAACATCTTCACCATCATACCCTTTCCAGCATGCTTTCCGACGAAACATCTAAAGCCCATCATGCCCGAATTTTATCATGTTCTGGCCCAAGGGCAAGCGTTTGGTTTATAGCTCGACCAGTCTTTTCAACCTTTCAATTATCTTCCCCAGTTTTTCATACACAATTTGGATTACCCCATCCCTTAATTATAGGCATCTTTTGATGTGTGTGCACACATCCCATCAAACTTATGGATATCCACCTCTTATGTTATGTTCATGGCAACGAACACAGTAAAACCCATGATGTAATTTGTAACACTTTTACCACCATTGCGTGAAATGTTGGTTTCCATGTGAGATAAAAACAATTACATGCATTTTTTTCAACCACATTCAACTCCTTTCGTTGACGAATTGACATTATGCTTACTAAAGATGGCGTTCGCACCTTAGTTGACGTTATCATGGTCAACCCAACGCAAGTGGATTTATTTTCTGGATCTTGTGCAACTCAAAGATTCGTCGCCTCCGATGCAACTCAAGCCAAGGAAAGGAATTATTGCAACCGACACCCCATTGATCAATTCGTCCCCTTAGTAATTGAAATATTTGGTTGCTTACACAAACATGTCGATATGTTTTTACATGACTATGTTAATGCCATTTGGAGCTTGAAGGCGACAAAAGGCCTTCATCTTTCTACCTTGGTCACTTTTCTTCACCAAAAAGTTTATATCACATTACCAAAGATACAAATGTCTTCCATATTAAGTTGAGCAATAGATGTAAACTTAATTACTTCCCGACTTCCACCCCTTCCAAACACACCTCCCATCACCACGGCCGATCTATTGCAAGCCATTGATTTTTGACATGTAAATATGGCCAACCTTCCACATGCAATCGGTTATGGACATGGAAAGATTTTAACAACTACTTTGAGCAAACTTCACATCCTATCACTTCTCCTTTTCCTTTATTTTATTCCTTTGTACATTTCCCTAATCTATGGCATGTTTTTTAATAAAGCTTTATAGGTCTTTGATAAGTTAAGTAAGTATTGTGAAAACACCAAGGATGTGACCATAAACTAATTGGTGAAACCCTTTGGGACCTGTACTGAAGGGGTGTTAAGCTAGGCCAAAAATGGTGACAATTTATGTTGAGTTTTTTAATCACTCCTCAAAACAATTCAATTCAGCTAATCGTTTTCCCCAAAATAAAATTGTTGCTTTTAAAGGAAAAGAAAAAATTGGAAAATTGGAAAAAACAAATTAAATAAAAAAATTTGTAAGTAAATTTTCCTAGACTACTAATTTTCCTAAATATTTTGGTGAAAACTCGCCAAGCCAAATTCTGGATGTCACAAAATTGGTGGTTAAAAAAAAAAAAAAGAACCCTGGCTCCCATTTCTAACAATCTCATCACAGGCCACATTCATCCCAATAGGGAAAGAAGGAGAGGGGAGGAGAGGGGAACGGAGAGTCCTAAACCCTAAACCCTACTACAACAAGTGGGCATTTCCGTGATCCATGGCCTCAGTGATCTTTGCACCATCGTCTCCTGTAGCTTCTCTCTATGGAGCTCGCCAAGCTCCTGGTGCTACCGCTCTTATAAGAATAGCATGCGGTTATTCACTACTCCCTCGGTCGCCGGGCAGAGAAGAAGAGAAGCACCTCTCGGCCACCACTTGTGTTGTTTCTCATTTCAGGTGGGTTTTCTTCTTCTTTGCATCACTGGTTGGTTGCATCCCTTTTTTTTTGTTTCAGAGCTAAACTGAAGCAGTTCTCATTTTCTTTCGAAAAAGTGAAGAAATTCCCACTGTGGGTTTTTTTCTTTTTTTTCCCAAAAGAAAAAGAGAACTGTGGATTTTGTTTTTCACGTCATTTTAAGAGTTGAGTGTTGGAAATGGGTTGCAGAGTGGGACAACAAGAGCAATGGAGATAAGAAGATTGTGAGTACTCTCCCCCCTCCCCCCCCAGACCCATCTGTTTTGCTCCCTTAGTTTCAGCTCAAAGCTTCAGCTGATGGGATTGTTGTGATCAGAATAAAATTTTGTTTTAGTCAAGATGCATGGAAGTTGTATACAAAATTTGAAGCCCTATCTGGATATGTGCATCAAAAGAATGTAACCCATTTTGGAATGTTTCACAGACATTATTTTCATAATGCAAATTCATAATGCAAATTCATGATTGTTTCTTGAAGAATTTCCTCAATTTAGTCTCAGTGAGTTTAGTGATGAGGAGTTCTTTTTGGGTTGCAGGAGTTTGATGTGTATGTAGTGGGAGAAAAAGGTGCACCTGGCATAGTGGTGGTGCAAGAATGGTGGGGGGTAGACTATGAAATCAAGAAGCATGCAATCAACATTGCGAACAAAGGTTATCAGGCCCTGATCCCTGAGTATGTAATTCTCTTTTCCTCACTGCCCATATGGCAGTAGCGTCAGCTTTCAGGCAGAACAACAAAAAAGTTTAACCCCACTTAGATGATATTTCTATCAGAATTCAGCCCAAACATAGAGATTTATAGCATTCAGATGATATTTGTCCTTTGCTGTCTTTCTAGGAATTGTATCTTATGTTCTATGCAAGGAGCATTCTCTTGCTCAGTTCCAAGCCCTTGTCAGCTAAGGATCCAGCCTGATCAAATGTCTTGTCAAGGTCTCAGCTGCATTGTTTTTTCTTTTCTATCAATCTGAATGAGTATATGATACCACAAGCCCTTCAGAGTTTGTGTGTGGTTGGTCAAGGGGCTGAAAAGTATGGTTTCTGGAAGGTGTTGTGACAGAAACTCAGCAAGTTGGTCAGTGTCTGACATTGAGCTTCAACCACTGCTGGGAGCTGATGAAATCAGTGGGCATAGACAGTAGCTGGTTTAGGGTTTAGACATGTTTATTAATTTGCTCTAGAGTTTTACTGTCTTTGATTGAAGATAGATGTGGTTCTGTTTAAGAGATGTATGACTTGTAGCAATCTCCCAGGGTACCTCTGAATCAAAAAACTGACATAGACATGGGACAGTTTGTATCGGGGAAAGCTGGGATTGGAAGTGGCAGAGGCACAACACGTACTGGAGGCTTAGATTGGCCTGGATCTGTGGCTGACATAGCTGCATCTTCCAAGTGGCTGAAAGACCAAGGCTCATCTAAGGTAATCAGACATGCTGAAATTCAAGACAGATTAAGGACCTATGTTACAGGTCCAAGTTCCAAGTTTGCAAAAGGACCAAGTTGATGTCAGACCTGCACCTAGCTGCCATACTGAGTAGAGTAAAATTTAGAAGGAATCAGGTCTATTTTACATTTTCCAAGTGTCGCAAACAAATGGTTTGTTTTACACATGATTTTTCTCATAAGAAGCGCACAAAGCGTATGTCATGTTGTGCTTGACCTATGTCTCATATGGTTCTTGTGCAGTGCTAGTTTTTGATAGGGTGGGTACTCTATATACACCAGCTTGTTTATTTTCAAAAATGATCTGTGTAGTGGCAGGTGGGAGTGACAGGTTTCTGCATGGGTGGAGGACTGAGCATTGCAAATGCAGTGTGAGTTCCAGGAATTGATGCAGTTGTTGCTTTCTATGGAACTCCACCTCCTCAGCTTGCAGATCCAGTTGAGGACAAAGTTTGGCAAGTGTGATCATGTTCTCCACTGATTTTTCTTTCCATAACCTGGTTTTTTGTAATTTTATTTGAATTTTGAGGAGAAAAATCACTTAAAATTCAATATCTCTTGCATCTTAGGTTCAAAACTTACAAAATTAATTCCTTAGATCTTGCTCATTGAGAGCTTTCCAACAAAAGCAAAGGCAGATTCAAATTCCTCTAAAAAATTTAGTTTTGATTTAAATTTAATGTTTGATGAAAAAATCATTCAATATACAATAATTGTTACATTGTGAGTCCAAACACTATGAAACCAAGCTAATGCACCTTACTCATCAATAACTTTCCGCATATACCAAGAATGCAGTCCAAAACATGATGGTTTGGAAGATCCCAGTCTCATAAAGCAAATCAAACTACCTTACTTAATAATATAGATAAATGAAAGAAGGACAACATTTGCCAAACCATATGGGATAAAAGTGAGGTGCTCTTGGGAGTGTGTCACCATCAGTGACAAAAACTTAATCTAAAGTAATAAGTGACATTTTGGCAAAAATGACACCTTGAACGGCTTATCAGACAAAGAAGTAAGTTTTCTTTTCCCTCTTAATACCCAGGAAGGCAGTCAGGAAATGAGCCCTAGAAGAAGGCTGATTCTTTCAAACGACAGGGCCTTGTAAGAAATAGATTGCAGAGTTGGAATATGGTCACAAGGCTTAAACCCATCATGATTATTCAGGATCCTTTTGAAAGGTTTGTCCAATTTTGCAAAGCTTGACTCTGAGTTGAAAAAAGCTCAACGCTAAGCTGCATCCGAGCTTATACATGGCCTCCAAGCTGAATTCTTTCACTAATGTACAGTGAGATGGTGAATACAAGCATTGTAAGTTCTCATTTGAGCCTGCTACATCTCAAGCAGATCTTGGTAGAATCTGATGGACCCATTACAGGGAGTGTGCATGGATAGTTTTTGACCAACACATATGTAGACCTGGATCTAAGAGATAAAAAGAAAATAGCAGATCCAGGGTGCAGGTTGGACATTGCTCTTTCCCCATTATGGATCGCTGTTGGGTGCATGTGGGTATTGGAGATGACTAGTATGTACCTCTAATTGACCATCACACTGTTGATTCAGTGAGATCTGGTGTGAGTGTGTAAACAGGGGTGAGATGAGTTCAGAAATGCTTTTTTTTTGGATCCAAATTATCAACCATCAGATGAGGTTTTTGTCTTGACACTTGGACATGGTCTCTTTGATTTCAGACTGCCAAGGCTTTAGAAGAGAAGCTGAAGAAAGCAAAGGTACCTTTGGAAGTCTACCTATACCCCAATGTTGGGCATGCATTCATGAACAGCTCTCCTGAGGCTATTGAGCAGAAGAAAGCAACTGGCTTTGGGGAGCATCATCAGGAGGCAGTGGATTTGGCATGGTCACATTTTGATTTGGGGTTTAAGAAGTATCTGCAGGTGGGCAAGTGAAACCATCCTTAAAAAACAGTGTGCAACTTGACAGTGCTGGGAGAGAGTGCAATCTAATGTTGAGATTATGTCATCCGAGAAAGTTGTGTACCAGGTGTGATTTAAATAAACATGTGTTGCAATCTGACACAGTGCAATCTCTGGTTGGGGGGAAATTGTGTAACCTTGAAATCTTCTCAATGCAAGTTGCTACAATCAGACAATCTGAAGCTGTTGTTCGGCTGCTGTCTCTTGGAATAAATTCTTAAGTGCTCTACAATGTGCACTAAGATCTTGAAATTAAACTGGTAAATTGTAAAAGTGCTCTACAGCATACATTGAAGATGTGATCTGGAAAGCAAATTGTCTCAGGATGGAAACTTTCAGACATTGGACAGGCTATGAACTCTGAAATTGAAGCAACATGGATGTCACCTGGAAACATGCATATGTTCACATTTGTTTAAGCTGAAGTCATTAGATGCAGAGTAGTCTAATCAAGGACCTGTGTGGCCATAGCTCACAGCCAACATCTTGAACACCCAGTAATTCACCCTGCTCAAGGAGGGACAAATTCTCTCAGAATCCTAACTTGCACTTCAGTGTGTGATAGTGCCACCTCCTCCTCCTTTGCAATCTCCCACAATCAGCGGTGGCGGCAACAACAAAGTGGAGATGCATCTTCATGCACAAACAGTTTTATACGATTAGTCAAAGATGTGTCTTAAGAATGTGACTTCTCATATCTAATAGTCAAAAAAGTATCTTCTCAAATATAAAAAATTAGGGTGCACAAATATACATGGCTTGAAGCCATAGGCTCTGGATAAATCTAGAGAACAGTTTCCCATCAGATCAAATTCAAGGAGCTTGCATCAAAACAAACTGCAATTAAGTCAATATCAACATGAGGAATGATGAGGAAGACATGCTCAGAAACTTAAGAAAATAACCCATTTTGAGACCTACATAGAAAGAGTGGACATTTCAATGTCCAATCATCAAAACTGTTTTTTTCTTTCTTTCTTGCAATTGGAAAAGAGGGGAAAAGATAATTATACCAAGAGTTTCCACAACATTAGAGATGACTCTGTCAAAAGACTTCGTAAGTGGTTGTGGCCAGTCTGACGTCCATATACCATGGCCTATGCCTCTGCACCAAGTTGGATCCTGAAACAAAAAGTTGTTTACTAACTTCACAGCACTTAACAATTAAGGTTTTCATGAACACATGCTCATGAAACCAAAGCTCCTCCTACAGTAGGGATCTGTTTGAGGACAGATTCTGAAACGATTTCAAACCTGAAAAGAACAGGCTAGCCTTTTCTCTTAAGGTCACATGTTCCCAGCATCAAAATTATCTGGAAAACTAAACAGCAAAATGAGACTCCTTGGAGATCCAAGGTTACAGATCCATGATCTGTAATTGGACCATGCCTTTTTCTACTCCTACTGAAGCATGTGATCTTAGAGTACTGGTTATGGTCTGGGTGATGATGAAAGGGGGCATGGTAATGAAATTTTTTTTAAAAAGTCAATACCATTACAAAACAGTAGACTCTGTTGTCTAACAAAGTTCAAGAGTTGAAGGGAATTGGCAGTGACTATGAAATTTATGTTAAGCTAAGATATTAACAGAAGAGCTTGCAAAAGGCACAACAGGCAGTGGACATCAAGAACCTACATCTTCAAATTGAGCAGAAACATGAGACATTTTCTTTGCAAAAGGTGCAATGTGCAGTACACCGCAAGAACCTGCATCTACAAATGAGCAGAAACATGAGACATTATTTTCTTGCCTGATCAACATTTTCTGTAACATTTCTGGGAAGTGAAGCAAGTGACACAGTTGAGCACACTTATGATGGTGATGCCTTTTATGACTGCCACTGCACACAGAAGACAAAACCGATGTCAAGAAATTCAGACAAGAAGACACAACCCATGTCAAGAAATTCAGTCAAGAAGGCACAACCCACGTCCAGAGAATTCACATAAGAAGACATAACCCATGTCAAGAAATTCAGACAAGACAATTTAATCAAAGGACAGGAGACTGATACCCACATAATTCTGTCTTCACCTGAAGCAGAAAGACTTGTTTGTATTTTGTACCTGAGACAATAATGCAACACACTTACTTGCAGAAATCAAAGAGCATCCTCAACTTGATTGGAAAATCAAACACTGTCAAGACTACCACCACCACCTTCTTCCTGTCACCTGCAGCTTCCCATCGATCCATTTCATCAGCTGAAAGAGTCCTTCTTCAGCATGGAACATAACAGTAAGTAGTAGACCACAGAGGACAAATACACGTCAGCTTGCTTGCCATGATCGATCCTCTTGGAGTCCTTCCTTCTTTGTTTCTCTATTCCTTGACGTATAGATGCCCACCAAACAAACAGTCAAGAATTTGGAATCTACCTATAGTGCATGTTGGAAACATACATTAGACATGATGATCTCCACGGAGAAGATTCTGACAGAGGATCAAGGCCAGTCCTAGGAAAGCAAAAGAGCCAAAAGCAAGCATGAGCATCACCAAAGTCACATATCTCTCTCTCTCTCTCTCAAAATACCTAGCGGAAGTTCATTTGGGCCCTGAATCCAGCGGCTCCGCCCACTAGGGTACTGGAAAATTCCTTGATTCCAAGTTTGAGTGCCGGGGTCTTTTCTACTTTATCATGCGGGATATGCCAAAGCAGCTCTGAGAGCTTCGGGTGTGTGTGTGTGTGTGTGTGTTTGTTTGGGTGTGTGTAGTTTGGAGCTTTTTGAGTCTCTTGTATTCTGCGGTTTTTGTCCCCTGGGAATATAAGGTTTGCCTCAGAGAAATGGCAGCCACCAAGGTGCAGATGACACTGACAAAACCTGTCACCTTTGTGACTGGAAATGCAAAGAAGCTGGAAGAGGTGAAGATGATTCTGGGTCAGTCCATTCCTTTCCAGTCCCTCAAGCTCGATTGTAAGTCCCAAACCCCACTGCTTGACCCTTTTCTTGCAATTCTGTCACAAATCTTGTCTTGAAGGATTTAGGGTTGAAGGACATGGCATGGTGATGCACAGCTGTTGCAGTTTGGAAATTCTTCAATGGGTAGCTAGCTATCCATGGCAACAGAAGATGGAGTTGTGAAAGAAAGAAAGAAAGTACACAACTTCCAGAAAGACTCACAATTGTGGTGCTGGTGCAACCCAGATTTCTGAAAAATTGGGAACTGAGCACCACCACAACAAACATGCAAGAAGAAGATACTGATGATTTCAGATGCTTGGGTGGGTCACAAATTTGGCTGTGTATCTGAATCCAGTGCCGGAGCTGCAAGGGGAGCCAGAAGATATATCAAGGGAGAAAGCACGCCTTGCAGCCAGAGAGGTAAGCTTAAAGCTATGTTTTTTCCAATTGCAATGTTTCTTCTTCCCAATTTTCTGGAGTTAAGGTTTTTCCAATTGCTATGTTTCTTCTTCACAATTTCTGGAGTTAGCATTATGCACAAGAGGAACATCAAAGGAGGAGATTCTTCTTTCCCAATATTTGAAATTCATGGATTTCAACTTCTCTGTTTTGGGAAATCATAACTTGGGGTTTTGTGTTGGAAAATGGGGACAAGATCGGAGGACCTGTGCTCGTGGAAGATACATGTCTATGCTTCAATGCTTTGAAAGGGCTACCAGGTGTGTTTCTTCTTCTTCTTCTTCCTGCTCTTTTATATTCTCAAATTGGATTATGGAAGATTTTTTTTGTACAGATTTTTTCTTACAGATATTAATGCAAAAAGGGTTTTTTGAGATTCTGATGGTGCTGCTGCATCCTCATTTTATTTTGCAATCTTTGATTTCTTGTCTTGATGTTTTTCTGGGGTTGGTGGGGTTCACAGGTCCGTACATGTAAGCCTCCCAACTATATAGCCTGGTGCAAGTCATAATGAGCTCCAGTAAATCCTTCTTCAACAAAGTCTTTGCAGACCTCACCTTGGTAGCCACCACAATGTGATTTCTTCTTGAGAGCTTCTTCACACAGGCCAAAGGATGAAGGTGTCTAGAGACCTTGATTTGCATCTTGAAAGTTGGTACACTGAGGTTTTTTGTAGTAGGGTTAATTCAATAGGTAGTAGCCATGCTTTTTCTTATCAAATTTCAATGATTTGGATCTACCCTCACACATGCGGGGGTGGTTCAACCCAGATGGGCTGGTTTTGGACTAATCAGTGTGGTGGTTTTGTATTGCAGAAAGTGGTTTCTTTTGAAGACTGGTCATGAAGGTAAAAGATCATAGTGAAATTTTGCTATTGCTAAATGCAGATGATGCTTAAGACTATTGACAACTATGTGTCCAGTTCATAGCTGTGATGCTTTCTTTCAGTGTGCTGTTGGAACATATACAGTACAAGTTTGAAGACTGTTGATGTTTCTGCTCCCCTTATCATCATCAACTTGAGAAAGAAATGCCAAAAACAGCTTTCTTTCTTCAGAGAGAAAGTAAAAGGAGAACATGGTCAAATCTCTTTTTTTCCCAGTGACATTACACTGTTTCAAATCGGAGCAAGTTCTTGAAAAGAGCACTTCTAAATCCATCAACACCTTCAAATTTTGCAAACTGCAGGTTTGAACAATTTGTTGGCAGCATATGAAGACAAGTCAGCATATGCACTTTGTGTATTCTCATTAGCTCTTGGACCTGATTCAGAGCCCATCACCTTCAGTGGCCGAACTGAGGTATGTTAAAGTCTTTCATAACATACCAGAAGAGTTATTAGGGTTTAGGAAGCCAGGTACATATGGTTGGAATTCTTTTTTTGGACAAGCATTATCCAGAGTCACAAGACGGAGAATGCATCCATTGGCATTTGTCTGTAAATATGCTTTGGTAGACACTAGATCATCAGCAGAAGTCATGTTCAAGTGTTTGGCTCCTCTATCAATCATTACAGGTCTGACATGGAATTCTAGTATGAGGTTTGTTCTGTTGCAGATGCTAAACAGATGTCTATCACTGCCATGAGCATTATTACAGGGAAAGATCGTACCCGCACGAGGACCCAACAATTTTGGGTGGGATCCAGTGTTTCAACCAGATGGTTATGATCTCACGTAAGCACCTTTTTGGCTCTCCAAAACTTAATTGTTGACATGCAACAATGGTAGTTGCAGCTGGTGATCCTGCTTCCAGTTTGCTCCTCCAGTCATCTCTCTCCATGTGCCCCAGGCTTAATGATCATCATGTGCAGTTCTTGTTCAAATTTAGGTTTCAGGTTCTGTAGTTTCTACGATCAAATTAGGGTTCACAATATAAGGTTGGTGCAGATTTGCAGAAATGCAGAAAGAGGAGAAGAATGAAATCTCACATCGAAGAAGAGCTTTGGACAAGGTGAAAGCGCACTTCTATGAATATAATTATGTGCCAAAGATGGTGGACTCACCAAATGGTTCAACATAGATTATGGCCTGCCACCACTGAACCACCAAATTGTTGTCCTATTTGTGGGGCTAGATCAGAAGATTGCTTTGTTTCTCTCTCTCAAGCAATTCATTTCATGCATTTCCACAATCCCACCTGGAGTTTTTGCCAGAGAAATTGACAGCAATATGCAAGGCAAATTTCATGAATCAAGCATTGCAAGTCCTGCAGCCCCATTGTTGTTCTGTTCTGAGGCCATAGAGTTGCACAAAAAGTTTGGCACACGGACATTGTGGGACTCGATTCAGACTATTTCATAGAGCTTGGGTTCACAGAATCTGTGGGGAATGTACTGCTGACACAGTGAAAGTAAACAAGGAATGTTAGCTGCATGCAGAATTGGTGCCTGTTATTTTGTAGTGAGTTCAAACTTGTGAACATATATAAATTGAATAGAAATCTCTGGTGATGCTCAGTATGTGACCATGCAGAAATATTTCTCACATCCAAGTTTAGTTATTTACTTTTTTCCAACCCCTTTCATAAAGCTAAAATTGGGACTGCAAATATGTGGGCAAGTACTATTAGCAACCCATGTGCACCAATTGACCTATCTACCAAGCAACAGTAGGTGCTAGGTTTTGCTGTGCCTTTTACCAGCCTCAGCAAACTGTGCAAAAGTGCTGGGCCAAACCATTGCACTGAGCCAAACCAGCATGTTTTGACTTTTCTTCATCCAATTTTAATTGCAGGACGACATAGTGAGCACCACTGGAATTACTGTAACTGGTAGTGATTTCTAGCTCATGCTGCTGATAAGACACTGGTTGAACCTTCACATTGGTCTCTATCACAAGATGTCTGTCCATCTTCATGAGTACCTGACAGTCACTACATTGTTGCTTCAGCTGCCATTCCTTTCTTGCCAACATTGAGGTCTCTTTTTGAGTAATTCTTATGAAAAAAAAATTCTCCAGAGCTGTCAATTGAAGAGATGGAACAGCATAAAACAAAAGTTTGCAGGCATTAATGATCTGCCTAAACCATAAACCCAGGAGTTTCATGACAGATTATCTGCCTTAGGACTTCGTAATCTGTATCAGTACCTCCCAACCCACAGCTGAATCTATCCTTTGAAATGCAAGAAATGTAGGTAATATGTCTGATCTGAACTATTGTCTATTCTTCAGATTGATTGAAAGGCAGCTTTGCTCAATAACTTACAGGTTGAATACCCAACACCGAAGGGCAGTTTGTCAGCAGACTAAGAATCAGATGTGGCACAGAGAAGTGCAACAAAAGCTAATGGCAAATTCAACACTAAAGATTGGGTTGATATGACATGGAGAAATGGGAGAAATCCATGAGAGAAAAAGAGATGCAGACAGGTATTCACAAGATTCAATACAACCATGAGATGATGGTTACCCTTCTTCAAGTTGACAATCTGAGGATGGGTTATGTGCAATGCCAGGCTGATACAGTTATGAGGGGCCGATCCTGCCAACCCAAGGAGAGGCACCCAGATACTGGCTGCAACCGAAAGTTGTCACAGTATTGCCATAGAAGCTGTTGTGCTTGGCTATTGGTATAATGACTAAGTGGAGCATTGTGAAAACCTGAAGCTTGCATGATGTTGCACCATTGCTCACTACATTCATGTCGCTCTTTGCACTCGCAACCTTCACAAGCAACAATGTTCTCAATCTCTTTGGCCAGAAACATACTCTCCACATTCAAACGATCCTGGGCATCACGGGGCATGGTGGCATCCAATGAGTCAAAGATGGCACAGTAGAAATGCAGTGCATCCACAAAGCGTGGCTGAAATGCTGGTCCATTGAGGCTGACATCATACTCTGTCAGAGTCACCACTGCTGGCTTCAGGCTGTTTACAAGGTGTAGGAGCGGCTGTAATGAATTAGACACATTACCCAGAAGCTTGTATAGCTGCAGCATGAAGTTGACTGCCACTTTTTCTGTTGGGTCTACATGGAGCATTCCAAGGTCAACCTCCTCTAGTTGAGCAACTATGGGACAGAATTGCAATTCGATATTGAGAAATGCTGCAAATGCACGAAGCCTTTTGCCTGTTGAGAGGAGATGTGGAGGGGTATCATAACCTAACTTAGGGGTACTGATACCTGTGATGCGAATCTTGGGAAGTGGCTTACCACCTGGCCTGGCTGCAACAGCTTGCAGCAAAGCTGCCCATTGCACCCCTTGCATGATTCCAAAGTCTATGATGTGCACATGTGTGGCATCTCCAACTGCCTCAAGAATAGCCTGGTTGGCTGTCAAATGTGCAAACTTAGAGTAAGGGCATGCCTCATTGAGTGCAAGGTTTGCTACCAATGACATCTCCATGCTGTCTTCTACGTGTCCAAGACTCACTGAAGCATCTACCTCACCATTAAGCTTGGCTAGTCTGCACATGAGTGCATCACAAAAGTAAGCTGCAACTCTTTGCATAGGGTCTCCATATGGTGATGAAAGATCACGTAACTGCCGCAATATGGCACCTACAATGGAATGGCCACCATCCATGGCCTCCGCACATTCCAACAACAGATGCACGAGCTGCACTCCATGGTCACAATCCCCACCAAAATAGTGATCACTCTCATCCACACCTGTTTCTCTCTCTCCTGCATCCACTTCCAGTTTTGGGTGCTCCCTAATTTCAGCTCTTGTTGGCTCGGTGGCACCTTGTTGGAAATGCTGCTGCTTCTGCTGCTGCTGCTCTTGAATCTGACCTATTTGCTGTAGTAAATGCAGATCATTTGGCATCTCGTAATCTTCCTCAGGCACTTGTAAGCTTTGAAGAGGTATAACATCGTAGCAAACTCGCCATGGCTGGGAAGCACCCACCTCCTTGGCTGGATCAGAACGGATACACAGATTGCGAGGTAGAGAAAAATCATCTTGCCATGCATCAACAACTACAGGCAGAGCTGAGCTTTTAGTGGATTCACACGGCTGCAAGTCGCTCATAATATCCAGCCATTCAATGCCTTTGCCATAGCTGCCACCTTCAAGCAGCCGATCACCTCCTCCTCCTCCTCCTCCCCCTCCCCCTCCATGCACACTGCCAAAACTAATGTTCTGAAAGTCATCCAGCTTCAAAGCCGGAACCTCCATGGCTACCATGTCACGATCATTCTGGCACATGCTTCCACCAGTGTCTGCCACGATTCCATACCCCCCCATCTTGTCTCCTGGGAACATCATCTCCATCCCCATCTGTCTTCTCATCACTGTTCGCTGTGGAAGCGGGGGAGGAGGAGGCTGCTGCTTTGGTCTCACACACTTTTGTGGCTCATATGAATGCTCTATGGTAAATTGGCGCATCAACTCTGGCGTCATCTGTCCATATTCTTACACACAGTAAGTACTGTCTCTCTCTCTCTCTCTCTCCAACAACAACAACAACAGCAACACAAAGATCATCGACAGGCTTCAGAACTCTCCTTCCTTCCAGCAATCTGTCTGTGATTTCTTAAGACCGTAAGAGGAACACGAATGCAGAATTCTCCATTCCCGCCATAGCAACACTACCGCATCAACAAACTCTTACTCTAAACAACAACAAAAACCAATCCAGCACAGGTGTTGGCTCGCCATCCCATTGAGCAGAAAAGAAAACAGGAAGCTTGCAGCAGAGGGCTATGGGAGGAGGAAGAAGAAGAAGAAGAAGGCGACCAGGTCAGGGTCGTTCAACACATACCTGCAGAGCGAAAGGGTCGTTCATTTGTGGCATCTCCCTCGCTCTCGATCGCTCTTCAGCTGCTGAAAATCCAAATCCAACGAAGTTGGGTGCTAATCTCTCACACCCAAAACGGAAAACAGAAGCAACAGCGGCACAACGGATGCCACAGAGCTTGGTCGAGAGCTTCGTAATCAGACAGATCGATCACTAAAACTGCACCCAAATCTTTCTCCTCCTTTTCTTTTTTTTCTTTTTTTTCCCTGGGTGAGACGAAGAAAGATCGAGCAACGGAGACGCCCAACAATTTCGCACAATCTCTCTCTCAATCGCGGTTTGATTTCCAAACGGATCCCAATTTCTCGCGAGCAGGTTTCAACGGATGCAAAATTCAAAACTTGGGAACGGCCTCGGTCGGCTCTGCAGCAACATGCGGCGAGCATTCAAGCGACGTTTGAGGCCGTGTTCACACCGTGGAATGAACGAGGGTACGTGGGACCAATCTTGGGAGCGAAAAAATACGTGCCCTACTAGTGTACGTGGGTTCAATAACTCTATTCACACGGGAACACACGGTACCACTTCTTTCTTTTCCCATGTCAGCAAACACTTTTCCTACTTTTGCTTTGTTGGATTCCCGCCCTGTTAGTATAGTTCAATTTCAGGTATGAATATTATCCATTTTTTTCCACTCTGAAAAAATCTGTCTTTTTCTACCAAAAGATTGGAAATTTTTTTGGAAATTTTGGTGGGTTTTCCTTGTACATTCCACTAATTTTGCTAATTTTTTGGAAAATTTTCCAAAATTTTGATTACATAAAATGGGGGGAAAGGTGGGGGGTTAGGATTTTGGTATTATTAAGTAATCAATAATTCAACAATGAAAAGGAGGGCAAATATGTTTGGTTCCCAAGTTTGTCATTTTGTCAAAATTAGCATATAACAATAGAAATATGAAATAGTTCCTTGGCATCAAATCAAGTTTCATTTTGGAAGACCACAATGCTTTTAGCTACTAATGAAATTAGGTCATTTGTAAGAAATCAAGCATGCCTTACAAATTAATTAGGTGACACCTTAATATGATTTTTTTAATTTTAAAAAAAGAAAAATGACCTTCCATTAAAAACATTTATTACCCCACTTGACTAACCCATTTGACAAATGCTAAGTGACTACTCTTGTGTACACTCATGTGGACCAATATTTATTTACTTATTTATTTAATGTGACTTGTTTTTCAAGTAGGACTCATGGATATATTATACATAGTGGGATCCAATGGTTGACATCTTGGGCCAAATAACCATGCTATCTTTTCTTACAAATTCTTAAGTGAAATCCAATTCCCAAATTCATCATATCACCTTGTTCATTAATGATCTTAATCTTGCAAGCAAATTATCATTGGTACCAAGTGACATAGTTATGACAAGGGTGTTCAAGTTGTCTAGCATCCTATTTTTTTCAAGTGTCAAAGATTGATTGCACTTTGGTATCAATGTTAAAACATTATTGTGTCCACAACTATTGAAATGAAAATCACATAAATGTTCTACTTTCATACTTAATACTAAAGCTTTAAATTGTTCAATGATGATGAACAAGGGTTTCAAATTGTTAGGATGAGAATAAGGGAAGCCCAGAACAAATCAAGATGGATTAATCCTCCTTATCAACCAGAAAGATGGAGTTGGAAAGATTTCATCCAAAATGCATGTAACTCATCATTATTTATTCACTATTGATTCATTGTGAACTAGACCTTTTAAAGGGATTTAAACTAATAAGGTATCCTGCCCTTAAATCAGGCACCAACCCAAAACCACAGCCTACTATCACCCTCTGTTTTGGAGCATAGTGGTGTGCCCAAAATTATACATGTTGAAAAATGGGCCGTTCTAGAGTTTTGATGAATGTAATTACTTTTAGTTGTGATTTTTGAATTTTTGGATGAGCCAAACTAGCACCAACAAACAAAAACACTAATCTTCTAGACAAACTTCTTCTTATGTAAACATAGACATTGTTATGTCTGTGTTCCCATCATGAATAGATTTGGATGGAAAAAAACATTATTTAGAAGATAGTGATGAAACCCATTTGCAAACACACCAAAGTGGAATTGGAAATTGCCCTAATTAGCAATTAAGAATAGTTGTGCATGTTTTAAGGCTATGATAAAACAATAAATGTTCATGTCATGATTCTTTTAGTGAAGACCTTAGTTCTTAGGTTTGAGGGGTTTCTTTGTTCATTCTCTTTGTCTTATGTTGATCTTTGGAAAGTATGAATTATTGAGCGCAAATTACATTGGTATCCATAGTAAGTGCAAATTATCACATGTGCCTCAATGCAATAAGCCACTTTGGTTGAAAATCTGTTCCCTCCTCAACTTTTCATTCCAATTTCTCCTAGTCCAAAAAGATGTGCATCACCACAAGAAGATAGTGTAATGAAAAACAAGGGCACACCAAGTTGCAAGATGCCCATAGACTATGCATTCAACAACACAGCAACAGCTATGTACACAAAGCATAAAACTCATAGATTCATCCCAACGAACTCACAAAGGTTTACAGACTTATGAAAGGGAGGTCCTAATTCTATGAGATCTACTAAATGTAGGCCTACAAGGTTTAGACCACTCAGACTTCACTCTCTTTGAGCATCAACTAACCATGTTGGCATTTCAGAAGTTTCCCCCATATTCCAAATCACCCATAACACACACAGTTGCAACAGAGGATCCCGGTATAACATACACACCACCCATCCATACTGGAACATCACAGAGACTCCCCTCAATAGATGAAAACTAAGACTCAGTAAAGGTAAATGAAGCTTAATAACGTCCCACAAAAATCCCCACCGTCGTGCAAATAAACTTCAGGAAGTTTGACAAATGCAGTTATAATGCCCATATTGGAACAACCCAAAAGAAACAGATGAACAATGTGAACTGAAATTCGGAGGTCCCAGACTTCCAGGTACTCTCTTCCTTCAAACAAGATGCTTCTATGACCCAACACAATCCCCCTTTCAAACATTCCTTGTTTGCCAAGATGGTCGCTCATGAAATCCCTACATCATTCATCATTCCCCTGATCATGGACCTAGGTCTGCAATACTATACAACTTCATCCTAAAAGGTGAATAGCGCAACAGAAATAACTATCACCACCTTGGCCTGGAAATCAAGTTGTCTCTTAATTTCAAGCATTCTTCCCTTCCATCCTAGTCCAATGCCTGAGAAATCTCCACATGAAAAATCCACACAACACGCATGCCGCCAATCATAAACACCACAATGCTCATAACCTGCAGCCAAACAAACACTTACAAAAACAGCAAGCCACAACACCCATGAACCTCAATTACTGAAAATTTGTCACATTATGCTTCAACTTTTGGCCGTTGAAGTGACATCATCATCCTCTTAGGTTTACATCCAAAAAAATTCATCACAATAGTATCTCATAGTAAGAATGCACAAGAGGAAGAAGAGCTTCCAACATGGCAAGAACTAAAACATCGAGTGCAAACATGATAAAAAGGAACCATGGTTTCCATGCTTTGTGATTGCTTATTCTTGAAATATTTTGATAAAAACTCTTTTTTTAATTATTATTATTATAATATTTATATTGTGATGTAAAAGTTTTTATTTATTTTTTGTCAAAAATATGTCATTTTAAAATTTTATCAAGTTTTTTATAAGTATTTTTATTATTTTTAACATTAGTTATAATATTTTTTAAGTGTTTTTTTTGCATTTTTTAATTTATTAGATTAATTTCAAATTTATTCACATATTTTCATGATATGTTATGAATGTTGTTGTAGAGGTAAGTCCACCCATTTCAACACCAAATCAAATTATCATTTTAAAACATGAAAAGTTAAGCACTAGTTGTGACTTTTATTAATGTGACTACACGCATTAAACACAATCCAAATCCAAATCCAAGGTGCACTAAGTGATGTCACCCATATCTCTTCTCAATCACATTTTGCATATTCACGAGACCTTCTACCTAAGGAAGGTAGGAAAGAAAAAAATCTCAAAAGGAATGATAATTGATATTAAATTGTTTATTTATTGACAAATGAGAGAAACTATTTTATATTTTCCATGCAAACAAAGGAAAACCATATTTTCCCCCATCCATAAGGGAAAGGGCTGTTTCATTAATTAAACACTAATTGAGGACCTTTTTCATGTGAGGACCAGAGGTCCCAGGATGGATAAAACATGAGGTGTGGCAGGACCTCACATGGATGATGAAAGTCCAACATCAAGTAATTTCCATGAATTAACGCAATGATAGTTCATCAAGCCGTCAGCATTTTCATCTAAAATTGATGTTTTGCAAAATGTGCAAAATGAGGTATAGGATTTCGCTTAATAAAACATCTCATTCAATCATCACATAGTCTTCAATCATCACGTTGTCTTGAGAGGTTTAATCGTCTCGTAGGCTTGAGAGCTTTGAAAGTCGCTGCTTTCATCATCAGGTGTTCCAAGGCATCAGGTGTCCACCAAGTGTTACAGATCTGCATGCAGAGTTTTGCATGCTCCATTCACAACAAAGCAAACCGGTTTCTGACATGAGGTTTTGTAATCATCTCATTGAGACAAAAGAGTGAAATATTGAACATAATAATACTTACAATGTCTGAAATATTCACAACAGATAAACATCCAGTTGTGCTTCACATTATACACACCTTCGCAATTATGGAAGTATTAGAACTTGTCACATGCAGTCCATGACTATACTAAAAAACTGCATAAATTGCCTATCCATAATCTTTCTAATCCGGTGCTTTGTCTTCTTCACAGTCTTTATACTTTTCTTCACATCAAGATACAAGCACCCTTTTGAGCATCTTTCAACTCCCAAGCTCAAGTGATAATACCTCCATCCAAATTCTAGGAGACCAAGATTCTGAGTATTTCCTATGCTGTCTCAGTGGTGATGCCAACAGCAGCAACTGAAGACACCATGGTGTTGAGGCCACATTCACCATGGCCACGACAAATTTTGTAGTAGCCATGGTCTCCCCACAGTGAGCCCCATGAATTCTTGATGATCCAGTATGGCTTGTATGAAAGGCGAAGAGGAGCAAAACCACGATCTCCATATCCAACCAGCAGAACACCATGGTCCAAATTGCGCTTGTTGCAAAAGAGAGGGCATGACACTCCAGCAATATATGTTTGCATGAACTCTGCATTTATGCCGACTGCAACCCACCACCAATAAGAAAAGTGCATGAGTGTTACTGACAACTCACCATCAAAAGATTGGAATATAAGTGTACATCATTCATCGACAATCCACTCAGAAACCTGACAATTCCCTGACCTATCACTAAGATCAAACTGGGTGCTCAACCAGATAAATACATTAGAGCACAGCAGCTACCAACCAATGAAATTCTCTTCCTGATCTCCAGTTTGGCAGAAAAGGACAAAATCCAAACAAATTCTTTTACAGCCAGATGCCTTTAGCCAAGATAAGAAGGGGAGGAAAGGAAAAAGGAGTCTCTTGGCCTTACTAGCAAGAGGGCCTCGCTGGACCAAGTAAGCTGCAATTTGATTTTCATCAACTGGAATGTTGGTGAAGTTGGTGACCTTGGCTGCAATCTTGTTAGAATCATATTTACATTTGCCATCAGTGCCCTTGTATGGATAGTCAGTTTCTGTCTCCAATCCTCCAGCTTCCATAACATACTTGTATGCATTTGTCATCAAGCCTCCATTGCAACCAGCATCACATGCATCCTTCTCATCAGGATCACACTGCACAAGAGAAAACACTTTCAAAAAAAGACCCTCATAGACAACTATAAGCACAAAGAAAAATCCTATGAATGGAAGTATCACAAAAGTGGAACATTCCTGTAGTCACACTTTGGAACACAGAAACTTGTCTTTGCTTATGATCACCTAAAGGTACCATAGAACTTGTCAGACAACACAAATGTCAGCAAGCATAATACTACAAATCAGGTTGATGCTCAGCTGTTCCACGATGGCCACGTTGTGGGTCTCTGTCCAATCTTTTCTGAATAGCCTTTTCAGAACTTTTGTGGGATACTCCAGCCAAGGATGTTAACAATTGGTGCATCATGAGATAGTGAGCATTTCTAAGCAGAGAAGACAATCTACCTGATGATCACAATCCACCAATTGTTGCTCGCTGAGGCTCACAAGTTTGCCTGTGGCCAAAAAGTGCGCTCCCTCCACTGCACCAGTTGTGCTGAAAGCCCAGCATGATCCACATGCTCCCTGTGCAAGAGAAACCCCATCTCCATCATCAGCATCTTCTGAAGCTTTAGCCTTGTGTTTAGGCCTCCAAGGAACCCCCATACACATTTAAACTTTGCTATATTTATGTCCTTTTCTCTCACTGTCACAGATCCATTCTAGAAGCCAACAAGGGTTTAGCAAAAAACCTTTCAGAAGATACACGTGCAAACCTACAAGGCCGTACACTTGAGCTCAAAATCGTAGAAAGAAGACAAAGAGTTCCAGAAACAGATCGCCAGAGAACATGATGTTTCCTGATGATAAGTCATAGCCTTAACTAGAAACAGGAAACCTTTGGCTCCATGACAGAGATAGCAGCCTCAGCCTTTTGTCTTGAATTTGATACAAAGAGAGCATAAGGCTCATGTTACAATCCACCAAGAAGGAATTGGCCAAACTTTTGAAGCAATTCTAAACTTGTATGAGACCTTCACAATTGATGGTGACTACAAAACCTCCATCTGGCAATTCTATAGCACAGCCGCGGGAAACATCAAGGGGACTTTTGGAGAACCAAACAATAGCACGGAGAGGAAGCGGGAAATGTTTTGTACCTGATTCTTCACGGGCGTGACAGCACCCAGTTTTCTCCAATCGAACTCAATCGGTAAGTCTCCAGTGGGAAGATCAGGACCTGAAGGCGCCTTTTCGATGGCCTCCGGAGCCTTGAGTCCAAGAAACCGCGCAGCAAATTCATCTTCCGTGAGATCAGAGAACTCCGTAACGCCGTGCACAGCGGTAGGGTCCAAGGCTTGGTGCTCGATGGCCTTCATCAAGTTGTGCCTGAAAGCCTTGAAGCGGAACTTACGCTCCTCTTCAGTGGCATACACCTTACCGTAGGTACGAATGAAGCCTCTAAACTTCGCCTCTGCCCCCTTCAAAGCCGCTTCCGCGACCATGAAATCGGTTCCAGCCCTTCTATCATCCCTATCAACCACTTGCGCAATTCCCTCATCTTCAAAGGCAAAAGCACGACTTGCAACCAAAAGAACGCCCAACAAAACCACGAGAATGTACACGGGAGGAGGAGACGCCATAATTTCACAAAACGAAAGAACTCTCTCCACACACTTAAGAGAAACAAAAGCCCTCAAATTGCACCAGCAGACATACAGACAGAAAACACAACAACACCAACACCAACAACAACAACAACAAGAGACGAGAGAGAGAGGGAAGAATCGTGAGGACTTGGGGAAGTGCGCTCCGACACGCAAGGCCGCTTTGGCGAAAGGAGAGAGACGAGCCTATGACCGCGCAGTGTGCCTATTCCCGTTCATGGGGGAAAAAAATCCCCCCCCCCCTCCCCCCCCCCAACCCCCTTCAAGTCCACCCAAAAAAAGAAATTCCTGAAGTTTGGGGGGATGGAATCTCATGGAAAAGAAGATTTTATTTTTATTTTTCTACTCTTTTTTTGTGAATTTCAACATAATATATTATTTTATACGTTGAAACCAAAAAAGTCCCCCAAAAAATTTATTTAATATTGAGAATTTTAGATTCTTTTATTATTACTTTATATTGAAACAAAGTCCAAATTTTTTTTCATTATTTTATGGTAAGAAATTTAATCAAAGATGGGTAATATGGCTCCAAGGGTGTCAGCATTTGCCAAAATTAACCCACCTTGGGTGAGTCTATCTTTTGTTGGCATAGCATCATATTAGCCTAACCTTTACAATTATCACCCCATAATTCAGGTTTGGTTTTATATGGCTTTAGAATAAACCTTTCTTTTTTTGCCTTGGGAGGTGATTTTATTTTTTTGGCTATTCCTAAAGTGTTCCCATCAAGTTCCCAATGTGTTCCCCAATATCACCGCACTTTTATCATCAAACCGTTATTAATAATAACGGTTATTACCACCATTTTTATGCCATTAGTTTGATTGGATTTTTTGAAATTTTCAGCATAAGGTGCTTGACCTTTTTTTTTTTTTTTCAAAAATTAGAAAAAATGACAAAGGAATTTAATTTATGCCAAAGCTGCCCAAGTACTGTGACAAGTATTTTTTTAATAAGTTTTACAAGACGTACCAAGGTTGTTAGGCAAAGGGAATTATTAGCCCAAGCCAAAAATGGTGACAAACAATTTTAGGACCATAACTTTCCATGCCACAAATAAGAAGGTACGAGGACATGCACTCAAAACAAGAGCCCAATCTTCTTCTTTTTGAGTAGTGTTTTTTCATTAAATTAGGGATAAGATTTTTTGGTTGTCCCCAATGTGTTCTCATCAAGTTCCCAATGTTTCCTTCAAGATGTTCCCAATAACACCAAACTTTTATCCCATAAGCTTTGCCCAAAGTTGTCCTCTTTTTCAGCTAAATAGCTGGGCCATTGAGAAAGGCACTCCATCTTCCTATACAAAATCTACCTATCCTTGGGAGCTTGCAAAGTGTTGATTTTGTTTCTATTGAGAAGGGCCAATCATTGCCAAAAAAACATATTTAAAAAAACAATTGAGATGCAATCCCATCAAGTAAATACAAAGATGAATAAATATCTACCCTAGAAATAATCCTGAAAAAAGGGCATGATTCCAGTTAGAAGAAAACCCTCAGGAACTTGCCTCCAAGGAAGGACAATAATGGATATAATAAAGTTATCTGTAAAGTCAGGCGATTAGGGGGCCAGTTTTGACATAATAGGGCATCAAATGAGTACCTTACCCTAGGGTCAGTTTTGTCATTAAATAGTCCTCAAAATAGGGAAATGAAATTTTGTCAAGGTATGAAGTTGACATGTTGAAAATCATGGTAACTATCATAAGCTATACTCTGAATGATTTCACTACTCATATCACAATATAATAGAAAATGATGGAAAAAATGATAATTTCAGAATTTAAAAACGAATTCATTTTTTGAAAAATAATTATTATTCATTTTGTCGATGTGAAAACTGACCCTAAGCTACAGTACCTAATTGGGAATGAAGTTTTACAAAACGAAATAACTGGGACCCAAACTAGTTTTTCCACCAATGTTGGTGGTAAACTGAGTTTCATCCCCTCTTTCCTTCTATGTATATAATATAGAGTAGAAAGGTCACAAGAATAATCATCAGCAAGCTACAAGTTACTTGTAACGTGCAAGTTTCTTACTTTCCGACTTTGGAGGGTTTTTGCTATTATTAAAGTCTTGTTAAAAAGCCTTTCCTACCATTGGAAGGACTACTACTAGTGCTTTCTGAAAAGCTAATTTTGTCCTTCACTTATGCCAAAAATATTGTGTTGCCTGACAAGCAATCTTGTGTAACCCTAATCAGATCCTTGAAGACCCAAAAGTTTACTTTTAAGGGACCTTGTGAAAATGAGGGCCAGATACACTACTAGCATGGACCCCTTGTGGACTTGTGACCCATTCCCACTTGAGACATTTTTATGTGTTGTAGGGTAGGTGAAGGATGAACTCTATTCTAGCTCTTGAGATTTAAACCCAACTTTATAAGTAATTAATTATGACCCTTTCCCACTTGACATATTTTATTCCTATTGGTGCAATTGTTGAAATCAGCCCTAAAGGCTTTTACACTAAGGGTCAAGGTTGAAAAAGAAAACATGTTTTTAAATCTACCACTTTATGGCCCTTGCTTGGCCCCAAGGCACAAGGATACTTATCAAGTTGGGAGACCAATTCCCAATTTGCAACCCTTGGGGCCAATGTTGTTGCAATACAATATTGTTGTTTTCATGAAATCCACCTTGTTGATCAAAGTAAACCCTAAACCAAACACTCCATATCTTCTCCTTTTTCATTTCATCTTTCCTCATTTTTTGTTTCTCTTCTTGTTGAGCTTTTACACTTGTTTGTGAATGATAGAAATGGTTTTTTTTTTTTTTTCTTAC
>Ga0209611_10003443_pt1 | contig 27477 bp, 22 predicted proteins | sample S1TSphgellanicum_3_FD_187693 | JGI IMG/M metagenome (GOLD analysis project Ga0209611, IMG submission 187693) | Host-associated microbial communities from peat moss isolated from Minnesota, USA - S1T2_Fc - Sphagnum magellanicum MG (SPAdes) (version 2) | ecosystem: Host-associated > Plants > Peat...
CGAGCGCTTCACCGTGGGCGAGCAGCGCCGGGTCCGGCATATTTTGTTCGCCGTGAACGACCCCAAGGAGGACGCGGCGGCCAAGGCCAAAGCGGAGGAGATCTTGAAGCGCGCGCAAGCGGGCGAGGATTTCTCGAAACTGGCCAAGGAATTTTCGCAGGATCCCGGATCTGCGGCTCAAGGCGGCGACCTGGGGTGGTCCGAGCGCAAGGTCTGGGTGGCGCCGTTCGCCGATGCCGCCTACAGCATGAAGGTCGATGAGATTCGCGGGCCGGTGAAAACGCAGTTCGGCTACCACATCTTGAAACTCGACGGGATCGAACCCGCGAGCGTCAAGAGCTTCGAGGCGAGCAGGAGCGAGATGGAAACCGAATACCGGCGCAATGAAGCCGAGCGGCTGTTCAACAGCGCGCAGGATCAGCTCGCCGACGCCGCCTTGCAGAACGCCACCGACATCGACGTGGTGGCGCGCAAGGCAGGCCTCACCGTCGAGCACGTGGCCGACTTCAGCCGCACCGAGGGCGGCGGGGCGTTGGGCAAGGTGCCCGCGGTCATCGAGGCGGCCTTCAGCCAGGACGTGCTCGATGGGCGCTTGAGCCCGATGGTCGAGGTCGAAAAGGGGCGCGGTGTGGTGCTGCGCGCGACCGATCACAAGCTGCCGCAGCAGAAGCCGCTCGACGCCGTGCGGGGCGAGGTGCAGGCCGCGTGGAAGAAACAACGCGGTGTCGAACTCGCCGCGGCCGCGGCCGCCGACGCCGTGAAGCGCCTGACGGCGGGCGAGTCCTGGGATGCGGTCGCGAAGAGTCTGGGCGTCGCCGCACCGGCGCCGACATTCATTGCGCGCATGGACCCCAAGGTGCCGCAGCCGATTCGTAACTTCGCGTTCGAGTCGCCGAAGCCCGTCGCGGGGAAGGCCGTGTTCGGCGACACGCAGCTGGCGGACGGCGATGCGGCCGTCATTGCCTTGTCGGCGATTCGTGAGGACTCGAGCGACTCCAAACTGCCGGAAGCGGATCTGCGACGCCAGGTCGCCGCCCAAATCGCCTCCACCGAAGCGCGGAGCTACGCCGCCGCCGCGCGTGCGGATGCCAAGGTGATCTTGAACCCCCGGGCCATCGATTAAGTTTTGGCATCCCTGCTGCATCAGTTTTCGGACTGGTACCTCGCCACCTTGAGTCAGGGTGGCTATTGGCTGATCGCGGGCCTGATGGCGCTCGAAAGCACGCTCGTGCCGATTCCGAGCGAAGTGATCATTCCGCCCGCGGCGTATCTGGCGCACACCCAGGGCCAATTCTCGTTCGTGGGCGTGGTGCTCGCGGGTGCGGCCGGTTCCTGGGTGGGCGCCGCGGCGATGTACTGGGCGGCCCGGCTGCTGGGGCACCCGGCGATCGTGCGATTCGGCGGTTATGTGGGCCTCCGCGCGGCGAAGCTGGACATGGCCGAGCGCTGGTGCGCCCGCTATGGCCCCCCCGGCGTGTTCTTCTCGAGGCTGCTGCCCGTGATTCGCCATCTGATCGGAATTCCCACCGGGATCCTGCGTATGGACTTTCGCTGGTATGCACTTGCCACCCTGGTCGGGTCGCTGTTGTGGTGTTCGGTGCTCGCCTGGCTGGGGACGGCCGTGGGCCGGCACCCAGAGCTGCTGGCAGGCTCACTGCACCGCTTCTTTGCTCTGGTGCTGGCCGTGGCGGCGGTGCTGGCGGGGCTGTACTACGTGTTCGTGCGAAGGGCGAGCGTGCGATAGACACCGGTCTATGACACGTGTAAATTGCACGTGTATGCGAACCCCGCTATTCGAGCCAAAGGCTGCGAAGCAAACCGTCAGCGTCACGTTGAATTCCGACCTTTATGCCAAGGCCAAGAGCATCGGCATCAATACCTCACGGGTCGCCGAAGAGGCGCTCGCACATGAGTATGCCGAGAGACTTGCGGAGGAACTACGTGCCGATCTACGTCAGGGCTTGGCCGCGGTCGAGAGCTACGCGGAGCAAAATGGCTCCTTTGCCGAACTCGTCCGGGAACACTATGAGCGCGGCGATGGCTCAGTTTGACGTATTCGTCAATCCGGTCGCCGCAATGCGGCGCGCGTATCCGCTGGTCGTCACATTGCAATCCGACATAGCGGACAACCCCCGCGAGGAAATTGTCGCACCGATCGTGCCCTCTCGATTGATGGCTACTATCGGGAGCCGGCTCACTCCTACCGTTGAGGTGAACGGATCGGATCACCGAGTCCTCGTACCTGCCCTGACCGGCATGCGCTCACGCGATTTGACCGAACGCCGTGGCTCGATCGCAGCGGCACGCGGCGATTTGCTGGCCGCGATCGATTATCTGTTTTTCGGTATCTAAGTCGCCGTACGACCCGCCGTCGGCATCGGCGCGCCGCCCGGGAATTTGGTGAAGATCGCGGCGGTAGCCGCATTGATCTTCGCCTCGGCGTTCGGGCCGGTCAGATCCGAGACATTCTGGCTCACCGAGGCATGCCAGATGGGCTTGCGCGTCTGGCTATCGAACAGATCCACGGCGATCCGCGTTTCGTTCTCCACCCAGGGGCCGTCATAACCCCACCCGCCGAATCCGCCCCGCCGCCAGCCGTACCCAAAGCCGACGCCGAAACCGCCGTAGTAGTCGTTGAACACCTGGCGCGAACCCATGGCGTAGCCGACCACGCACTCGGCCCCGCCATGATCGGCGACGCGTTGAATGCCCTTGGCCGCCAGGTTCGATTCGATGGCGACGCGCAGTCGCTCGGCGTTCAAGGGGTTGCTGAACGCCGAGGGTTGGTCGGCGTTCGCCACATGCTCCTGGGCAAAGGTGTATGTATGGCAATTCGACACCGACATGCCCGGATTGACGTCGGTGGTGACCGGCAAGGTGTTACAGGCAGCGAGCGCCAGACCGAGCGCGATGACAGGCGCGGCGTAAACCATAGAGCGAGTTAACATAATCATGACCTCTCGAGGCAATCAGTTCGCGTGCCGGGCAGCACACTTCACCGAAAAAACGTGCGATCCCAAATTCGGTTGACCCCAGTCCGCCGGGCAAGTTCACGCCCCGTCCCCGTCCGCCGGGAAACTCATGCCCACCGTGTGGTATCCGCCGTCGACGTACACGACCTCGCCGCTGATCCCGGCGCTCAAGTCCGAGCAAAGAAACGCTGCCGCGTTGCCCACATCCTCGATGGTGACGTTGCGCCGAATGGGCGCCGTCGCCGCCACGTGGCTCAGCATCTTGCGAAGCCCGGGGATGCCGGCGGCGGAGAGCGTCTTGATGGGCCCGGCGGAGATCGCATTCACGCGGATGCCCTGCGCGCCCAACTCGGCGGCCAGAAACCGCACATTGGCCTCGAGGCTCGCCTTGGCGAGGCCCATCACGTTGTAGCTCGGGATGGAACGCACCGCGCCCAAGTAGCTCAAGGTGACGATCGAGCCCGCGCGCCCCTGCATGAAGGGCAGCGAGCTCCGCGTGAGCGCGGTGAGGCTGTAGCTCGAGATATCGTGCGCCACGCGAAAGCCGTCGCGGGTGGTGGCGTCGATAAAATTGCCGGTGAGCGCTTCGCGCGGTGCGAACGCCACCGCGTGCACCAGGATATCGAAGCCGACCCAGCGGGACTTCAGCTGGGCGAAGCCTTTGGCGATCTCCTCATCGGAGGCGACATCCATGACGAAGGTGATATCGGATCCCACCTGCCTGGCGAGCGGCACGACGCGATCCGTCATGCGCTCGATATGCGCGAAGGCGAGTTCCGCCCCCTGGGCGTGCATGGCTTGGGCGATACCCCAGGCGATGGATCGATCCGTGGCGAGCCCGACGATCAGCGCGCGTTTGCCGTTCAAAAATCCCATGCCAAAAACCCCTCTTTTATGAACCCCGCCGACGCTCATCCTGCCGGCCGACTACCCCTGCTGTCCGTTCGACTCCACATACATGACCAGCCGTTGACCGGCCCGGATCTGATGGCGCTGATTCAGGCCGTTCCAGCTCTTCAGCTTGGTGACCGAGACTTGGAATTGCTTGGAGATGCTGAACACGGTATCGCCGTTGCGCACGGTATAGAGCACGCGCCGGCCGGAGACAGCGCCTTCGTCGCGAAACCGTCGCACGCTCGCCTTGATCACCAGTCGCTGCCCCTTCACCAGCGAATCGCCCGCTCCCATGTTGTTGAGCCGCGCCAGCGTGCTCACCGGGATGCCGTGGCGTCGCGCAATCGAGCTCAAGGTCTCGCCGGCGCGCACGCGATAGACGATCTGATGCTGCCGGCGGCCGCCCTGATCGCTCTGCGGCCGATCCACGCGCGCGGCCGCGAGCAGCACCTTGTCGGGCAACTCGCCGCTGATCTGCGGAATCTTCAGCGACTCTCCCGGCGTCACCTTGCCGCCTTTCAAATCGTTGATCTTGGCGATGACCGCGGCCGACACGCCGTATTGCTTGGCGATCAAAGCCAGCGTATCGCGGCGTTCGACCTCGTGAACGGCGAAGGGCACGCGATCGTCGGGCGATAAGGTCTTCAGCGCCGTCTCGAAGCCGTCGGCGTTGTCGATCGGAACCAACATCCGATGCGGACCTTCGGGGTCGGTGGCCCAGCGGTTGTAGCCCGGATTGATCGCGACCAGCTCATCGTAGCTCGTGCCCGCGAGCTGCGCGGCGATTTTCAGATCGATTTGCGAATCCGTGTCGATCACGGCGAAGTACGGCTCATTCGGGATCACCGCGAATTCCAGGCCATAGCGCTCGGGCTCAGCCATCAGGCGCTTCAGGGCGAGCAGCTTCGGCACGTAGGCGCGGGTTTCCTCCGGCAGCTTCAGATGCCAGAAATCGGCGGGCTTGCCGTGCGCCCGATTGAAGTCCATTTCGCGCTGCACCGTATTCTCGCCGACGTTGTAGGCGGCGATCGCCAGCAGCCAATCGCCGTCGAATTGGTCGTGCAAAGCCTGAAGATAGTCGAGCGCCGCGCGGGTCGATTCGATCACGTCGCGCCTGCCGTCGTACCACCAGTCTTGCTTCAAGCCAAAGCGCACCCCCGTGCCGGGAATGAACTGCCAGAGGCCGGCGGCGCGGCCCGAGGAATAGGCGAACGGCTCGTACGCGCTCTCGACCACGGGCAGCAGCGCGAATTCCAGGGGCATGCCGCGCGCCTCCACCTCGGTGATCACGTGGTACAAGTAGCGCTGGCCACGCTGGAATACGCGCTCCAGGTAGTCGGGATTGTGCACGAACCAGTTGAGTTGCGTATCGATGGACGGTTCCTGCACCTCATCCAAGGCAAAGCCCGCGCGCATCCGATCGAACAAATCGTCGTAGTCCTCGCCGTTGTGATGCTGCCATTCGCGCGGCATGGTGAGTGAGGGCAGCGGACCCGCGGCCGCATCGGCGGTGTTGCCCGGCATGTCGGCCGTGTCGGGAGCGGTGACCGGCGCGGAAATCGCGATCGGCTCGCGCTTGGGCACGGTGGCCTGATGCGCACAGGCGCCGAGCAGCAGGGCGCCCAAACCCAGGACGACACACGCCGGGGCGCCATCAAACAACCAGCCTCGCGCGCGCGGTGCCATAGCATTCCGCCGGCTAGCGGAATCCATCCTTCCAGGCGCGCAACACCCCGAACACCTCGGCGGGTCCGTCGAGCCGTTTCCCGGCATGCCACTCGGCCGATCGCACGACGGCGGGCTGATCACAGCGTAGAAACGGGTTCACTTGAATCTCCAAGGCCAAGGTCGAGGGCAGGCTCGGCTCGCCCGCCGCGCGCACGCGCTGCACGCTGCCCTGGTATTCGAGCGCCGCGGTGTTCGAGGGTTCCACCGTCAACGCGAAGCGCAGATTCGCCGCGGTGTATTCATGGCCGCAGTACACGCGGGTGTCCGGCGGCAACGCGCGCAGTTTGTTCAATGAAGCGTTCATCTGAGTCGGCGTACCCTCGAACATTCGACCACAGCCGGCGCTGAACAGCGTGTCTCCGCAAAAGAGGGCCCCATGCCCCCAAAATGCGATGTGGCTCAAGGTATGCCCCGGGATCTGTAATGTCTCGAAGGAAAGTCCCAAGTCCGGCAATTCGACCCGCTCGCCGTCGTGAACGGCGCGCGTGAGGGTGGTTATCCGGGGATCATCGGGTCCGATTACCTGTATCGGGGCCCCGGCCGCGTGGCGCAGCAGTTCCGCCACACCCCCGATATGATCGGGGTGATGGTGAGTGAGCAAGATCGCGGCTAAGCTTGCGCCGCCGGCATCGAGTTCTGCGACCACCGGCGCCGCTTCCCCCGGGTCCACCGCGACAACGAACCCCGGTCTGCGCGGCGATTCGATGAGCCAGATGTAGTTATCGGAGAATGCGCGCACCGCGCGCACGGTAAGATGCGTGTCATGGATGGACATTTTGCGCCGTATTTAACCTGTAACATTAGAATTTCGCTAGTGTTTTCATGAAGGAGCGATGAGTTGGACGGAGCGCGCGATGCAAAGGCGGTGGACTGGTTCGAGGGTCCGTTAGGATCGCGGGTGCTGCGCGAGGAGGCGGCGCTCGCGCCGCTCGCCTTGGATGATGTGTTCGGCTTCGAACTGCTCCAGGTGGGCGCCTGGGGTCCGGCGCGCCATTTGCTCGATGGCGCGCGCACTCAGCACACGACGCTGGTCGCGCCGGACCTGTCCCCCGGCGTCACGCTCGTATCGCAGCTCGACTCACTGCCGTTTCGTTCCGATTCCATCGACGCGATTTTCCTGCCTCACACCTTGGAACTGGTGGAGGATCCCTATGCGGTGTTGCGCGAAGCGGAGCGCGTGCTGTGTGCGGAAGGGTGCCTGATGATTTGCGGCTTCAATCCGTTCAGCGGGTGGGGCGCGCGGCGCGCCTTTGCGCGCTATTTCCGGCGCCCCGCGTTTCCGCCGCAGACCCAGCGGATGTTGTCCGAGCGCCGGCTGCGCGATTGGGTCCGGCTGCTCGGTTTCGATGTCGACAGCGTCTACGGCTATCTCGGTTTGCTGCCCTCGAAGGGCCGGGTCGACGTCGCCGCCCGGCCGCGCCCGGCATTGACCGCCGGCGCGTACCTGCTCAAGGCGCGCAAGCGCGTGCAAACCCTGACTTTGGTGCGGCCGAAACGGCGCGTGCGCCAGCGCGTACTGGTCCCTGCCGCCGAACCGACCACGAAAGTCGGCATCGATCGTCGATCTTGAGGCGACCTTGAGTGGGACGCGATCTGACGGCCCGATGACCGCGGTCGAGATTTATACGGATGGCGCCTGCCGCGGCAATCCGGGGCCGGGCGGCTGGGGGGCCTTGTTGATCGCGGGCGGTAAGCGCAAGGAGCTCTCCGGAGCCGAGGCCGACACGACCAACAACCGCATGGAGTTGATGGCGGCGATCGGCGGGTTGGGCGCGCTCAAGCGTCGCTGTGCGGTGACGCTGTATACCGATTCGAAATACGTGCTCCAAGGCATCACCGAGTGGCTGCCCAATTGGAAGGCGCGCGGCTGGCGCACCGCGACGCGCGCGCCGGTCAAGAACCAAGACCTGTGGCAATTGCTGGATGCGGCGGTCGCGGGGCAGGATGTGGAGTGGCAATGGGTCAAGGGTCATTCGGGAGATGCAGGCAATGAATACGTGGATCGGCTCGCCAACATCGCCATCGATAAGATGTTGGCCGGACGGTAGTTATTTATGATGCATCAGGACGCTCTTACATGCGGCAGGTAGTTCTCGATACGGAAACCACGGGGCTCGAGGTCGAACAACAGCACCGGGTGATCGAGATCGGCTGCGTCGAGCTGTTCAATCGGCGCCTCACCGGCCGCAAGTTCCATCAATACCTCAATCCGGAGCGCGACATCGATCCGGGCGCTCAAGCTGTGCATGGCCTGACGCGCGAGCGCCTGGCGAAAGAGCCGACCTTTTCGGCTGTGCAGGGGGAGTTCCTGGAGTTCATCCGCGACGCCGAATTGATCATCCACAACGCCCCCTTCGACGTCGCGTTTTTGAACGCCGAGCTCGCTCGAGCCGAGGCGCTGCAGCAGATTCACGAGATTTGCCGGGTGCTCGACACCTTGGCGCTGGCGCGGCAGATGCATCCGGGCCAGCGCAACAATCTGGATGCGCTCTGCAAGCGCTACTCGGTCGACAACTCGCACCGCGATTATCACGGCGCGCTGCTCGACGCGCGCATCCTCGCCGAGGTGTATCTGGCCATGACCGGCGGCCAGGCGAATCTCACCCTGAGCGCCGAATCCCACGGCGCACGCAGTCGCGCCCGTCCCGGCGCAGCGGCGCGCGCAGATGCACCCCGAACCTTCATCGTCATCCGGGCGGGCGAGGAGGAGTTGGCGGCGCATGAGCATATTTTGGCGTTGCTCGACAAGGCGTCAGGCTCCAAGACGGTGTGGCGGAATATGGGCGCTGCAATGGAGAGTTCGGAACCGGTCAATTGAACCCGTCTCAAGCCCCAGAGGGTGCGAACAGCCTGGGGACAACGAAGATGCAGCTGTCCCCAGGCTGTTCGCACCCCCTCGTGCTCGACACGGGTTCCGTTGGCGGTGCGAGTGCTCGTTGCGCTGACCTCAAATCCCGCAAGACGGCTCGAAACTGTGTGTGAAGCGGATGGTCGGATGGTATCTTGGCGACTACGACTGTTTTGTGGTGCTGCCATGACACAACTGAACTCGTCTCTTGCGGCGTGGAGCGCGGTGGCTGCGCACGCCAACCAGATGGCCGGCGTGCATCTGCGCGAGCTGACGGCGCAAGACCCCGAGCGGTGGCAGCACATGCATGTCGAGCACGACACGTGGCTGCTGGATATCTCGCGGCAGCGCATCACGCGAGAGACGCTGTCACTGTTGTTCGATCTCGCGCGGGCTACCGGACTGTCGGCGCACATCGCGGCCATGTTTCGCGGCGATCTCATCAACGTCACCGAGCAGCGCGCGGTGCTGCACACGGCACTGCGGTCGAGTTTTGCGGGGTCGGCGGAAATTCAAGCGGAGGTGCGCGACTCGCGCCGAAAACTGTCGGCGTTTGCCGGAGCCGTGCGTGCGGGCGAGAAACTCGGAATCACCGGCAAGAGGTTCAAGCACGTCGTCAACATCGGTATCGGCGGATCGGATTTGGGCCCGCTGCTGGTGTGCGAAGCGCTCAGGCATGAATGGAGCGGCGGCCTGACCCCGCACTTCGTGTCGAATGTCGATCGCACGCAACTCGAGGACTTGATCCGCAGCGTCGATCCGGCGGAAACGCTGGTCATCGTGTGTTCGAAGACTTTCACCACGCTCGAAACCCAGGCCAACGCCGACGCTGCCCGCGCGTGGATCGTGGGAGCATTGGGCGAGAAGTCGCCGGCGAATCACTTCGTCGCCGTATCGACCAATGGGCCGGCCATGGATGTGTTCGGCATCTCCCCCGAACACCGGTTCACGATGTGGGATTGGGTGGGCGGCCGTTATTCGGTGTGGTCGGCCATCGGCCTCGTGGCCGAGCTAGTGGTCGGCAGCGAGCGGTTCGAGGAATTCCTGGCCGGCGCGAGCGATATCGACCGGCATTTCACGCAAGCGCCGTTCGAGAAGAATCTGCCGGTGCTCATGGGGCTGCTCGGCGTGTGGAACCGGACGTTCTTGAAGCTGCCGACGCTCGCGGTCCTGCCGTACGACCAACGGCTCGCGCGGCTGCCCGCGTACCTGCAGCAGCTCGAAATGGAGAGCAACGGCAAGTCCGCGAGCCTCGCCGACGGGCGCGTCGATTACCCGACGGCCCCGATCGTGTGGGGCGAGCCGGGTTCCAATGCGCAGCATTCGTTTTTTCAGATGCTGCATCAGGGGACGCTGACTCAGGCGCTCGATTTCATCGCGCCGCTGCGCGGCTCCTGGGGCGGCACCGAGGCGCAGGATCTGGCCCTCGACAATTGCTTCGCGCAGTCGCAGGCCTTCGCCTTCGGCCACACGCTCGAGGAGGTCGAGGCCGAGATGCGCAAGGCCGGCGCCGGAGCGGAGGAGATCGCCCGGATCGGGGCGCACCGGGTGTACGAGGGCAACCGGCCGAGTTCCTTGCTCATGTATCCGCAGACCACCGCACGCAGCCTCGGCGGCCTGCTCGCGCTGTATGAACACAGCGTATTCGTGCAGGGCACGCTGTGGGGGATCAATTCCTTCGATCAGTTCGGCGTGGAGTTCGGCAAGAAGCTCGCGGTCGGGATTGACATGAGCGGGGTCAAGGCGCCGATGGGGCAGGGGGCGGCGGGGCTGGCGGCGCTCATCCGGTACGTGGCGGAGCACCGCTGAATCAAGAGGTCGGAACCGGGCCCAGCAGGACTGGGTAAAGGAAGAACCGGCGTCAGCAACAAGGCCGCGGTATCAGGAGAAGTCATGCGTGGCTGATCGCTCTGCGAGTTCCTCGACCTTGCCGTTATGTATTCGCACCACGCGATCGGCAAATTCGAGGTTATTGGTGCGATGAGTGATGTACACCACGGTCATTCGCGGACGTTCGCGTCGCAACGACGTGAACAGCATTTTCTCGGTCGCCTCGTCGAGACCGGACGTGGCCTCATCCAGCAAAAGCAAATCGGGATATCGGTACAGCGCCCGTGCCAAAGCGAGGCGCTGCCGTTGTCCGCCTGACAATCGAATCGCGTCAGCACCGGCCTGCTCCATCCTGCCGCGGGGCAGCGCATCCACCGTATCCTTCAGGCAGGCAATCCGGAGCGCATCGTCGACCCGGTCCGGGTCACCGTCATCGAAGCCGAACACGACGTTTTGCATGACGGTATCGTCCAGCAGCGCAACGTTTTGCGGCAGATAGGCCACGGCGGGGCCACCGATCGCACCAGGCAGCGGCCAATAGTGAACGATTCGCCCCTTGTGAGGTCGATGCACGCCGCACAGCAACTCCATCAAAGTGCTCTTGCCGGCACCGGAAGGCCCGATGATGGCCAGCCATGACGGATGCGCAACGCGGAGGTCGGCGCCATTCAGCAGCAGCGGCAGGACCGGTGTATGACCGAAGGTGACCTTTTCGAGACAAAACGCCGGCGCATCCGATACGCTGGAAATAACCGCGATTCTCTCGATGCGCGCGATCGCTGCGTCCTCGAGTTCCTGCAGTACCAGTTCCACGTTATAGAGCGCTGCGATCAGAGCGGAACGCGCACTCAAAATGTTCATCATTGCCGGAAGAATCGATCGTGCAACGACGGCGTAGAAAATGAGCTGCGGCAGAAGTTCACCCGCTGGATTCTTCAACAGCATCCAAATGGAAACAGTGAGCAGCAGGATTCCCAATACGGAAAAGTCGATGATCAGGCGGGGCAACACCGGATAGAAATTCAGCATGGCGTTGGCTTTGGCGAACATGCCAACATTCGTTTCCAGGCGATCTAGGAAAAAGCGTTCGAGGCCAAACACGCGGATTTCACGAAACGAAGCGAAGGTTTCCGTTATGCCGACGTTCCAATGACGCAAAGCATCTTCTCGAATGATCGAGGAATGCTTTTGCTTCCGGCCGAGTACCCTCTGGGTCAAAGAATTCAATGCCAGAAAGCCGAGGGCGAGCGGTATCGATGCGAGCGGATATTGCCATGCCATCAAAGTGGCCAGAAAAATCAGCGTGAACGATGATGACAGCAATGCGAGGCAGTGAATGCTGGCAGAGGAGGCTTCTATCGCGGTGTGTGTGCAGCGACGCAGGTAATGGGTCCGGTTCTCGCTTCTAAATTTGCTCCAGTCCAGATGAAGATAACTCTCCAGCAGCCGGTCAAGGGTGTTGCGCTGGATTCGTTGATTGAAGTGCGCGCTGTACCAGAAAAAAACTCCTTGTACGCAAAGTTTGAGAGAGATCAAGAAAAACAGGCTGAGACTGAGCGCCGGCACCAACGGCCATCGCAAATAATTGACGGTGGACTCGATCTCGACGGGGCATCTATTACTCAGACAACCGACATACGGGATGACTGCCGCGGCAACCAAGGCCTCCAATGCGGAAACTCCGGATGCCCAGATCGAGACCAGATACAGTTGGCGCTTATCGGCTGTGGAAAAAAAGCGCGACAGATCTCGATACAGCCGAACGATGCTGAATCCGCCGAATAGCCTGACACCAAGAGCACTCATCGGTAGCGTGAACCTGGCCCGCGGTGTAGCGGATGGCGCCTCCAGGTGATATCGACACCGGCGTTGGTCAGTGTTTCGACATACGCTTTGGCGGCGGTTCCGTAGTCGGTATTGTCAGCCCAGGTATTGTCAGCCCAGGATACGTATTTCAATCCCCGCATCGAAGTGACGCAAACTTGTACGCGAGGAATCCGCGCAACAATCCCACTAGGCGCGCGAAGTAGGCGGCGCTCTGCCAGCCGTCGAGGGTAGCTGTTTGCAGCGCAGCCCTGATCAGCGTGCGCATCCCCCAGTTCAAGATATGCAGTTCGGGACTCTTGGCGATTAATGCGCCGTCGCCGATCGCGTACGAATGATAGCGAGACACCGCCGAGCGATTCCACGGCGGAACTTTTGTCGGATGCCTCATCTGTATCGCGGGATTGTAGAAAGCTTGACCGGGCGCCATGCGTTTGAACAAACGATTCATCAACTCCACCCCTTCGGCTGCCGGAAAAGGGGCGCCGGGACCGAAGCGCTGATCGAACCCGCCGACCAGAAAAAAGGTTTTGCGGCGAACGAACAGCGTGGCTTCGGTCAAGCAACCGAACATGGTCCAGCGATCGTATCTGAAGGGTTCCTTTTTCCAGCGCAGGATGTTCGGAAGCCCGTCAACATCGACCGTCTGTCCGGTGATCACCTGAACCGCGGTATCGGCCGAAGAACATCGAACTTCACAAAGCGCGCGCGGGAGGATCTCGCAGTCGTCGTCCGGGAATCCCAGCCATGATCCGCGCGCGAGCATGGCACCCAGGTTTCGCGCCCGGCTCGCATTTTGAAAAGTCGTATGTTTGTAAACGATGCGCAAGCGGCTTGCGAATTTCGCGGCTGTTGCGGCCAAGTCATTGGTTGGATTCTGATCAACAATGATGATTTCGAATGCGGGCGGGTCTTGCTGCCGGCAGAGACTTTCGAGGCAATGTACAAGGTCGCCTGAATCGTTCAGAGTGGCAACAACCAGTGAGATGAGAACAGCATCCGCGTGATCGGATTCGGCAATGACGTCCCGTTGGACGATCGAAGCGCGGCCGCTTACCGAAGTCAGCAGCATCTGCTCAAGACGACTTGGGGTTCATGGCGAAGGTGTCGTAGCAGTGGAGCGGCGGAGGCGGGCGAAGCGCCGGACTCTTGGTGCAACGTTCTGAACGCCGGATTTCCATTTTGCGGACCCCAATGCCCAGATTGCGCTTCATGCACTCGGTCACAAAGCTGGAAAACTGCCTTTGATTAACGCTACCCGGCAGATCGCGCATCTGTCGGTGCGGTACCGCACTTAGCCTGAATAATTCGACGAAGCGGCAAGCGCAGGCGGCCAGGCAAAGGAAGACGGACTCGCTCCCCCTTCCGTCGTTACATCAGTGGTTGCTGAACCGCCGGCCGTCCAATGTGAGCGCGCGCTTAGGACTGGCCGCGCTAATGGCTGGCAGAACACCGTTTGACTTAGGCCACTCATCGCGCGCTAATGAGCCGCTGACGCCAGGAGAAGTTCGATGCGCTCTGTCCCCGCGCAAGACGTTGCTATCGCGGCTGAGAAATCGTGCGACAAGTACTTTGCGACGGTGGGCATTCATCGAGATCACGGTCTGGAGGCAGCCACGTGTTCAAAGTCGCATGGTGTGACGATTGGCCATTCGAATCTGCTTCGCTAATTTCTGGCCCGCCTTCACAGCGGCGAAAGGCGCGTACTTTCTTCCTTACGTTTTCGACCAGGCGTTCGACTCAGTAGAGTTAACGGACGATATGGCGTCTGCCGACGTCGTCGTCTCGTCAGTTTTCGGTCATACGCCAACACCGCCGCGAAAGACCATTCAGTTCATCGGTGAGAATATTCGCCCGAGTTTGGGCCGCTTCCGATATTCGCTGTCCTTCGATTACGACACCTACGGAGGAAGGAATTTTCGCCTGCCACTTTGGTGGTGGCGTTTGGCGTGGCCCGGATTCGCCGAGCGATGGCGACAGCGGCCGCCGCCTAGGGCCGGGCTCGCCCAAGGACACGAGGATCTCATTCCGATAGACGCGCTTTTACTGCCCCGATCAATCTCGTCCTTCCGCGACCGCCGTTTCTGCGCCGTGATCGCGTCCGAGTTCGAAACATTACGTTTGAATCTGTATCTTGCGCTTCGGAGCGTTGGCGACGTTGTCGGATATGGCCACTTGTTCGGCAATCCGCTCTTCGCTTCAAAGTTCCAAACACTGCCCAACTTTCGATTCTGTCTCTGCCCGGAAAACGGCATTTACCCTGGTTATCACACGGAGAAACTCGTCGATGCGTGGTACGGCGGTTGCGTTCCACTGTACAGCGGTGATCGCCTCCTCGGTCGGGACTTCAACCCTGCGGCATTATTGAACTATCAGGACTACCTCGATACTGATCGCTTTGTCGCGCACGTCGGGCGTCTGGAGGCAGATCCGATCGCGTTCGATGAAGTGCATTCGCAACCACTGCTCCTGAACCGACCGTCCCTCGAGCCACTGATAGCCTTTCTGCGAGCCGCGGTAGCCGCGATTCGGCAAAATACAGGTGAGCATGATGTGATCGAAGTCGATTCTTGGTGTTCGATGGACGCCCCCGGCGGCGCTGTGGTCCACCACAAGTCGAGCGGTAGCCTACGCTGGTTGAAAAAGCAGCTCATCTCCGTGCTCGACGCTTCACCGAGGACCATCGCCAGAGGCATCCAGCGAAGAATTGTTGCCCTCCTGCGGTTTTGCGGGATGTCCAAGCGAGTCAGATGATCAACAGGATTCCCCATGGCCCCTTGCAAGCACCTTGTTAAATAGGCGCCTGATGATAACCGCGGTCTTGTCCAACCCACGCTTCAGCCTGACTTGCATCGTGTCCAGTCGACTGAACGGCTCCTTTTCGCGACGGTCGACCATGGTGGAGGCCAGCGCGGAGACGTGGTTGAGTGTGGGCATTTCGAAGCTCAGATTCGGCACACCGTGTTTGTGTGTCGCTTCAATGTAGTGGTCGACCGGCTCCGTCCATGTTTGTGCAAATGCAAGTAGATTCGCTGCGTGCTCGGGCGTCACCAAGTAGCAGAAGCTTCCGCATGTCGAGCCTGGCGGACACGAGAAAACACGCTGCCCGTCCAAGATATCAGTCGTGGGCACAAGCGGCCGCAACCCGCTGGGATTGAAACCGAGACGAACGATCCCGCGCGCCATGAGAGACAATGCCAGATTGAGTTGCCTAGTGAAGTCCGCATGAATGTAGACGTCATCTTCGAAAATCAAGTGTGCGGTCTGGGTTGCGATGCAGCGTTTCCAAACAGCGTGATGGCTGGCAAAGCAGGCAATTTCGCTCGGCGCAAGTACATATCCTCCCACGCGCCGCGATATGTCTGGATTGTGCCGCGAGAGATGCGCGTGCTCTCCACGTTCTGCGTCGATGGCTCGAAAGAAGGTGAATTCGATCCCGGCTGCTTTTAGTTGCTCCTGCATAAGCCGTCGACGACGTGAATCCGAGTCTCGGTTAATGACAACAACCTTTAAGCCGTTACCAACTTGTTCGCAGCATTTTCCAAGGACAGCGGAAGTGGAAGCCTCCTTTACAGGTACCCAACGTACATTTTTCTTGAATCCAACCAGGAATTTGCGTGGCAAGCGCGGCTCTCCCAGCAGTCCGTTGCCGTAGCTTGATATGATGCATTGACGTTCATACCCGAACGCAAAGAGTAGTGCAGGAAAGATGTCGAAGTGCGTGGCTCTGTCGCGAAATCGAACGGCTGCTTCGACGAGATGCATGCGCAGTGGCTCGCTTTGCGTAACCGCGAAAAGGGGCACCTGCGCTTCTTCTTGCGCTACATCTGGCCCCGTGACGCCCGGTGTGAATGCATAGCCATTGTCCGTGATGCGTTGTCCGTGGTCGGACGTATAAATCAGCACCGCGCGCTGGAGATCTATTTTGGGTAGCACCTTGCGGAAGAAACCATCGACGCTCCTTCGCAGCGCGTTCTTGTAAGCGGCGAGTTGCGCGTCGCGCGCCGATGCGCTCTCCGGCTTCGACATCTGCATATCCGCCGGATATCCGTCCCCGTAGGGGCCGTGCATACCGAACTTTTCAATATAGATGAAGGCCGGCTCAGGATCTCGTAGCGCCTCGAGCAATCTCTCCGCAACCTTGCCGTCTCTCTCCCAAAGTTTGACCTCCGGAAGGTGGATCACGTGGTCGATGAATCGAGCCTCTCTCGGGGTCATGCCGCTGTGACGCCGCCATGAGTGAGGGAAGCCATCAATATAGACCGTCTTGAAGCCAGCCGCGCGAGCGTACTGCCAGATATTGGGGCCCGCGAAATTCAGGCCGCCAAAAAGCCGATAAAGGAGATCTTCGGTTCGCACCCCGGAGCGAAATATGTAACGCGAATACGACGAAAAGTTGTGGCTCGACACAGATGTGCCGAAATTGATGACTAACTGATCCCTGCTTTCGAGGTAAGGGGTGGTCTCCATTGACCGGTTATTGATCGACAGACAATCCCCACGGATGTTTCCATCCATCACGACGATAATCTTATTTAGACCGGTTCCTTGTGCTCGCAACGAGACCTCGCGCGTCGCAACTGACTCCGGCATCTCGTGGCGTAAGATATGGACCAGAAGATCCATCGGTATGGCACAGAGCGAAGGAAAGGGCGGTGACCGTCTGGAGACCTTCCCGAGGAGAATGCCTAGTACTCCGATGGCGGCCACCGACGCAGGGACAAGTGTTTCGACGTTGAACGACTGCGATGGCGGCAACAGCGCCGCCGCGACTGCGATGGCCCCCAAGGCTACTGGCACGATCTGCCCGCGATACGCGAGATCAGGGGCACGTACCTGATTTCGTTCCCGCCACAGTAGCTCAATTACGTCATCGTCAAAAAAGAACCGCTTGTCGATGTGATGTCCAGAAACGCGGCAGTAGAGGATGAGTGCGGTTCCGCTGAGTGTGAAATAGGCCACCAGCCCCACGCGTGCCATCGTGTCGGCGATGAATGGCGCAATGAGCGGAGCTATCGCTGCGCAGAGGTAGATCGTATTGTACGCGGCGAGCCGACCGATCCAACCACGCCGTCGGGAGGGTTTGAAGTCGCGGTAGAGTTTGTATTCCGCGTGAATGTATCCTCTGCAGCCGACTGCAAGGGCGGCTAGCGCAACCACTTTCGACAGCGTCACAGGATCCATATGCCTTGCATCAAAGCTGAAACAGGTGGGCGTTAAGCACCCCGATCACAACAGGCCGCCGTCGTCCGTTAAATAGTTCCACTGTCGCTTTTCGATCCGCCAATCATTCCCATAGCGATATTCAAGATACCCTTCCGAGTCCTCAGGCACGGGAACTTGGATCCCATCGAGCAGCCGCATCGAGCTGCCGTTGAAATAACGTGCCGGTGCAGCGTTGCGGCGGCTGGGAAACCTCAACGCGCGCACCAACAGGCGAACCATCCCCGCCCTTGCGTTGGAAGGCAGGATAGACCTGCCAAGCATCGGCACCCGCACCGCGAGTGTCCAGAACGCTCGCCCGATCGAACTTCTTGACCGGCGCCCCAACACTTGCTGCTGATAGCGTATCAACCACATATAGGCGAGCCTCTGAAAGTCCGAGAATTTTGGCAGGTCCGGCCATGCCTTTAAGGCGTCAGCGGCACGTCTCTTGTAGAACGCAATATCGAACAACCAGACCTTGCCGCTGTCCGTGACAAACGGAATCTTCACGGCGCAGGCCAGAGGATCGAAAAACGCATCAGGAAAAGTTCTGCGTATTGCGCGCATGAGCTGATCAATATTTTCGTCCGATTCAAACCAACAGCCAATATCGACGTCTGTGTCCCAAGAGAGGTGATTGCCGTCTCTGACACACCCAAGCAGGGTTCCGTGATCAATCCACCAGGAAGCGAGATGTCTGCTCAGAATGGCGTAGACGACATGCTCCACCGACGGATCAAACTTCTGCGCTTTCTGCATCATGCTCCGCTTTTCTGCGCCGTGTTCAACCCAGCTGCGTGGCTTGATTGGATTTGTCCAGCAACGATTCCTTGACAATCCTATCGATAAACTCGTCGGTGATCGGCAGAACAAAAGTTTCCGCGCGTCCCAATGTCGTCATTTTTGGCAGCAAGGCTGTCACCCTGCCGGGTTCCGTCCGAAGCCCGCATGTCAGACGCCGAAACTGCACCTTTTCCAGAACGTCGTCGAGCGTCGCCAGAAGATTTTCCGTAGTTCGGTGCCCCGATAAGCCTGCTAGCTCCGACAGGACGTCGGGCGCATCGCAGGCACAAGCGCGCGCCACCGCCTGCATCGAGAAGCCGCAGGCCACACCGTGTGGCACGTTGAGATGTGCGGTAAGAGGATAGGAAATTGAGTGGCAGATCGAGGTGCGGGTGTGGCTGATGCAAAGCCCCGCAAGAAGGCTTGCCTCAGCCATATTCGTGCGGGCGGCCACATCCGAGGGATCAGCTTGCAACTTGGGAAGTGAATCAAGGGCAAGACTTACCGCGCGCGCCGCCAACGCAATCGATACCGCTGAACGGTTGCGATTCCACACGGATTCAAACGCATGACTAAGTGCGTCCACTCCCGACGAGATTGATAATTCGCGAGGAAGGCTGCATGCCAACTGCGGGTCGACCATCGCTGTAACGGGAAACAGGTACGAGCTGGCAAGCGAAAGTTTCTGCCTGCGCACGCGGTCCCAGATCGTGGCAAACGGAGTGACCTCCGAGCCACTCCCCGCAGTCGTGGGAAGCGCATGCAAAGGCAATGGAGCTCCGCGTAGACTCTCACGTGGATCTGCAATCATCTGGGCGAGGTTGCGATTGCCGACGCCGGGGGCCAATGCCGCGGCGAGCGCCTTTGCCGCGTCGATTGCACTGCCGCCACCAAAGGCCACGACTGCGTCGAATGAGATGCCGGTCAGGCGATCGATTTCCGATTGAATTTGAAGCATGCTCGGATGTGATTTAATCGCGCCAGCCCAGGTAAAATGTGCTCCATGGACATCGCTCAAGAGCGGGTCTGCCAGGAACTGATGCCGGCCCCGTTCGGTCGCCACAATCAAGACGTTGCGATCTTTAACCAGTGTCGCGAGCTCGGAGCGGCAGCCACAGCCGAAAAATACCCTGGTTGGATTGTCAAAATTCGCGGATTGACCATGCATCGAAATTGGTGCCCACTTTTTTCCCGCTGTCCGCGCAATCGGCACATGAACCGTTCCTTGCTGACAGCAGGCATCTCCTTGGTGCTTCCCAGCGATTGACTCCAGGATGTTCTTGAGCGGCATGAGCTGCGCGTCACATTCGGACGATCTTCCGTGCTGAAGTATTGATCGAGCTGTGCTCAACATCGCTGGATATGCGCTTCGCAGAAGATGATTTGCGTATATCACGATGTTGACCCCGTGAGATTCCAGCGCTGCTTCCGTAGCAATGCCGTAGCTCGACGGCACCACGACCAGCGGCTTGCGATTTTTTAGCCGGTTATAGCGATCGCAGAAGCTGAAAACCGCGCTAGGGGTGTCGTCGCGGCTATGTATCGTTATGCCGTCGGCGCCCGCATCCAGATACGCCTTGGCGCGCGTCAGGGCGTCTTCGAGACCTTTTTCCAAGATCAGACTGTCTATGCGGGCGATGATCATGAAGTCATCGGTCCGCTGTGCCATCTTCCCGAGATTAATCTTCTCAGAGAACGCGTCGGCACAATCCTGGGTGTGTTCGACGTGGGTTCCGAACAGCGAGTTTATCCTCAATCCAACCTTGTCTTCGACAATGATGGCAGAAACACCCAGCCGCTCCAGGGTACGCACCGTGAATTGAAAATGTTCAGGCCTTCCCCCCGTGCCGCCGTCGTAGATGATCGGCTTAGTGGTCACTTCCAATGCGTCGTTCAGCGTGGTCATGCGCGAGGTCGTATCCCCGGCCTCAATGTCCGGCTTTCCTCTGGCGGTCGAGTCGGTGAGTGAGCTCGCCCACATGCCGTCGAATTCACGTCGGCCAGACGGTGTTTCCACACCAAGATTTTCGATGATCAATCCGCTCAAGCCGTTATGAAAATCCAAAAAGCGCGACAGTGGCTTGGCCGCGAGAATTCGGCGAAGTGCCGCGCGTCGTATATCGGGCGTGGTACCGATCTCTTTCAGCGCATGATGAAACTTGGTCGAGGAGATGCCTCGCGTGTACGGTATCTCGACGAGTTCACCGCCCCACTGCGCTAGTACCTCGATGACATTTTGACGAACCTGCGCCTGTACACCTGTTCGCCAGTCGTCCCCGTGCACGACAAAATCTGGACGGTATCTGATGAGATTGGGGATATAGTCGAGGGTTTCCTGGGGAACCACCTGCGCGACATCCTTAAGTGACGAGATAACGTCCGCACGTTGTTGCCAGCTCATGAACGGAACGCGCTTATAGCTGGCGATTGCCCGATCGGTCAGCAGACCGACAACAACCCGCCCCTTCACGGCGGCGTGGCGTATGACGTTGATATGACCTGGATGAATGAGATCCGCGCTCATCCCGACATAGGCAGTCTTTTCTCCGTGAGGGCGTCGTTGCATCAGTGACAAGCTTCAGCGTAAGGACGGCGGTGCCGAGAAAACAGTGATCGCCGCGGCCGTATCTTCGCGCGAGTTGCCGATCGAGGAAGAATCGCACGCCGGCTTCGACCGCGCCCGGCCCGACGGCGTCATTTGGAATGAGTCGAACGACTACCGCCTCGATGAAGGCAACCTCGGGGGCTGTAAAAAACCGGTAGCCCGTGCCGGAGGCCGGGCGTAGCCACTTCGCGTTCATCCAGGCGTGACATCCCGGATCTCCTGTTCGTAGCGAACTTGTATCGTCGCATGGTCCGGGAAAAGGCCACGGCTCGTCTGTGCGGTACCGAACAGTCGCCGCGATGAAGAGAAGTCAGCTAATCCAGCGCGCTGAGTCCGCCGTCAATGCCGCTTGTCCACGGTGATCGGCAAGCTGCGAATTCGCTTCGAGGTGCACCGGAACATGCTGCGTCGCACGCGCGCCGTACTCCATCAAGAAAGCCGTCTGAGTAAGGCCGAATGCCCGTGGCTGAAATCATGCACTGAGAGCGGTCGAGACCCGCACTGTCTGCTGCAGGCTCCATGAGATCCTTGGGGTTTCCACCGCGGCTGTATTTTCCGAAAAGCCGGTAGACTTGCAGAATCCCGCGAAAGTAAACGCCTCAAGAAGAGCGAGCCAGCGTGCGAGAGGGAGTTGAGAACACTTCGCACTCTGCGCGTTCCTAGGCGCCGCGCTACAACGTCGCGACGCCGCGTCTTCTGTGTACTTCTACGCCGGGGCCCTGTGGCTCGACGTTCTTCCGAAATGGGACATCGGACTCGATTTCCGCTACGCCCAGAACGTAACGCGCGACCATTTGCTCGCGAGCGACATTCAGGGTTTCGCCCCGAGACCTCCTACAAGATCGAGACCGGCTTGCCGTATTTGTCGCGGCGATTCTAGGGGTGGCTCACGATCCGCCCGCGCCGCCCCGCAATCCCCTATAATTGCGTCGGCAGGTCAACGGGACGGCATCTTGGATAAGCGCAGGAAAGGCATCATTTTGGCGGGCGGCGCCGGCACGCGTCTTCACCCGATCACGCTGTCCCAGAGCAAACAGCTGCTGCCGGTGTACGACAAGCCGATGATCTATTACCCGCTGGCCACGCTCATGGTCGCCGGGATTCGGGAATTCTTGATCATCACCACGCCGCGCGATCAGACCGCATTTCGCGAATTGCTCGGCAGCGGCGAGCAATGGGGAGTCGACTTCGACTACGCCGTCCAAGCCGAGCCGAACGGCATCGCCCAGGCGCTGATCATCGCCCAGACTTTCTTGGACGGCGCGCCGTCGGCGTTGATTCTCGGCGACAACATTTTTTATGGGGCCAATCTGTCCGAGCTGCTGCACTCGGCGTCGATTCGCACCGAAGGCGCGACCGTATTCGGCTATTACGTGCAAGATCCCGAGCGTTACGGTGTCGTGCAATTCGATGCGCAGGGCAATGTGCTCGACCTGTTCGAAAAGCCCGCCAATCCGCCCTCCAATTACGCGGTGACGGGAATCTATTTCTACGACTCGCGCGCGTCCGAGATCGCGCGCTCGATCAAGCCCTCGCCGCGCGGCGAGCTCGAGATCACCGACCTGAACCGGGTGTATCTGCGGGAAGGCAAGTTGCGGGTGGCCCGCCTCGGCCGGGGCGCGGCATGGCTCGATACCGGAACCCATAATTCCTTGCTCGATGCCGGCGTCTTCGTGCGGATCATCGAGGAGCGGCAGGGCTTGAAGGTCGCCTGCGTCGAAGAGATCGCCTGGCGCATGGGTTTCATCGACGGCGCGCAACTCGCACGGCTGGCCGCGCCTCTGCAGAAGAGCGGTTACGGCGAATATTTGCTGCGCATCATGCGCGACGATCACCGGCCATGAAATTCCACGAGACCCCGGTCGCCGGCGTGATCCTGATCGAGCCGCAGTCGTTCGGCGATGACCGCGGTTTTTTCATGGAGACCTGGCACGCCGCAAAATTCAAGGCGGCCGGCATCGACGTGACATTCGTGCAGGACAACCAAAGCCGCTCGACGCAGTGGACGCTGCGCGGCATGCACATGCAGGTTGAGCACACGCAAGGCAAGCTCGTGCGCGTGACGGCGGGTTCGGTGTTCGATGCGGTCGTCGATTTGCGCCGCGGTTCGCCGACCTTCGGCCGGTGGTGGGGAACCGAATTATCGGATCGAAACCACCGCATGCTCTGGGTACCGCCGGGACTTGCGCATGGCATATTGGTGACTTCGGAGTCGGTCGATTTCTTGTATAAGTGCACCGATTTCTACAGTCCCACGCACGAGCGCACGCTGGCGTGGAACGATGCGACGGTCGGTATCGAATGGCCGCTGCCGGCCGGCGTCGAGCCAAAGCTGTCGGCGAAGGATGCGACGGGCCGCAGCTTCGCCGAGATCGAGAAATTTCCGTGATAGGGCCGGCCGAAGGCGCCTTTCGGCGCGACGCCCGCAAGAGCGCGCGATGAGCTTCGAACCCAACAATGTACTGATCACGGGCGGCGCCGGATTCATCGGCGCGAATTTCGTCCGGCATTGGTTGAGCGGCTCTCGACCGGGGCGGGTGGTCGTATTCGATGCCCTCACCTATGCCGGAAATATAGAAAATCTTGCGGGCCTCAAGGCCGATCCTCGGTATCTTTTTGTCAAGGGAGACATTTGCGACGAAGCAGCCGTGCGTTCGCTCATCGAGCAGCACCACATCGACACCATCGTGCATTTTGCCGCGGAGTCGCACGTCGATCGCTCGATCTTGGGACCCGATGACTTCATCCGAACCAATATCGTGGGCACTCACTCATTGCTCAAAGCGGCAAAAGCCCTATGGATAGACCGCAAGATCGTCGCGGCGCACCGCTTTCATCATGTGTCGACCGATGAGGTTTACGGATCGTTGGGGCCGCAGGATGACCCATTCCACGAGGCGACGCCGTACGCGCCCAACTCGCCTTATTCCGCGAGCAAGGCGTCTTCCGACCATTTGGTGCGTGCCTACCATGAAACGTATGGACTCGCCACCACGGTCACCAATTGTTCCAACAACTACGGGCCTTATCAGTTTCCGGAGAAATTAATTCCACTCACCATTGTCAACATTTTGCAGGGTAAGCCATTGCCTGTGTATGGCGACGGCATGCAGGTGCGCGATTGGCTGCATGTGGAGGATCACTGCGCGGCCATCGCGCTCGCGCTCGAGCGCGGGACGCCCGGCGCGGTCTACAACATTGGGGGTAACAGCGAAACCGCGAACATTGAGATCGTGCGGGCGCTATGTGAACTCGTGGACGGATATCTAGGCAAACGAGCGGATTTGAGGGAGGCGTTTCCGGCGTCCCCGGCGGTGCGTGGAAACCGCGCGGTGGATTTGATCGCGCATGTGCGCGATCGGCCCGGGCATGATCGCCGATACTCGATCAATTACGGCAAAGCCGAGCGCGAGCTGAAATATTCGCCGGCGCGCAGCCTCGAGCAGGGTTTGCGGCTGACGCTGGAATGGTATATTGCCCACACAGGTTGGTGGCAGGCACTCATGGGAAGGGATTACACAGCCTGGGTCCAAAAGAATTACAGCGGGTGAGATGTCTGCTGATTACGCCCCGCGTCGCTCGAGCATCAACGTCGCTTGACCGGTGATGATCTTGACCGGTGATGATAATGTGTGCTTTGCGAAGCAAAGGTGGCGCACCCGGCGTCTGCGAACCATAGAGACTGGGTGATATGGCGATTTCGTGGATTAAATTGTCGAAGTCCTGCGCTGCGTCGTGTGTGCTGTGCGTAGTCATGGCCGAGGCGGCGATGGCCGGCGGCGCCAGCGGTTACCTGCCGCTGAACCTCGAGCCGGAGATGGAACGGCAAATCGAGCGCGTGTTGATTCTGGCCGATGAACCCATTCTCAAGCGGCCGTTTTCCGTGGCGTTGGTCGAGTTGGCATTGCCCCAGGCGTGCAAGGCCGACAAATCCCTGTGCGAAAAAGTAAAGCGGTATCTGCAGCGCTACTCGCGAGATTATGCAGTCACGCATGCCAGCGCAACGGGTTCGCTCACCCACGGCGGCGAAGGCGATGTCGTCCCCAATGCGCACGGGCTTCCGATGAATAGCGACTGGCAGTTATCGGCACTGGCGTTCGTGCAACCCAACGATTATTTTCTCGCGAGCGGCGGCGCGATCGCGTACGCGGGTCGTACTGTTCCGAGCGGTACGATGCTGAGCTTTGGTTTCAACTGGGCGCAACTGGATCTCGGCTACCGGGACCACTGGTGGTCGCCGGCAACCGACAGCAGCCAGCTGCAGAGCACCGAGGCGCCGACGAGGCCGTCGGTGACGCTCTCGAATTACGAGCCGCTCACCCGGCTCGGCTTTCAATATGAGTTGTTTTTGGAACGGATGTCGAGTTCCGACCACATTCTGGGCGGCGGGCAGGGAAGCCGGGATGAAAACCGCGGCAATCCGAAACTCTTCGGAATACAGCTGTCGATCGAGCCGTTCAGCGGCTGGTCGATCGGTGTCAATCGCACGCTGCAATACGGCGGCGGCGGCCTGCCGGATAACTCGCATTTCTTGTTCACTGATTTCTTCAGGCCGGGCGGCACGTCGCAAACCCTCGGCAATCAGGAAGCGTCCTATATCAGCCGATTCATCTTCCCGGGCAAGACTCCGTTTGCCGTGTACTTTCAATACGCCGGCGAGAACACCTCGGACGGCGGCAGCTATCTTCTGGGCCAGGCGTCACTGACGGCAGGCATCGATTTCCCCAGGATCTGGCACCACTTTGACCTGACTTACGAGATCTCCGAATGGCAGAACGGCTGGTACGTCAATAGTCCGTTCCTGGACGGAATGGTGAACGACGGGCTCGTCACCGGTAATTGGGGCGCCGACCAGCGCAGCTTCGGTGACGGAGTCGGCGCAAGAAGCCAGATGCTGCGCGTCGGCTGGACGCCGCCGTTCGGCGGGTACTTGGAAGAGCGCGTGCGGATCCTCCAGAATCAAAGCTATGCGTACGTCGTCGTGCCGTCACTTTTTGGGCCGCCGCCGCCTTATTCGCACTTTTACGACCTCACGGCGCGGTACACGCGCCCTTGGAAGGACCTGACCCTCGGCGGCGAGGTCGAAGCGGGACGCGACGTCTTTGGCAAGACGTTTTCCCGTATTTCCGGATTCGTGCGCTATGGAGGCGATGAACACACTCGCGACGACGGCTCCCCGGACGAAGAAACGCCGGCGGCCGACGTGAACGAACACGCAGCCGAACTCTTCGTCGATGCGGGCATGAACGCCAATAAGCTGCGTATCGATCTGGAAAAGGGTCTGCCCATCACTACGACCAACGTCGCGTTCGGTCCTCACGTGGCGTTCGGCGCACGCCGCGCAGTTTCCGACACGAACGATCTGGGCGTGCGGCTGGAGTTGGACGGCGACGTGAATGGCCGTACGCTGATCGGTGCGCGCGCCGTTGATTACCGGCACCGCTTCACCGATCATTTTGCGCTCAGCGCCTTCGCCGGCGTCGCGCGCTACAACCTCGCGACGCCTGCCTATTCGGTCTATGCAGGTGCGGGCGCGCAGTGGCGCAACGTCCTTCCGAAATGGGACTTGGGTCTCGATTTGCGCTACGCGCAGAACGTCGCGCGCAATCATGTGCTGGCCAGCGATATTCAGGGTGTACGGCCCGACAGCTTTTATAAGATCGAGAGCGGAACGTTGTACCTTACGAGAAGGTTCTAACTGTGCGGAAACCGTCCGTGAGGTAGCCGCTGAACTTCGGCTGGACGAGCGGGGTTGCCCGGGAGCCGACACAGGCTATTATGTGCGCCCCGGAAGGGGGCCGCCCGATGGTGTAGTACGCAAATGCAAGTGAGGTTTCGAAAATCAATGGAAGTCGTTTTAGTGGAAGCTTGCGGCGGAACACAGTTCGTAATGGAGTCAATATCACTTTGCATGCCCGCGGGGATTGCGGTTCGCCATGCGCAATAGTTCGTTTGGCGCCCTGTGTGTGTTGCTATCGTGCGGCCTCGCCGCATCGGCGCGAAGCCAATCAGACGATACCATCCAAGCCCTCAAGGACAGCCTGTCGCAGGATCAGCAAGGCTCGGTCCTGCAGAGCGTTCTGGGCAAGGGCGAGGGCACCAAGAAGACCGATCAGAAACTCAACACCCCGGAAACCGTGCAATCGAAGTCCAGGCAGGAACAGGACCAGATGGAGCGGGACAGAAAGGAGAAGGCTCGCGACGGACGCATTCTTCGCCAAAACAATGAGGATCCGGAGCTGCGTCCCGATGACACCGTCTTGATCGAAATGACGCCGATCGACGATCTATGCGACCGGTATCGACTTGGCTTGGTCGGTCCGAATGGCAGCAACCCCGGCAACCCCAGCAACCCGCTCTCCGGCAGCAGCGGCAGCCCCAGCATCCCGCCGAGTCTCAATGCCGCGGGCGGCGCGAGCGCACTCAGCGGTCTTGGCGGGGTCGCAGCCGCGACTACCGGCAACACTGCCGCCAACAATCCGACCACGGTCTTTGACACCACCCGCTGTCCGCTGCGCACCGACAAGCCAAAATCCGACCAAGAAATGAAAGATTTGGAGAAGTTCCGAACCAGGATCTTGAGCAGCAATCCGTACAAGCTCAATCGGTTCGGTGTGCTCGAGCTTCCCGGCCTGCCCGCGGTTCCGGTGGCGGGCCTGACGGCGTTCGAAGCGACGAAGCGGATCGCAGCCGATCCGGATCTCAATAATTACTTCGTGAAGCTCACGTTGCTGCGCTTGACGGCGACCGGTCAGGAGGCTCTCAAGCCGTTCGGTTACGATCTGTTC
>Ga0209611_10003445_pt1 | contig 27476 bp, 21 predicted proteins | sample S1TSphgellanicum_3_FD_187693 | JGI IMG/M metagenome (GOLD analysis project Ga0209611, IMG submission 187693) | Host-associated microbial communities from peat moss isolated from Minnesota, USA - S1T2_Fc - Sphagnum magellanicum MG (SPAdes) (version 2) | ecosystem: Host-associated > Plants > Peat...
AAAGCCTTAGCTACAAAATTTTAACACAATGTACGGTTTGAGAATATGGTGCGATGACAGGAATGAATGGTGACGCACGAACGTTGGACAAAACGTTAGGACGTCAATACGATAGGATGTAGGACTATAGGATGGCAGCACGATAGGACGTAGGACGTTAAGATGCATGACAACATGACACAGTACGGCGTGATGCAATACTATAGGACATAGGACGACAATTGGACGAAAATAAAAATAAAAATAAAAATAAAACGTAGGTGGACGGAAGCCCATGGATGGTAGTCTGTGGACGGTAACTGACGTCGTTTGACGTTGCACAGAAGTCGACAAATGTTGGACATCGAAAGTGGGACGTCCTGGCACGAAAGTGATGGCGACACTTCAACTCACAACCTTGTGCTGTAGTGGTGGCTATGCTGTGGCATTGCAGTTCACAACGTTGCGACTCACAATGCTGTGTTGTAGCTATGGTGGTGCTGTAGCATGCAATGTTGTAACAATGGTGGTGCTGCAGTTCGTGATGTTGTGGCACTACGAAGAAGCAAATGTTTTTTTTTTTTTTTTACCTCGCGTTTGCTTATTCTCTCCACAACGTTTGCTTTCGTTCCTTTTCTCTTCACAAGAACACAATAGAGAGAAAGAAAAAGATAGAAAACACGCACAAGGGAAATTTGAGGGAACAAAAGAAAATGATTGTGTCAACCATTTCAATAGAAGGATTCTTGACACCTTTGCTTTGGATTTGGATGTTGCTATTGGATCAGGGAGCACCACTACACATGGTCGCATCGGGTTTGTTGAAACTGCATTGGTCCTCTTCAGCAATAGGTTTGCACAGTAGCAAAGACAATAATAGTAGGTGCAACGCAGAAACTTTGGCAACGCTTCCTCTTGTGTTGTAGCATGCACACATGCACGTGCACTTTCAGGTGAAGATTCTAGGTGATGTTACCCAAGGGCTTATTACAGTTGTGACTAACAAGTTGTCACATGAACTTGGCATCACAACCATTTCCTTTGCCCCCACTGGAGCCATGGCAGGAGGAGGAGTAGCTGGGGTTGCTACTTGAGCTACTCTTGTTGTGGAGGAGAAAACAGCGTGTAGGCTATTGCTAGTTCTCCTTCTTTTTTTGCGTTTGTATTGTGGCCATAAGAGGAACACATGAAAAGAAAAGTAGCACGACAACAACATCAAATGCAAAAGAATTCAAAGTTCAAAAGAAATATGTTGTTTTCAACATTAAACAACAAAGAAAAGTTTTTCTAGAATTGAATTACAAAGAAAGAAAAATTGTGATGTATGTAGACGGTGGCCGTGCAATGGCCGCCATGAGCATCTAGAAATCCTATCTAATTATGGAGGAAATTTTCATGACAAAGGAATTCTAGAAAAACTAAAAAGAGAAAGGAAGGGATTGGCCTTTTATATAGCTACCAACAAGCTAAAACCTTAAGCACCTAATAGCATACAATCACTTAAAAACATACACGTACCCTAAAAACATATATTAACCCTAAAAGACATGATGGGCATGCCCATAACTGGCCATCATGTATGAGGCCATGTACGCGCATGACAAAAGTAAAACTTGTAGGCATGTTTCAATTTGAATTTTTAATATTGTTAATGATTGATGTTATTTTTCAAATTTCATTTACAATGATGTTTCAAAATTTTTAATTATTGTTGAATTGACAAGATTTTTTATATTTAAACTTGCCACCACAATTGAATAAAACCAAATGAAACAATCTAAAATTTGTTAGAATGTTTTTACTTGCAAAATTGAACTATAACCTTCCAAGCATTGGGTGTCATATGACATATGTAGATGCTATTGATGAAGTTTGAAAGGTAAGTTCCATTTGTATTTTGATTTAGTCACAATAATGTGTCAAATTTTATTTTGAACTCATGCTGGAAAACTTGTGCAAGCAATTAAATTCATACATCTAATCGTTTGTAATATATTTCAATTTTAATATAGAGACAAAGAAAAAATTATACACATTTTTCAAGTTGCATTTTTAATATTATAAATGATTGATCTACTCTCCAAGTTTCATTTACAATGATGTATCAAATTATAAAATTATTTTTGAATCATCTAAAGCTTTGATATTTGAAATCGTTACAACAATTGCATAGGACTAAATGAGACACACCTAAAAACTACCCCATTCTTCTCCCCTAACCATTTACATGGACATGAAAAGGCACATGTTATTGTACCTTTTCATGTTATTTTTGAAAAAGGTTTTGAATAATGCTATTTTGAATTACTTACATACATATATATGAGCTGCTTGAAACCATAAATTCCAGATAAATCTAGAAAACTGGAGATTTTTAATAGTGACAATATTGTAATATTTGATTAACACAACCCTTGAAGTTTGCAATTGGCTCATGAATAGTTCAATGTGTCTTCTGATTACAAAACTTAATTTTGCATTTTGAAAAAATCTTCAAATGAAACTCTGAATCATATTAATTCTTACCATTAGGAATTTGAAAAAGGGGTACATACAGCATTTTTGTCCAATGCCACATATTTATGACTATTAATAATCATATCATTGATGTGTTTGTTACAAAAAATGATATGCAATGGTTCTTTTGAAGTAAAAATGGCTAGAAAAACAATTTCATGAAATTAAAGTTATTCCTGAAATTAGTAAAGGACAAAAAAATGAAGATTGATAAGTCAGTTATATAAATTTTTTGACTTATAGTCTTTCACAAGTTTTGGTGGTGTAAAATAGAAAATGCTTGGAAACAAATGAATTAAATCATCTTTTTAATTGTCATACCAGCATTTTAATTTTTTTTCTTAGTGAATATTTGTTGCTGGACCCAAAAAAAAGGGCAGGTGAATCCTACAAAGGATTCTTTTGGAAAAAATGGCCCAAAATCACCTTATTTGAAGGGGGTGAAAATCTGAAACCAACATTGTTAGACAATATCACCAAAACGGCATATCACCAAAACATAGAAGGAATCCAAAAAAATTCTAATGTCCTCTCTAACCTGTAGCGAAATTTGGTTAAATCCTCCTCCAGATAATCACCAACCCACCTAACTCACAAAATTGGGAAAAAAAAAACCTTGGTCATGATGCTCAGGATTACATCATATTAAATATTCTCAAAATGAAGAAGTCTATGTTAATGAGTTCAAATTTGCTCATTATAACTTTAACACTTTCACATTGTGTGTGATATGACTAGAAGCTAGGTGGCAGGATTGGATGTCACAGGCCCCACTCCATGCCCTCAACATTGGCACCCATTTTGAGAATGTCCCCACTCATGGGCTTTACCCATCATAAAGCACAAGTCACATGCTATCATGATAAAACATGCATAGATCATGCTGCACAGGCAAGGAAGGGTTCTTATGCCTACTTATAGGTGTAAGACCCATTCCACTCTCAAGGAGTGGCAATAAAATCCCTCTTTGTATAAGAGGAATGAAATTGGATATAAGACACCCTCCAAATACACTAAGGGATTTCTTCAAATCTCTCAAGTTGTTACTATGAAGCTCAATCCACCAAGTTATTTGTTGTCCCATGTTTTCTTGATAAAAAAGCCTCACAGGCAACAACCAAAAACAGAAACACATGAACAATTACAAGGAAAACTCATTAGAAGATTTTGAAACAAGATCCATAGATTGGCTCTCCTCCCAACCATAAAATCACACATAACATGTGTGGGGCAACCAGATTGAACTGCCACCCACTAGAGCACCATCACATTGCAAGCCTGTTATGGACTAGGTAACTGGTGAGAGCAGCTGGGTTACCTCAAATAATTGAGCCACAGGATTGTATGAGATAACCCAGCTGCTGTCACTGGTTACCTGACATAACTGATTGCTGCTGGTGCAAAGCGCACAGTTGGTTATGAATCAGCACCAATCACCCACATTCCCAGGGTTTGTTGATCTGTGTGTCGTAGAGGGACAGACCAATTGGTAGCACTGGAGGAGCATGAAGTTGAGGTTATAAGCTGGGCCAATCAGGTACTTGGGCACTGTGCGTAATGGCTTGTAACTCACATCCTCTCAGCCAACAGGAGCACAAGGCACCCATTGGCAACCAGTTATGACTCAATTGTGCATGAACACTAAGTTTCAACTGTGTTGACAGCAGCTTTCACCTTGGTATCCTATCCTATGCAGATTCAGTCATTTAAGTTGTTGGGACAACAGGTGGCTATAAAATATGCATGTAGACATGGTTAGTAGTTAACTCTTAGTTTAAGGGCTACAGAGTTTTTATTAGGTAGGTAGTCAAAACAACAATTGAGCTAACCACCTTGGTTACTGTAGAGATCTGGAACCCAATGGAAAAGTATTTTGTCCACCAACCATCCATCTCTCATGGTGTCCAAGTGGCTATTGCCTGTTTGCCATGTTGAGCCTCATGGACACTAGGTGGATGGCCTGCTATGTAGCCTGTAGTCAGAAAAAACGTACTGCACATATTTATTGTTGCAAATGCTAACCTACCTCTTTAGATATTTTTGAACTACTGACCTAGTTGTTTCAAGGAGTTCTATAAGATTCTTTAGCATCACCGTTGAACCAAGTGAAAGGGTATTTAGCATCAACTTAAAAACCTGACCTAAATTTCCTTTTGTATAGACATTGTGAGAAAATTCGTTGTGAACTGACAAAAGCACAGTAGGGGGTCTGATTCAGAACAGAGACTGAGAACTGGGAACTTCTCCATACATACAATTGAATTCAACCACAATAGAATAGAGAGATAATGGTACAAGAGGGATATAAAGATTTCAGGGGGCAATGACATATCAGAAGACTCAAATCAGAAGAACAAAGAAAACAAAACCAAAACTGAGCGATTTCAACAATGGCAGCAGTGCACATTCAGAAACCTTCAATAGCAATATGTACAGTACTGAAAAGCTACCATAACATCCTCCAACTTCATCAGTCCCAACAGTGGTGGAGGTCAATGGTTGACATTAACCAACATGATGAGTTTCAGCCACCATACTACCATAACATCCTCCAACTTCATCAGTCCCAACAGTGGTGGAAGTCAATGGTTGACATTAACCAACATGATGAGTTTCAGCCACCATACTACCATAACATCCTCCAACTTCATCAGTCCCAACAGTGGTGGAGGTCAATGGTTGACATTAACCAATGTGATGAGTTTCAGCCACCATACTGACAGTATCAGGATTACTCAGCCATAATGTGGGCTGCTTCAACAAACCTAAAAAGGAGGAGACCAAGGAAACCAAGAAAAAACAGGAACAACAAAGAGAAATAAAAAATCAAGAAAGAACAAGAGGAAGAAAAGAGACAGAAACAAAGATTAAGAATGTTTATCCTAGGAGGGAAGATGCTTTATTGCAAGTTGCACAACAGACAGTCCCCAAATGTGCATGTCACATAGTGAAAATGGATGTAGACCCACAAGCATGGGAGGAGTACCTTTATGGAAAAAAACAAGGCACAGGATAATGTGTGCAAATCTCTATGGAACCATACCTCCCTGTTGCAACTGTGGAAAAGCATCCTGTGTAGTATTGCACAGGCATTCAAGTTCATGAAACAATGGACAATTGTACAGTGTATACAATGGTGCCACTGCATCCAGTTTCTGCTTCCTGGTTCACTCTTGAGCCACAAGCTGCTTTCCCCAGTGTCTTCTTAAATATGCAGCTACATATGCCTTCTCATTGGACTGTGGCGACCTGTGCCCACTCCCCATCAACAGCTTCCTTCCACAGTGTTACATTGTTGCTGGCATCTGAGACTGCAAGTATATTCCCTGTCAAAGACCAGCTCACTCGCCACACCGGTGTCTTGAAGTCATGCAATGTCAATCCCTCCCATTGATCACCTTCCTTACCCTGGACATGGTTGACAAACACCCTCACCCTCATTATAACAAGGTCATGATGTGTGAAAAACAGGCCTTGATGACCATTAGAAAACATAGGTCATGGTGTCTTCTTCCTCAAGACTGCTGGTGAAAAACAACACTCAATGCCCATGAGAAAACATTGGTCATGGTGCTTTCTTCCTCCAGACTGCTGTTTGAGGAACAGAGCTCAAGGCTTGTGAGGAAACATAGGTTATGGTGTCTTCTTCCTCAAGACTGCTGGTGAAAAACAAAGCTCAAAGTTCATGAGAACCATGTGCTGTATGTGCAACAAATTCTTACCTGAGTCCAGATAACCACAGTTCCATCTTGTGATGCACTGGCTATAGTGGATTTCGGGAGGCCAAGATTGGGTGCCCAAGCTACATCCCTGACCCAGTCTGTATGTTTGGAAAGAGGGGGAAAGCAATCAAGCCTCCAATTCCCACCAGTGTATTTCCACACCTTGATGGTGTTGTCACATCCACCAGAGGCAAGCTTCTGAATGGGTGGAGAAATGTCACCAACCAAAGAGCCAGGAGCAGCTGCAGGTGCCCAAGAGACTGATGTCACTCCCACTGGATGTGCAGGATCAATCTTGGCTTTCTCCCATGCTCCATCAGCCTTTTGTGTCAGAACAGAAATGGTGCCGTCTGATGAACCACATGCCAGGCACAACCCAAACTCATGTGGAGCCCAGCATATGCTGTTCACGGAAGAATCATGCTCCTGGAAAACCTGCTCATGTTGCGTATACACACTAGAATGATACAAATGTTGTTCCATCTTCATTGAGCAAACAAATGGAGAGAGCTAATCACTGGATTTAGCACTGACTTCTTTCCCGCATGAACGATTTCACAGAGTGATGCAGGAATGAAGTTGTTGGAGGAGAAAAAAGAGAGAGGATCTGCAACGTACTCACCTGGGCTTGCGTCCACTCGTTGTCAGCTCCCTGCTTCCAGATGATGACCTTCCTGTCGTAGGAGCAGGAAGCAAGGATGGATCCAAACTTAGGGTGCGCCCACGCCACCTGCCACACGGGACCTTCGTGGCCCGTGAGAGTGGCCAGAGGCGAGGAGGAGGAGGTATGCTGCTCCTGCGCGCCTACAGAAAACAGCTTGATGGTCCGATCCGACGAGCAAGTCGCCAGACGCTTCCCGTAGTAATCCATAGCCACATCGTGCACCACGTCCTGGTGCCCCGATTCCAAGGTTTGTGTCGCTGTTTGCGTCGCAGCTGCTCCCGCCGGCGACATCTCTCCGTGTGTCTGTCCCTCTTCTCTCTCTCCGTCTCGAATCCCAGCGACGTTCCTTACACACTCCGTTCCTTTTATCTCTCTCTCTCTCTCTCGCGCAAAAGTGACTTCATCTTCAGTCCGATCATAGGCCGTGGTGTGCAGGGGAACGCGCTCGCCAGTCTTGTCCCGGTTCTAACTCTGTGTATGTGTGTTTTTTTTCCCAAATGAAAAGTGGCAAAAATGATTCGAATGAGGCTTGTGAATATTGCCATTTCAGAGCCTCAACCACACCAGCATGGACACTGGACAGCCGTTGTTGCCCAAGAAATTATCTCATATCTTGGTGTTTAGCCCAAATGTGTTAGACTTGACACTCCAAGGTAAGGTGATCTATAGAGGGTTGATGAGTCTGTGATCCATTTCATAAAGATGTTTTCATGTTCAACATCCACTACAAAATTGAACTGATGGAAACAAGGGACTTGAAAACAATAGTAGGGTTAGAATGTAGTGCACATAACTCCCCTTGACAGATTTTCACCACAATTACAAATCCACCCACAAAAGACTCCATAGTTGGCTAAATTTGATAAAGCAAATGGACAGCTTCAAGCAAGGAAAGAATCCATGATAAACCTAACATTATCTTCACATCAACTAAGAGATGAAAGTTGGTTGTTGCCTGACCTTTTATAAGTGAATCCAATGCCATTTTCACCAAAAGAATGCTATATTCTTTCATGATCCTTTTGGCAAGTGACAATGTGGAAATCCATTGAGTGTGTACATTTTTCAACATTTTATTTTATTTAGTGTCCATCAGTTCAACAAGATTTTGGAATTTAAAGTGACACTTAAAGCTCATGCTAAAATGACTTGAATGAAAGGTTTGGAGGAGCCATTCCAAGGGTGGGGCCACATGTGGAGGTAAAACATAGTTAGGTCAAACTTAGAAAAGTTACATTTAACCTTGTGTTCACACATGCAGAGATAACAACCTTCAAATCCTACATGGATGCCTATATATTAAGGGAAGTTAACTTAGAGGTAACTAGCTTAATTGCTACCTCTAAATATACAAAAAATTTAGATTTTTTCTCAAAAATCCAAAGGTAGCTAACTTCTCAAAAAAATGTTTAGATAAGTCCATGCTAACTTAGCGCTTTGACCCACGACCTTCACGCATTCAAAATTTTTTTGTTCAAGCAACAATGTAACATACTCCCAACCAAATGCAGTAGCATTTTCTTTTGGTGTAGCAAGCAAGTTCAATTTTCAAGTTTTTTTACATTCTTTCAATAGGTTTAACATCGTAACAACAACAAGCATGGACTAGGTGTTTGGTGTCATAACAAGAACAAACCAAAGCAGGTGTTCAACGATTAGTGTCTAGCAATGGAAAAACTTCGTAACATCATAATAGAAGTGTGGTCATTACTTTGCTGAAAGGTGAAAAAGGTAAATTAACTTTTTTTTTAATATCATTGTCAAGGACATAAAAAACCACAAAAATAAAGGTTAAAAGAAAAATCTAAATCTAACTTTCAAATAAGGAACAAAACAAAATTATATGATTAAAAAACAAGAACATAAAAACTAAGAACAAGAACACGAAATGTGTAAAACAATCGTGAAAACAAACTTTTATTATGCTGACATATGCAAACATGAACATGAAAAGAACATGACAAAGCAATGATGCAAAATCGTGTTTAAAATTAATGTTGAACAAATTGAAGAAAATGAGGGGTTATATTTTTATTTACACCCTTTTGGGGACCTAGTTCAAGAAAACTTCCAAGGAGGCTTTTAGGTGTGCATCAAATAAAAAAACTTTTTGAGAACCTTCTTAATTGATAATCAACTATAAATTAATTGAAACTTAATTAAAATTTAATTGGGGCTTAACGAAAAATCAACTGGGAGTTAACTAAGGTTAACAAAATTTAATTAAAAGTTAATTATAAATTAACTCAAAGTTCAAATAGAAATTAATTAGGATTTAATTCGAAGTTGATTGGGAATTAATTGGGAGTTGATTGGGAGTTAATTTGAACTTAACTAGAACTTAATTAAAAGTGAATTAAAATTTAACTATAAGTGAATTAAGAGTTAATTGGAAAAAAATTAGAAGTGAATTTAAATTTAATTAAAAGTTAATTAACAATGAACTAAAACTAAATTAAAAATTAGGTACAAATTATAGATGACCATTTAAAATAATGAACCCTAAGGCATTAACATCTGTGATAGTCGTAAGTGTGCACGAATTAAAGATAAAAATATAAGAGGTAGGTATAAAGTGGGCGGTAGTTAACTTTAGGGTGATAGTTGGCATTTTTTAAAACATTAATGGAAAAATGGAAAAATGGGCTACCTTCAAGTGTGGCCCCAATTTATATATAAATGGCAATTTCTTCAATATTTGGATAATCAAGTTGGTGCAATGTCCACCTCCAATTATTAATGTTTTAAAAATCAAATGTCATGAAATCAAATGTTGTTCTTTCAAGAACCTTTTCTAAAAAGAACAAAATAAGAATCATATGTTAATCCTTCACAACATATAAACATGGTAGTTGTAATGAAAATCATATTTAAATTGTTCTCCTTTTTTTGTTTTTTATAATAATACTAAGGCGAGGCCAATAAAAAGAGAAGGAATTTAAGTTGCTTAGTTAGACAAATATAAATTACAATTTAAGGCAAAAACATGGTTAGGTGTTTCAAAAGTGGCATTTGAGGGTCCATAATCTAACATTAGTGTTTTTTTTTGCAATTTTAATAATTATCAAACCATAAATCCTATAATTATCCCCTATGTTTTTAATGATAAATATTAATAAATCAACCTATGAATACCCTTAAAAATGTGATTGGTCAAAAAATTCATGCAAAAGATTTAAAAATTTAATGTGAAATGGACTCCCAAAAATAAAATTTATAACAATCACATCATTTAAAATTTAAAATATATATTAAGAAAATTTCAATGCACTTCACTAATCAATTCTTCATTTAATGATGTTTTATCTTTTTATTTTTATAGTATTTTGATGTATTTTTTGAATCCACATTTTTCATTTTCTTTGTGTGATAGGCATAGTGTTGTCATTTCAAAAGTCCATTATGAGTCTATCATTTTTAAAAAATTCATCCAAATTTTTTAGGATGATTCCCATTAAAGTCTATGACAACATGAATAATTAAAATTTTGATAATGTTAATTTTGAATATGGTTTTAAATTTTACATTTGTATATAATCCAAAATAATTACAAGTGTGATGGTCCAAATAGTCCCCCTATTCATGCTTTCAACCTTTAAACTTTTGCATTATCAACATTAGTAATGTTATTGACATAGATAGTCAACATAATTGAAAAATCAAAGGTTTGACATGTGTTAACATTAAAGGGATGGTATCTTCATCAAGAGGCTTTTATAAACACTTGAGTGTAACTCTTCCATTTTTTAATCATGGTGAAAATCCTTGTAAGAAAGCAACAACTAAGCAATGTGGAGATGGTCATGGAACCAATTTGGAAGTGTAAGAGGAGGATGTGGATGCATGGTGGAAAGGGGTTAGAACTTGAGAAAGGAGGGAGCTCAAGAAAAAAGAAAGGATTGCTTCTTGGAGATAATCATTCTAGGAAAAGAAATGAAAAGATTTAGTGTGTATAAGAAGGGTTTTTGGAGGTTTTAGTGTGGTTCAAAATTGTTTTGTAACAATGCATATGTAACAATGCATTTGAGTTATTCTTGGGCAACCATTACAAAACAAATGCGGGGTTTCTTAATAGGGCATCCATCAAATGTGTTCAAGCTTCTATGCCACGAGTTGAAAAATCCCCAAAAGGGTATCAAGTGTGGAACAAAACACTAGTGTAGAAAGTGTAATTGTGCTTTATGTTGTTATGAAAATTTATTTTACTTCAAAAATTGTTTTTTTCCCTAAATCATGGACTATGATTCAAAAGCACAAACTATCCTTACTACAAAGGAGTAAGAACATTGCTTTGCAAGCTCAAATCCTTGTTTTCACACCTTGGGCGATGGTTCAAATTGTTGCCTCAACTTTGTCCCTAGTGGTTTTTGCTTGTGTGTCAATACAAAAGATATTGGATAATGATAGTTGTAGAGGGTTCAACAATTCAACTTTGTGTGAAGATGAAGAGGCAAAATTTTGAACTGAAAAATCATACAGCTCCAACTAACTCTTCTAACTTTGAGGAAATGATGGTTAAGTGGTAAAATGGAGGTTAATGGAATGTTGTTTTCCTTCTCATCATCTTTTGTCAACAAATGCTTGATCCTTGTGATATGGGATAATCTACTGTGGCAAACTATGTAGGCCTTGATGTTGCAAAACCATTGTATTATGACGACCAGTTGTTTTTTCCTCTCTTGTAATCTATTTGCAAGTCTTAAATTATTTTGCAACCATGTCAACTAATATTGGTGGTTTTGTTCAAGGAAAGGTATTTTGTGGGGTCAAGTCCTAGAAGGCTGAAATAGCCTAGTGGTCTAAATTTTTGTTTTTTATATATTTTTACAGCTTCCATTTTTCAACATGTTGATTAAGCATTGTAACAGCTATTCAATGCACAGTTGCCTTGTACAACAGAAAGTCACAGATAAATTTGTGAATTTTGACTGTGATTTGTTTGAGACATGTGAAAATGAATTTTGAACATAAAGTTGGGCATACAAAGATTAAAGGCCCAACAGAATTCTATATATACAAATGGAGACTGAAGACAACAACCGAAAACAAAACAATATACAAGTGTTCATCTCACCTAACACATCAAGCATCTCATGATTACTATGTACAAACAACATTTGTTTATGTTCCTACTTCAGCGCCAGTAGCCTCATTTTAGAACACTAGGTTAAGTATTTGTTGCTAGCCATCATCCTCAACAAACCACCTAGAGATTGGTAACACCCAACATGTATACCAAGCCATTCTCTTTGCACAGCAAACCACCAAGAGATTGGCAATACCCAACATGAAAACTGAGCCATTCTGTTTGCACGGCTGTTGGCAGTCTACCTGTTTGACCCGTATGTATGATATAGTCTGGGTCTAGGAGCTCTTCAATCATTCAGATTTTGCAGCCTGACAAATCACTCCCCTGCATATAACATCTGGAATTCTGATTTCAGTGCATTAGTTCTGGCCACAACCTCAATCACAGATTATTGCTTCTACTGTTTGATATTGAAGATTACATGAAAACTAGTTCTGAAGTAGTACTTCCGTTTGCAACAGGGACTAATTGGATAAGAGAAATCATACAAGACCTCAAAATTGGACACTGGCATTTTTGCTATGAAGAGACTTTTTGGCTCTTCGGACTCCAGTAATTTGCTAGATTACAGACCTTATTCTTTCTTGTCACAAAGCAAAGGAAAAAAACAGTTGGCTGATCAAGAGAGCCTTGGGCATAAGTCACAAGAGACTTGGGTAATTCATTCTCACAGTTGCTCATTGGGAAACCTCTGTGTGTATAAGTCTCCCAATTGCACGAATGCTCTCTGCTCACCCAACTAGCTGCATACATACAACCAACCTAGCTCACGAATCATCATCATTTCCTGACAAATCATTTGGGGATCCACAAACCCATGATTGCGCATCCTTGTCTTCATGGAGTGGATGTGAGTACAAAAAACCTTGAACTCCATAAGCAGCATATTGCAATTGCAACTCTAACATTCTCATAAATCGTCTTGATCAGCTGGCTTGTCCAAAATACAAAAATCAGCAATCCAACAAATCAGAAATCCAGAGAAACCCTCTCTCTACTCTACTCGACTTCTCTTCTCTTCTCTTGCGAAAATGAATGATCAGACAGGTGATGGAGTTGCAGATAGCGTTGTAGTACCCGGACCAGCATACCTCGGGATACAGACGGGTGAGCTCGTCGCCCTGCACAACACGTCCTATGATCGGACCCATGTTTACCCTCCTCTTGCAAGAGAGAAGGAGCGGAGTGTGTAAGGAGCGTCGCTGAGATTCGAGAGGGAGGCAGGGAGCGAGAGAGAGACAGTGGGAAGAGAGAGATCTTGGAGGAAAAGGGAGAGGATAGTTAGTGCGGAGAGAGAGAGAGAGAGATGTCGCCGGCAGCAGCAGCAGGGACGCAAACGGGGACACAAACCTTGGAATCGGGGCACGAAGATGTGGTGCACGATTTGGCTATGGACTACTACGGGAAGCGTCTGGCCACTTGTTCCTCGGATCGGACCATCAAGCTGTTTGCCGTAGGTGCGCCGGAGCAGACCGTAGTGCTGGCTACTCTCATTGGCCATGAAGGTCCGGTGTGGCAGGTGGCGTGGGCGCACCCTAAGTTTGGATCCATACTTGCTTCATGCTCCTATGACAGGAAAGTCATTATCTGGAAACAGGGAGCTGACAATGAGTGGACACAGGCACAGGTAAGCTTGCAGATCCCCCTTCTTTAGAATCGAACCACTTGATCAGAGCTTTGTGTGACATCAAATGCTTAGGCATCCAGCTGGTTTGCCCTGTGATTAGGGTTTCATCATCCACCTTGCAAGTGCTCTGCCAGTTTGGATTCAATTCAGGTTCCAATATGGCACTGAGAAGTACATCAATTCACTGTGTTTGTTATTTACCTACATGATGCATACAGGTTTTCCAGGAGCATGACTCTTCAGTGAACAGCATATGCTGGGCTCCAGCTGAGTTTGGGTTGTGTCTCGCATGTGGATCATCAGATGGTACCATTTCTGTTTTGACACAAAAGGTGGATGGAGCATGGGAGAAGGCAAAGATCAACCCAGCCCATCCAGTGGGAGTCACGGCAGTCTCTTGGGCACCTGCGGCTGCTCCTGGCTCTTTGGTTGGGGAAATTGCTCCACCTGTTCAGAAGCTTGCCTCTGCGGGATGTGACAACACCATCAAGGTGTGGAAATACACTGGTGGGAATTGGAGGCTTGATTGTTTTCCCCCTCTATCCAAACACACGGACTGGGTTAGGGATGTAGCTTGGGCACCCAACCTTGGCCTCCTGAAATCCACCATAGCCAGTGCATCACAAGATGGAACTGTGGTTATCTGGACTCAGGTATGAATTTGTTGTATATAAAGAACATGTGTTCTCAGAAACTTTTCACTTTGTTTTTCGCCAGCAGTCTTGAGGAAGAAGACATCAAGACCTCTATGTTTCCTCATGAGCTTTAAGCTTTATTTCCCACCCACAGTCTTGAGGAAGAAGACATGATGACCAATTCTTTCTCATGAGCATTGAGCTTTGCTTTTCACGAGCAGTGTTGAGGAAGAAGACACCATGACCTATGTTTCCTCACAAGCTTTGAGCTCTGTTCCCCAAACAGCAGTCTCAAGGAAGAAAACACCATGACCAATGTTTTCTCATGAGCAGTGAGTGTTGCTTTTCACCAGCAGTCTTGAGGAAGAAGACACCATGACCTTGTCATAATGAGGATGTTTGTCAACTGTGTGCAGGGTAAAGAAGGTGATCAATGGGAGGGATTGACATTGCATGACTTCAAGACACCAGTGTGGCGAGTGAGCTGGTCTTTGACAGGGAATATACTTGCAGTCTCAGATGCCAGCAACAATGTAACACTGTGGAAGGAAGCTGTTGATGGGGAGTGGGCACAGGTCACCACAGTCCAATGAGAAGGCATACGTAGCTGCACATTTAGGAATACACTGGGAAAGCAGCTGGTTGCTCAAGAGTAAACAGGGAAGCAGGAGCTGGATGCAGTGGCACCATTGTATACACTGTACAATTGACCATGTTTCATGAACTTGAATGCCTCTGCATACGACATGGTGTCCTTTTCAACAGTTGCAACAAGTAGGTATGGTGCCGTGCAGGTTCAAGCTACATTATCCTGAACCTTGTTTTTTTCCCATAAAGCAGCTTAAAGCTACCCCTCCCATGCTTGTGGGTGTACATCCATTTTCATTGCATGACATGCACATTTGTGGACTGGCCATTGTGCATCTTTCAATAGAGCTCCTAGGATAAACATTCTTAATCTTTGTTTCTGTCACTTTTTTTCCTCTTGTTCTTTCTTGATTTTTTTTTCTCTTTGTTGTTCCTGTTTTTTCTTGGTTTACTTGGCCTTCTCCTTCTCTTTTAAGTCTTGTTGAAGCAGCCAGCATTATGGCTGAGTCTTCCTGATACCGTCAGTATTGTGGCTGAAACTCACCATGTTGGTTAATGTCAACCATTGACCTCCACCACTGTTGGGACTGACGAAGTTGGAGGATGTCATGGGAGCTTGTCAGTACTGTCCATATTGCTATTGAAGGTTTCTGAACATGCCTGTAACTGCTGCCATTGTTGAAACTGCTCAGTTTTGGTTTTGTTTTCTCTGTTCTTTAGGTTTGAGTCTTCTGATATGTCATTGCCCCCAAAATCTTTATATCTGTCTTGTACCATTATCTCTCTATTCTATTGTGGTTGAATTCAATTGTATGTATGGAGGAGTTCCCAGTTCTCAGTCTCTGTTCTGAAATGGACCCCCTACCGCGCCTTTGTTGCTTCACAATGACTTTTCTCACAATGTCTATACAAAAGGAAAATTAGGTCAGGTTTTTAAGTTGATGCTAAATACCCTTTCACTTGGTTCAAAGGTGATGCTAAAGGTTGTTATGGACCTTCTCGAAACAAGTAGGTTAGTAGTTGAAAAACATCTAAATATGTAGGTTGCAACTTGCAAGAATAAGTATGTGTGGTATTTGCCACCTTTTGTCTGACTACAGGCTACATAGCAGGCCATCCACCTAGTGTCCATGAGGCTCAACAGATGGTAGATACACCATGGCCACCTGGACACCATGAGAGATGTTACAGTGGTTGGACGAATGTATGTTTCAACCTCATTTGTTTGATAAGCCCTAGGGCTGAAGAGCTTTGTTGGATGAACGTAAATTTGGGAATCAATCATTTAGGGCATCTACAACTTTCTGAACATACTCTCCTCCAAGATTTGATGATCTTGTAGGGCCTCTCACATATAAGATGATGATGGAAGTGATTTACGATTTCTACTCCATCTTCTGTAACATATACCAATTTCATATGTGGAATCTACTCTTGAAGGAATTTTCCGAAGACTTGGAAAGCCTACTGTAGCTAAGACAAGGCCCCCATGAAAAAAACCTACAGAATGTTGGAACCAAGTTGGAACCTGTTGGTGTTATGCTTAGGAGGTCCATTTGAACCTTATTAAGATTGTTTAATTCTGGAAGGACATCAATTAGGAATTTCAAAGAAATTAGAATTGAAATGTTGTTAGTTTAGAGTACCAATCTGGTTCTTCATGCTGGAAAGCTTTTAACAAAGTTAGCATGCAATGTAGGATTTGCTCCATGACTTGGCATCTTGATAGTCATTGCGCTGTACGCAAATGCAAAATCACCAAGGGTTCTTTCTCAAACTCTTCTAGTAATGCCTTTAGTTGGGTGCTTTTACATGTCATACTTCATTTCATCCAACCCATTTGTACACCTTATTTGCACATTGGTGCATTATCAGACACTTGGGAGGGAGCACCTTTCAATGCATGACATGCAGCTAAAACTTCTCTCCATCACATAACAAATATTGATTATTTACAATGAAAATTAATTAAGATTCAAAAGTTACCACTTTATTGAAACCATAAAAAATTCAAATTCATTACACAAACTATTAACTATATGAATTTAGGCTCTTGTGTTTAGGTACGTTCACATTAATAAAAGCTAATGGTCCACCTCTTAATGACTATTTATTTTTAAAATTATTCTTATACCATTTTTAAAAAAAATCATTTATAAATTAAAAAAATTATTGAAAATTTCTTATGACCCAAAAAGATGTTGCATTATATTATTATGTAACTATGTGTTTAAAGAATTTTTAAAAATATATATCATTTATAAACCATTTAAGAATCATTTAAAAGTTTACTAAACAATGAAAAACATTGGTTACAATCCTTTAGGAATGTTTTTAAATATTTTATCCTTATTAGATTCATTTAAAATCAATTCAAATGTTTCCATAATATAGTTGTAACATTGTTATATAAACACATTAGAAAAAATTACAACATTAGTATTATTTTTAACACCAAAATGAAAAGCCAAACATTAGTTACACATCCATTGGCTTCTATTAGTTTGAATGCATTCATCTATTATCATCAAAAACTTTGTTGAGGTTTTCATGTTGTGGAAAACTACAGACCATTGGTCAATTTTGCTAAAATAGACAACATTCTTCTAGCTGAATTTTGTGCATTGACATTCCCCCCATTCTCATTTGAAGAAAAATTGCCATTGTTAGTTACTTTGCAAGTTTCGTGTGGTTATTATAAGAGATTTTGTGTAATGGCCAGGAATTTAAATAGTAATAATTTTATGTGTCAAGTCATGGTTGCAAGTGTTCATAGTTGCATATGTGATTACATTATGATGAATTCAAATTTTAGTTGTGAATGTGATTACAATTTGTGAGTATCTCAAGTTTAAATGAAAAGATTGATAAAAAGTGATCATATGTGAACCATTATCAATGACATTTATTGATGGTTGACATCCAAATCTTTGCAACTATACAGAGATGATTAAATGACATGTGATAATTATATTATTACAATTCATGGTTAGTAGGTAAGTTTAATAAGTTAGGTACATTAAGCTCAGCATGTATTATCTGCCTATTTATTTTTAACCTAGGTAGGTAGATGGGTAAACCATTTATTTAGGTTAGGTAGGCCATTTACCTAGCTAGGTATCTAGGTAAATATTATATGATAGGTAGGTAGGTATTTCATCACTAAAGTTAAATAATTCATTTATGTTTAAGGAGGTAGATCGTCTATTAATTACCAACATATTTATTATTTTTTGAGGGTGTGATGCAATGGTTAATTAGGACTTGATTTATCCTTGTGAAGTTGAAAAGTTGAAGTCCTTATATTTGCACTCTAAGGGTTAGCTTAGGCTAAGATAGGCTAGATAGGATGGAATAAATACATCGACTACATTATGTTAGCTAGATTAAGGTAGGCACCTATTATGTACATATATTTATTATTTACATAGGTAGATATCTAGGTACCTAGTTTAGTAAGCAAGACTATGTAAGTTAAGATAATCACCTAAATTATTGACCCACTTATTATTAAATACCTAGATAGATAGGTTACTAAATGAGGTTAAGCTAGTTAGTTAGGGCATTTGGTATGGTGTGATTATCCATAAGATAATTGCAATTATAATCACAAAATCAAGTTTCACATAGGTTAGGGGGTTCATGTCATATTCATGTTTATTCATGATAGTGAGAGGCAAAATGGATTGTTTTTGTAAGGGTTTGTGATTGTTGAACTACAACTTCTAAACCACATGGTTTCTTTTGTGATTAGTTGGTTGATAACACTTGTTTTTGTAATCATAGGTGTTTGTTATAATTATAATCTAGTCATGAATTGAGAATATTTTTGAAATTGGTTTTAATGGGTAGAGGTATTGCCTTCAACCCTGGTTTTTTAAAGAAATGTTAACTCACCTACCAAGGTATTGATAGTCTCTTAATACATAATGTTGGAGCTAGAAACACAATAAACAACAATAATAAAACAATAAGAAAGATGGGAACATGATTTCTTGAATTTTTTGTGTAGAGAAAAGGAAGGTTTTGTAGGTAGTAGTAACAAGCTTCAAGAAACATTCAACAAAGCTCTAAGCTCATTGCAAAATTTTGCATTTGAAGAACATTCAAAGATTTTCACGACAAGTTAATTGTGTGCAGAATCACTTTTCAAATGTGGTGGTTCAATGCCAAACACTTTGGATTTTTGAATTAGGAATACTGGCTAATGTGGTAGTGGGGGTGGGCAGATCAAATTGGTCCACCTTGACGTTTATTGGTTAAACACAAAAACTACAAGCTCCAAACAAAGGTCACCTTGGATTACAAAACCCTATTGCCACCACTACCCCACCCAAAACCTGACCTTAAAACTCATTTCACACCACCTCCCAAACTCACCCCAACCAAAGCCCAAAGTAAATTTAGTTCAACTAAAATGAACAAAATTTAAATCCCATTTGTCATTGTGAACAAGTCAATATAATATACCTACCTACCTACCTACCTATTTAGTGCATTGACCTAGCCACTTACCTACCTAGCTATTGCCTACCAAACTACTAGAGTGCAATTACCTACCAATTGAATGCACTTATCTACATATTTATTTTCCTATCGACCTATTCACCTACCTACATAGTCTAGCTAGCTACCTTCCTACTTATATACTCACATACATACCTATCTATTGACCCACTCACCAATTACTTAGCACTTTTATTTACTTGGGTACCCATCTACTTAACTATATACCACCCTAGTGTAGCTACCTACTAATTTAGTGCAATTACGTTGCTACCTACCTACCCACTTTCCTACCTTGCGCCCCGTGTGAACAAGTGAAGAAAATTCAAAGCACTTTCTCCAATCTAAACAATCCCATCCCTCAAACAAGTTCAACCAGCGTGAAACCCAACATTTAAGCCAAGTTTCCAAATGGATATGTGGTAAGCACATGAGGAGACATCCCTACCTCTTGGGGACTAGTCACAATTAGTCTATGTAAGGGTTGGTGCACCTCAGGCAAACTAGCACCCCCACCAATACCATGGCAAACATGCGAAAATCCATTTAAATTGCTTCTAAATATTACAAATATACCATGCTCGGCGTAGATCAGGGTCTCCGAGTCCAAACTGAACATTTTGGGGCCTTAATATGGCCACTAAGAGGCCTCACTAAGAAAGGGGAAGGTACCAGTATGGGTGTTGGTTCACCCTGGTCAGTGACCTGGTCACTTATCACTAGTTTATCCATTTCTCTTTTGCTGCCTTTCCACCACAAAAGTAATGAAGTGCTCACCACATCTTTTTATTATTATAGAAAATTTCCATCTTATGGCTTGAATGTGTTAAAAAGTTATGATTCCCCATACTTATATTTTCGTTGAATTTTTCAGCAAATACAATTTTTATACGCTTTTATATTTCTCCATATTCTCGTATAGAATCAGCAAGCATCTTCAATTTTCTAAATACAAAATGTCATGTGATGGACACGATAACATAAATTAATCAACTACCAAGGATGAGTTACAGATGGGTATTGAGAATTGGAGGATTGGTCTCCAAATTGTGTTATAGTGTTTAGAACCAGGCAGCATCTCCAAATTTTCCATGAGAAATGTCATGTGACAAACATAATTACACAATTAATTAACAAACTCTGGCAAGGATTGGGGTAGCAGATTATGTCATTTATTGACCACATTATAGGACATAATCTTCTGGTGATGACCATGCATCCATAATAATGACCAAAATGATTGTGTGGAACTTGATTTGTCAAAGAAAATTGTGGAATCTGCTACCCAGGCCCCAGACCTTAATGTCATGGAATGGCCTCACCCTTGCCCACTATGTTGGGTGTGTGGCCTGGGTCGCCCAAACAGGCTCACCATACACATAATGAATGTTGAAATCTCATATATGGCCCAATGCCCATGTATGACCATATCAGACTTCCATTCCGCCATAGCCGCCTTTGCACTTTGCACAACTCCAAGACTAGAAAAAATCCAGTATGTCTCTACTCCCCATTGGAAGAATCATAGACATGATACCTATGCACACAAGCAAAACCTAATTTCATCCATATGCACACAATAATTCTAGGGTGAAAAGTGCAGGATGTCAAGCTGGGTATTTGATCTCTAACCTCTCCCTATCTCTGTATACTGGTCTGGTTAATTCTGACCTAGGCAAATACCCTATTTTTCGTCAATAAAAAGTCCATACCCAGCATCTAAAATAAGCTATAAAGGTTATCTCTGTTAAATTTTGCTTCAACTTTTGGTGGTCACTCAAAGTCCAATTCCAGACAATTTTCAACAGATGAAATGAATATATTTTGGGGTTGTGGTGTCAGGGAGTGACTATTAATTTATGTCCCACGTTGTTTTTGCTGTTGTGATATATATGGACAAAATCTCTTTAGGTGTGAAAAAGGTAGGAAAGTTTTGGTTTTGAAGTAAGAGTATAGGGGTATCCAGTCACTTGGGGACCTCACCTATGGGATGCTGAATTCACCACCTTTTCCTCTCTATATCAGGGACACAAATCCAATCCATGATCAGTCAATGCGGGGTTGGGAGATGTTGCACGTTGCAACATATTCTTATGGTATCTTGGGAATGTGCAATTCTCAATTTTCCTTTTTGGAGGTAAGGCACTCCTTTGAGGTCATTCTGGGTGTAAGCTAAGAGCATCTCCACCCCAAAAACTGGAAACAACTCCTTTATGTTAAAATATAATAGTGTTTAATGATCACTGTCCCCACCCACAAACGTCATAAAAGTCCCTTTAATGAGTCAAAGGCCATTTATATCATTACATCTGGACAAGTAATAGTCACTGTCCAAATCCATAGTACAAAAAACATTTAAAGGGGTTAAAATGACCACTGCAAAACGGACACCAATACAAGAGCTCAGCTGGATTCACGCTATCGTGCTGCAAAATTCAATGAAAAGCGGTGTTTGCAGGTGTGGGGTGGAGATGCCCTAACTACACGTTGGGGGAGTTCTATCTTATCTCCCCTCCAGGGAGCTTAGAGCAGCTCCATCAAAATATTTAGCCAATCAACAGCACATGTTATGCAGAGCACCTGGACCAATCAAACTATTTAGCCAATCAACAGCACATGTTATGCAGAGCACCTGGACCAATCAAACTATCTAGCCAATCAAGTACAGCACGTGTTAGGCTCTCCTCGGCCTTTCGCCAGACTCAACGTCATGTGGAAAAACGCAGGGCTAAACCCATTTTTGCTGAGCCAAACTGGCATGTGTTAACTGTTCTTCATCCAATTTTCGTTTGCTGTGCCTCCTTGTGAGTACTTGTGGAGCTGCTCTAATAACCATAATGCCCTCAATGGAGGGCCTTAGCCTTCATGAAAACCTGTTTGTACAAGTTTAAAATAGTAAAATCCAGCTGTCAAGTTATACTTTCTGATAAGGGTCTTACAAATTGTATAGTTCCCACATACAGTTCTGAAAACTGAGCTAAAGTCAGCTCAGAAACAAAGGAAAGGCGAAATAGGAAACAAGTGTTTACTTGTAGGGTATTGTCTTTAAGTCCCAAGGTGGGGGAGTTTCCAAAACAAGGAGCCTCCAATGAGTTGGTAGCATTGTCTAGCTCTCATTTTGGGAATGTCCCTCACCCATGAGGTTTTACCCTTTAAAGCATGAGGCAAAGGAAAACCTAAACATATGCAGATCATGATGAGTTGTATGAGGGGGAGGGTTCTTACATCTATTCCTTAAGAGTGGGAGGGATCTAACACGCATGTTTAGGTTTGCCATTGCCTGCTGCTTTAAATATAAGAGCCCATTGGTGGGAGACATTCCCAAAATGTGCGGTCCTACCCACTCTTAAGGAGTAGGCATGAGATCCCTTCTCTTTCCTACCTTTCTAGTAGAGATGTTCATGTTTGTAAGGTGCCCTCCAAATATGTTTCCAAAATTTATGAAAGTGCTTTATGTGGGGAATGATTGGATGGGTCCTACAATAAGGAAAATACTAAGTTAAAGGCTAAAGAAATCAGAGAATCTAGACAAATCAGACAAGTCATATCCTCTGTGTTGTTTCGGCATGATGCCATTGTCGTGTTACACCAAATGTACTAAAGTCACATACTTAGTACCTTTGTTGATCTAGAAGGTGTGTAGGTTTGTTGCAACTCCCAAGTCATTGCCCACAAGACCAAAATCCATGTCCTCACTTCATGGCAAACCTTCTTAAATGTAGTAAAATACCCAAAAATCAGATGGTAGATAAAAACTGCCCCCATCCCCATTTCTTGGCCTTAGGTGAACTAACACCAGCACTCATACCATGGTTTAAAAAAAAAGTAAAAGCCTTGGAAACATTTCTCCTCCTATGCTTTCACAAGATCCAGTACAAAAATTTTACAAAAAAATTAAAAACCTCTTGAGGACAGGTTATATATTGTAAGGTCCCCATTACGCTGTATAGAGCCTCACATATTTTTTAAGATCTCAGCTAGGCTGTCATCACAATTTTAATCTTTTAAAGTAGGGAAAGCGTCTATCTTTTGAACCTTGGAAGACTTTTGATACCTAAGATGCCTCAACTCTTGGAAGGTTCTAAAAGTAGGCCTTTCTCTATACCCAAAGCACTTGCTCGAGGGTGCTTCCCCATATATATATGGTGGTACATTCCATACCATTGGGGGCCACCTTGAACTTTATGCCAGATAAGAAGGCCCTGACATCAAGGCCATCCAGGCCTTATCCTATCTGAAACTCTCCAAAATGCCAAGATGATTGTGCAGATTCAATGGCTTTCTCCAGATTGGCTTGGGAATTGTTTATAATTTAAGACAAAACCCACCATCAAAAAGGGCAATACTGGTTGGTGAGATGCCTAAACCACGTGGTTACTAAAAGCACGATTCAATGAATTGCTACTACACAATGGGTTGGCAATTGTTCAATAGTTTAAAACAAACCCCATAACAATGTAGGGCCCATAGTGAAATACCCTTATGAAGGGCTAATTGAGCCATACATGCCATAACGACATATTGAGAACCACGAAATGCACGTGGACAGAAAACTGTTATTAATCATTTGATTGTTTTACCCTCATAAGGCCCCTGTTTGGGGGAATTGAACTCTTAAGGGGCCCCCCATGTTCCAACTGCTGGCTTCTACTGTGGTACTAGTTTCAAATTTCAACCAGTTTTTCTAAAGGAGAAGGGTTTCCATTTTGGGTATAATGGTTATAATCTCCCTCTCATGCATTTCTATGTCGATGCCTATAACCATTGTTGCCACCACATTCATAACATATAACATAAAAATATCTAGAATGATACACCACATCCAAATTCAAAAGACTAACTCATTTGCAACAACGCAAAAATTCAAGCCCAAAACATAAAAAACCAAATCACCTGTATAACAAAAAAATTGCAAAACAAAAACTATGTTTGGAATTTCAAATCACCAAAAGTGATTTGAAGTGACACAAGATGGGATTATGTCCCATGACTAATATCCCAAACCCTTTTCACACATGAATTAGTTCAAAATTAATTAATTAGTTTAACTAACCCAATTTATTTCTAATTAACTAGGACTTAATTGAGCAGTTAAACTAACACACATGATAGTTGTTGTGTGTTTTTAAGTCAATGCCTATAATCACCACACTCACAACACACAATATAAAAATACCATGAATGGTAATCACATCCAAACCGCACATTCAAACCACCCCCTATTTGGGGCTGAGGTCCCCTTAAGCCAAATAACCTCATTGAACTACTTATTGGAATGAACACTTTGGTTCCAAGGCAAACACCCATTAGGTCGGGTGCAAATGTGAACCCCATCATTAGTTGCCTAGCTGTAATCCTTCAAATTCCCAACCAAATGTGAATTACCATGGAAGAAAACCTTAGATTAGTTATATTATGTGACCATAGAAACCTAGGTCTATTGGGTGCATCGAGGGCAAAACCATTTGCCAATTGGCAGTTCTTCCATTATGGCATGAAACATCCCATATGCCAACCTTGAAAACACTTGTCACAAATCAACATAATGGCGATTCATAAGCTTGCTCACACAACATACATCATAGGCTAGTTGGAACCACGGTTAAGGATGGGTCCATTTGGCCATCCACATTGGGAAAATGACATGGTGCACAATTGCACACATGGTCTTTCCATGTTTGACCATCTTGGCCTTCTAACAACAACACTCCAGAAGGTAAAACCTTCCACACACATAAAATAACATGTCATGTAGTCACATCCAAAATAGTCGGTGTTGTTTATTGTAAGTAAACATAATCTCCTCATTCAAACCTTCGAATTTGAGGCCCATAACCACCTTCACGTATAGTGGCATAACATAATGTATCCCGGTGTTGGGCAATTGCCAGATTTTCCAGAGCTATGGGCATAACATGTTGAAACAAGGTGGTTTGTTGCTCACATGCTTGAATCCACACATTAGGATCATCAATGTTGATTAATGCCATCGCATCTTGTCGAATTAAGGTTGGTCATTCAGGCTCATGGCCAAAGAATAAGAAGTATGGTGAAAAAGATGAAAGAGAAGCTTGCTGATTAAACCTATACCCCATAACTAGCCATGGTAGCTATAAGTTTTAATCTCAAGTATGGCCCTTGTCAAGACCATATTTTCGCAAACCCTATTTCACCATGTGCACCATCCGTTCAACTAACTTGTCTATTTTAGAATGGTTTCGTGAAGTCGTACAATGATCAATCAATGTTTTCTCACACAACTCTTGAAATTCCCCATGAAATTCTATACATTGGTCAATGAAAACTTTAGTTGGAGCCCCAAACCGACTAAGTACCCTGTCCAAAAATACATATGTTTCTTTTTCACTACTATGATCCAGTAATGGGACTAATTCCAACCATTTGGAAAAATGCTCAATCATAACCAAAACATAGCAGTTATGTCGAAGTGTCAAATTTAATGGGTCGACAAAGTCCAAACTCCATCAATACCCAAGCCCCATTATTGGTAAAGGTTGTAGGTGAAGTGTAGGTGCATTGAAAGATGTTTGAATTTGGTCACACACCATACACCTAGAAATGAATTGTTGAACTTGCAATTACATCCTTCACCACCAATATTATGTCTAGAACAAATTATATGTCCGTTGGACCCCAAAATGGCCCAACTTTTCATGAACATGCTTCATAAGGCTTTCACATTGTTCTGGGTGAAACATAACCTTCATTTTTCCATTTGCCCACATCCGTAGGAGGGAATTACCTTCCCATTTGAATTGCTTGGCCCTATGCACAACATGGTCATTTTCTTTGGGTGTTAATCTGATTAGAACTTCCTGCTTACAAATATGCAATGACAAGTGCATCATCATAAATATCTAGGGCACCATTGCCTTTCAATTCCATGTCCACATCATGGGGATCCCCATCATCTACATTTGTTTGAGGTACATCCCCACAACACCCCAATAAGGTAAAAGATATGCAGAGGCATGCCATCTTGGTACCACCTCCAAATCCACATCACCATGCCAACGAGCCTTAGTGGTATTCTCCTCTAATGCACCCCCAAGCTCCTTGATGGACTTAGTTACAAGTCCAAAAAAGAAGATAACGGAAGGAGAAGGAGTTGGGGCATGTTCCCTTACTCGTAGCACTTCGGGGGTAGAGGGGCGTGTTGGAGCTCTAGGATGGGATTAGGAAGATTGAAAAGCAAGTCACTTACTCACACAAACCTGCACAAACCAAATAATAAGTTGGTTAGTATGGAGTTGGAACACTTTTGGTGCACGGACGAGCCATGGGCAAACACAGATTCATAAGACTCACCACAGCTCGGATTTGGGGGAAGCCACCACCTTCCCCTTTATAGTATATTCTATGCCTGGCCACGGGATTGCACCCAAATGTCATTTTGTCTTGAGACTCCCAAGTGGGAGTCCTGAAATTCCCAAAGTTAGGATTCCCGCAACTTTGGGGGCCCATAACTCTGTGTGCAGACCTCTGATTGAGGTGAGGTCTAAAGCAAAGTTGTAGCTCTTGTTGAGGGTTTTCCAAGGTATGTGGCATGCCACTTGCACACAAGGAAATCGGGGCGATTCCTGACTTTTAGTGGTCGGGAGTCAAATTGCCAATTTGACTTTTGGCCTTTCTTTTGGCCATAACTTGTGTTTTAAATACTCAAATGGGTCATGCGAGCCCATTTTAGACATTTAAGTTCCAAGAGCTTTTCAATGATATAAGGAACATCTCAATCCAATGAGTTTTGATCCCTGTAATTGCCCTCTGAAAATTCAGGAGTCCATTGGGACTCCAATTCCCAAAATGGGAGTTAATTTGGGAGTGTGGAGGTTCATTCCCTCACACTCTCTTGCATTCCCAGGAGCATGAAATGTGACTCCTGGGCTCATTCTTGGCCCGCACCTTCGCAAGCCTTTGTGTTGGTTGCAAGCCCAAGGTTAGGGTTGTGACATCCTCATTGGAACTTGGGCTCTGATTCAACCCATCAACATTTTGATGAATCTTATTAGGCCTATGAATTATAGCAAAATCATATTCTTGTAAGATAAATGTCCATTTGGCCAATTTTCCTATGAATCAATATGATTCCATAAGGATTTTGAAAGGCTAGTGATCGGAAATCAAAGTG
>Ga0209611_10003446_pt1 | contig 27474 bp, 15 predicted proteins | sample S1TSphgellanicum_3_FD_187693 | JGI IMG/M metagenome (GOLD analysis project Ga0209611, IMG submission 187693) | Host-associated microbial communities from peat moss isolated from Minnesota, USA - S1T2_Fc - Sphagnum magellanicum MG (SPAdes) (version 2) | ecosystem: Host-associated > Plants > Peat...
ACATCTGTGAAAATTTCCATGCAAAGTCATCACATGTGCTATTGACTTGTGGCATTGTTCTCATAAGCAAAGTTGTGAGGGGCCAATTTTCAGATATTTCTTTAGATTCAACAGTTGAAGAAGATGACTTCAAACACATCTTGGTTCTGCCTTGATGTGTCTTTGGGTCCTCTTATGCAAGTTTTTGGTTCATAATGAGTGCTCATTACAAGCCCAAAACTTGCATAACATGGGTCCCAAGTGTGTCTGGGCATCATCCTTCTTTTTTAGACAAAGATGGATCAGGCCATGACCAGACAAGGGAAAAAAAAAGAAGCTTTGTATTGCCTGCAATAAAGACCCATAGCTGATTTCATGTAAAAGCCCCCCTTTACACTAAGGAGTGAGGGCCTAAAAAACTTGGGGCCAACTTTGAGCATTTGGGGCTTGTTGTTTGGCCCCAAGGTATTAGTGAATGCTAGAACATTGGTGTCAGGATATTAATAAATGCTGGAACATTGGCCTCAAGGGTTGCAAATTGGCTTCCCAAATTCCATGTTATCCAGTTTTCAGCCTTGGGACCAATACAAGGCTATAAAGTTCAGCATTTATTAGTAACTTGGGGCAGATTGAAAAGATTTTTCCTATTCAGCCTTGACTCCTAATGTAACGGCCTTGTGGCCGATTTCAACTTTTGCACCAATAGGAATGCTTGATTTGGGTTAAACATCAGCCCTGACTCCTAGTGTAAAGGGGGCCTAAGGTGGATACCTTACCCTAAGGTTAGTTTCATAATCAAATAATCCTCAAAATAGTGAAATGAATTTTTGTGGGAATATGAAGTTGACATGTTGGAAAGCATCATAATTATCATAGGTTACACTCTGAATAATTTCACTATTCATGTGACAATACCATAATAGATCATGGAAAATTCAATAATTTCAATTTTAAAAAATGAATTAATTTTTTGAAAAAAATAATTATTCATTTTGTCAATGTGGAAACTGACCCTAGGCTATGGTAGTGACTATGTGACGTCATTGTTGGATTGTGTAGGCAAACAAGGTAGTTTGTTTACTGTTTATAATTTTACATCCGTTTGGGACCAGAAAGTCCATTAGACGAAAGGTAGATCATGGAGGACAAATTGTCCTTTTGTACTGGCAACATGCCACAAATTTGGCCAAGGCGACCATGTTTGTAGTCTGCATGAGTTCAACAATAGTGCTTGTGTGGGTGAGGGGCAGGCTTGAACAAAAGCGTTCCCTAACTTTATGTGTATTTGGACAGACAAGGAGTAGGTGTTCTTCATCCTTTACCTTCCCCAAGTCGTAGCCTTGACCAAGCTTTTCTGCATATGGCATGCCCTTCCACGCACCTAGCACTGCCTCAAGTTGTGTGTTGTCACACCAAAACCGGGCCAAAGCTTTCCGCAGTTGAACATAATTGATGTCACATAAGTAGTTTTCATTCTCATACGACATACCTTTGAAACAAAAGTATCTTGTCTGCAAGTTGGTCCCAATCTCGTGGTTGGTAAAGAGCTTTTCAATGAAAGCTAGCCGCATATTATCCTTCACCTTTTTTACACCCAACATTGTGTGGGGAAAACCTAGAAGGGGTGGGGCCCTAGCCTCCTGGTTGATCGGGCCTCCCATCGTAGATTTACCACCAACTGGCTGCACTAGTCATAGTGCGGCCAGTTTAGCCATTTGAGCTCCCACTTGTATGTTATGCGCGTTGCACCAAAGTATTTGGCTCTTCGCCCAACCTCTTACCCTTGCTAGACGAGTCGGATGTATGTGCGTTGTCCCAGGAACTATTCCCAACGATAGTTGAACAGTCCCCGTTTGGAGCGCATGAGTCATTACAAGTTGAGGCGCTATTTCCAGCGGTGAATAGCCGGAGGCAAAAAACCTAACACTTCTTGGGGCTGATTCTGGAGTAGCCATTTTTTCATGGATCCAGCCCAACATTTTTTTCTCGCAATAAGTATAGTAAGCTGGGCTTCCCATGCCTTCCCCAAGATGCGATCTTTAATGATTGTGTTCACACGGTTATAGTACAATAGCGTTTGTCCCCATGCAAAGTGTTCAAAGGGGGATTTACCAAATTCTACCAGCATGATGGACATGCTAATTGTTTTTCGCACCTCAAATAGGGACTTGAGGAACCCTTGGTACACTATTTCAATAACCTCTATTTTCTTGGAGTCCACCCAAACTTCACAGGTGTAGCTTGCTGTGGAACACACCAATGTGTTAAAAAGGTCATAGCGTAATTTAACGTCCATAATACGTAGCTTCGCACAGCGGTGATTCAATGCAAATAACGAACACTTACTGGCAACTATTAGATGTTCCACTGCACTATCAAGGTTCGGGGTGGTTTCGAGTAAGATCCCCAAGTATTTGAAGGTCTGCACACGCTCAATAACGTCACCTTCAAACACAAACTCTTGGCATGGGTCAACAGAATTGAACACCATGACTTTTGTTTTTTCACATTCATTATAAGTCCACGTTTAGCACATAATTATTGGAGTGCGTCTAACTATTACTGTAGTCCCACCTCTGACTCCGACGTCAAAGCGAGGTCATTTGTAAAAAGCAACAGCCATACGTGCACATCTATTAGGGCCGGTGCATCACATTCTTTGCCATTTAAACACCCCTCTAAGGCATCCAAATATAGCCCAAATAATAGGGGGCTGAGAGGACAACCTTGTTTCACACCTTGTTGGCACTTGAAGCTGGAGGTGACACCTTCGCTTGGGTGGTTGATGCATATGATATCCTTGGCATACATTACCTACAAACATCGCAAGAAGTGTCTTTTCACCCTGAGGCCAACTAACACCTGCCACAGCACTTCACGCAGCATAGTTTCGAACATTTTTTTAAAGTCCACAAAGCAACAATAGAGTGGCTTTTTTTTGCCTTGCTCTGTTCTATAAGAGTTCGCAATATCAAGAGTTGGTCAGTAGTGTGGTAATCTTTGCGAAACGCAACTTGACCCTTGGCACACAGCCCATGTTATTCAGCCCACATGCTCAACTGTTTGTCAAGGATCATATTCAACAACTTTGCTAGGATAAGCCTAACCATTATCCCCCTGTAGTTGTCAAATTCGAAAGCATTGCCCCCTTTAAGGAGCGTGTGGGCCACCTAAGTGGATAGGGCTTTTGGAAAGTTTTCTGCCAGAAAGTAGTTAAACGTTGTCAATAGTGGCATGTGTAGCAACTTTCCCACATCCAAAATGAACTCAGCTTTCATATCATCTAAATCGGTAGCCTTGTTCTTTTGTAGTTTTTTCAGTGCTTAAAGCAGTTCAGCAAGTGTGATATTTGTGTTCAGGGTGTGGTTACGTGGAGGTTCGGTCAGTTGAACTGAATGATCAGTTCGCAGCTGTATGGGTGGCGGAGACTAGCCAACTAGCTCGCGGAAGCCTTCCAAAAGCATAGCTGCATTGATCTTCTCCACAATGGTGCCCTTGGCTGGTACTTTTTCCAGAACGAAAGCACATTCACCTTAGTAAGTGCACACATATGTTGAGTTCTTGTAGTTTCCCACAGATTTTTTTTCCTTTTTAATAATTTTTTGAGTTTACTTTCCTGATGTTTAACGGCATGTGAGTCGGGGTTAGCTTTTAGTCAGAGCTTCAACTCACGTTTCGTTATACGACAGTCCGCGTCAAACTAGGGTTTATGGTAATGTCTCTTTCTGCAGCTCCCTCTCGAAGGCTTACTGCCAAAAGTAGACTTTGAAGCACCCACGCATTGTTGCAATAGGTCAACTAACCTGTCTGCCCCCATATGCCCAATCAAGTCAACAACCCACAGGTTTCCAAAATTCACTGTTAGGGCAATCTGGTATTCTTTAACTTTTGATTTATCATAGTTGAACCTAGGCAAGAATTTTTTTGTTACCACCATATGTTGTGGTTTAACAAAGCTACAATCGATGTTTAACCATAGGCACAACGGCATGTGGTTAGAGTCTCCCCCCATTGCGCGGTAATGAGTATCATCTATTATCACCTTGAGGTGTGTAGTAGTTTATTAAACTACAAATGAACCAACAATATAATCGATAGTGCTGCGCCCCCCATTTGCCAAGCAAGTGAACTCGCCTGATTCATCGTCAGGTGTCCGATCATTGAGGATGAACCACCCAACTTCACAATATAGGTCCAGGAATTCGCGCCCTAGCCGCCAACACTAGTGTCGCGGTTTTGTCGCTTAGCCACAACACTTGGTTGTTTAGTTTTAGCAAGTTCAGGTGCCTGTAATAGTTCACAAAGGTCGCTAGTGTCAATGGTATTTGGTAGTGTTGCAATATGTGCATTAAAATCCCCTCCCAATAGTACTATGCCCCCTAGAGTTTGAACTTGAGCAATATTTGCTACTAGGTTTTGGAATAGGAATTTGTTCTCGTGTTTGGAGCCAACAGGGGTAGTGTACACCATGCAGACAAACAAGTCAGGGCAACACCCCTGCTAATCTGTAGCCATAGATAAGAATTGTGGTTTCCTTCTTTCCATTGCGACAAGTTTGGGTTAAGGTGGCTATGAAAGTAAGCAACAACCCTCCCGCTATGTTTTATCGCTTTTGTTTTTCCTAGCTGCATAGTGCGTGCTACCGCAAGTGAGTCGAACCTTTCAACATGTGGCAAATGTTAACTTAGGAAGTGCCAAGTCTCAATTAATAAAACAATGTCAGCACCCTGAAACAACTTTAATATTTTCACCCCCATTTCCAGTTTATTTACACCACCCCCATGCATGTTCCATAATACCACGCATAGGTCTTTTTGGTCCCTGCGCTTTTAGATAGAGGAAGGCGGGCAAATTTGAGTGCCGTCGATGAAAAGCTCGGCTGCTTGCTAAAAGGCACACTTGCTTGTCGCCTTGGCCTCCTTGAATAGCGGCCACAGCTCCGATTTGCGCGCTTGTTATGTGGGCGTGAGGTCTTTGTCCAGGCCCAACTTGGTCTTCATTAAGCCCTTGCACCCTCGCAACACGGCCTGGCGATTTTCGCTCGTTGCAAATTTGAGTAGCATCACGTCGGGGCGTGCGTTTGCCGCCAAGGCAGAAACTCGCGAAGTTGTAGGCCGTTACCACATGGCGACGATAACCTTGATGCGTAGTTTCATTTGGCTTTGTAACAGCTTTGTGTTGAACCGCTGCACCAACTCCTTCTTAGTCTCGCCCTCTTTGGCCTTGAAGCTTGTGAGGCGCAGGTTGAGCTTACGCTCCTCTTGTTTGGGCGTGTTGACTAGGGTTTCCACAACCCGATTGACCACCTGGTGCACGTTCTTAGCCATCACTGTGGTCCATTTGGGTTCCTCTGCAGATGTAACCTTGGCTGTGACAGTCGTAGCCGCCTTACGCTCTATCAGCTAGTTGACCGCAAGGTTGCCAGTGGTCGTGACAGACGCAATGTTCTCGATGGCTACCTTCATCTTGGACAGCTGCGCGTTAACATGTGATGACGCACTCCCAACTCCTTAAAGGGCTCAAATGTGAGCCTAAGTAGAAAGCAGCAGAAAAGGAGGAGTCGGAGCACGCTCCCTAACTCACAACACTTTGAGGGGTAGAGGGGCATGTTGGAGCTCCGGGATGGGACTAGGAAGAGTTGACAAGCTTTAGTCACTCACACGGGCCTGCACACAACCCACACAAAGTGGTTAGTGTAAAGTTGGAGCACCCTTGGTGCTAGGACGAGCCACGGGCAACACGGACACACAAGACTCACCACGGCCCGGACTTGGGGGAAGCCACCACCTTCCCCCTTATAGTATACTCTACAGCTCTCCACGGAGGCTACATCCAAATGGCTATTTTTCCCGGGACTCCCGCGTGGGAGTCCCGAAATCGCGCCAAATGGGACTCCCGCGACTTTGGAGCCCCATAACTTTGCGAGCAAACCTCGGATCGCAATGCCGTCTGAAACAAAGTTTTAGCTCTCGTTAAGAGATTTCCAACGCCGTGTGGCACTCCCGAATCGGACATCGGGAAGAGGTCTATTTCTGACTTTTAGTGGTTAGGAGTCAAACTGGCAGTTCGACTCCCGGCCCTTCTTTTGGCCATAACTTGTGTTTCAGATGTCTAAATGAGTAATTCGAGCCCATTTTAGACATCTACGCTTCAAGATCTTTCCAATGATATAAAGAACGTCACAATCCATTGAGGTTAAACCCTTGCAATCGTTCTCGGAAGTTTTGGAAGTCCACTGGGACTCCATTTCCCCAAGTGGGAGTTGCTTTGGGAGTGTGAGGGTTCACTCCCTCATACTCCCTCATACTCCCTCACACTTTCTAACATTCCCGGGAGTATGTGATGTGACTCCCGGGCTTCCTCTTGCCTTAACTCCCGGGCTTCCTCTTGGCCCACACTCTTGCAATGCCTTTGCCTTGACTCCCGAGCTTCCTTCCTCTTGACCCACAACCTTGCAACCCCTTTAGCCTTGGTCGCGAGCCTAAAGCTAGGGTTGCGACATGTGAACTATTGGTCTTGAGGCCCATGACTAGCCAATGCCTAGCCAGGGCTGCCTAGTAGACCGCTAGGGGTGCATTGTTTAGAATGTTGAGCCCAGCGTTGTTACATTGCGTCTTGATAGTGTCCTTTTTCAATGTTAAAATGTCTGATGCTATAGTGAAAGGACACAGCAGCGATGCGACATTGAGCGCCATTGTGGAGTTCTTCAAATTTTAAACCCTAAATCAATGTCTATTTTTAAAACAAGACTTGAGAAGTCAAAAAACACATGAGTTTTAGCCATTAAAAATATTTTTAAAGAGATTTAGAAATTCAGTATAGGAGAAGGGCCTGCGGTCAAAAGATCCCTAAACGCTCAACTTAAGGTTTTAAAGAGGTGCATAGTACTTACAAAGCATAAAGGTGCCTCCTTGCACAACAAAAAGAAAATCAGCAATTGTTTTACTTTTTCTCAATGGAGTAAACAAAGAGTAATCTCCACGTTTGGAGGCCATCCACTCCTGATGTATCTTATGAAATGGATCCATGCAACGCTGCCAAAGAAAAATTCAAATTTCCAACTAAAATTGTGTATCTTATATAAACAAGATGTTTGAAGGTTTCAAGTAGTATTGTGAGGGTATTTGGTTTGGATTGTTAAGGTTCAAGTTATTATGACATGAACCTGAGCTTGCACCTTTTTGTTGGAACTGACACAGGAACTGGATTGTGTAACTAATGTTTTTGCTAAATTTGGAATTAAAATCACAAACATGAATAAACTCTCTTAACACAATTCAAGTTCTTAACAAAAACCTAATTTTAATTTGTTCTAAAACTTTGTATAAAGACAATCTCTATCAGTGAGGCGTGTTTTGAACTGGGCCTCAAAGTTCTTGAATTTGAAAAAAATGTCAAAAGCAAAACGAAAAGGTTTAAAAAATGAAAGAACTAGGGTCAAACCCACACCCACAGAATCTCCAACGACATCTAAACTGTCATGGCCAGTTTTGGGTTCTACAACAATGCTGGATTTGGTTCTTGGTCCAGCTTTCAATTATCCAGACCCCAATTGCACTAAAATTTGGAAAAATTGAAATTGAAACCAAATCTTTGAACCTAGCCTATGCTAAAACACAAATATCGAAACTTGGCTGCAATTCTTCTCAATGTGCTGGTTTCTTATTTTCTAAGTAATTAAGTAAGATTTTTCACAGTTTTCAAGGCTGGTGGTAAAATTTGCCATTTCAAGGGTTTTGGGCACTGGGGCCACAAAAAAACAACCAGTAGAAATGGTACAGGTTTTTTGCGAGGACAAAAACAGCAAAAGTGACCATAATTTGAAGGAAAATCGTCACATGTCGCCATCTTTAGACAATGAATTTCTACTGGTTGCTAGGACTATGCAGAAATGTTTTTTAAAAATCTGCTTTATTGTCTAACCTCTAGCCAAATGTGGCTCACTCCTCTTGTGGATGATGGCCAGTCCACCTACTTGACAAAAAACTTTTTTAAAACAAAACCCCTGATGTGAATGCAAAAACAAAAGTAGCACGGAACGTTCCACATGACAAGCTCGCTGGCATCATGACTTTGAGTGAGGAAACTGACCTCACAAAATTGAGGAAAAGGTAGGTTGGAAAGATTTTAATAAAAAGTGCTTTACTTAGTTCCTGAGGCCATTCCGGGATTTTTGGGCAAGCCCTAGAGCGGACCTTCAAATCCAGGAGCGGCCTCAGGAAAGTGCGTTCCCCTTTACATTGTACAACTTTATAATGCTTGTTTCTTGGCTGTGTGAAAAGAGATGGAATGGTACTTGGATTCGAATCCAAACCTTGAACCAAAGGTTACTGTACATGAAGAACCAGGTTCAGAACTTGACCTAGAAATTTCGTATGAATTTTTTTACAAACCAGTTGGAACCAGTGTTTTTTTTTGGAGCAAACTTTCACTTTTTTTCGACCCAAAATGAGGATTGACAAATCTCAGAAAGGGATTTTTTTTGGTCCTGCCCCATTTTACCAAAGGACCCCCTCGGTTTTTTCGGTGTTGACATGATGAAGACAACGCACAAACATGTGTCACCCCCCTGCCGCCCCTGAGAAACTGACTAGTAACCAAATCCTCACCTACAATTAATGTGGGTCATCAGATTGCAGGTTTGTAGTCCATTGATTTCACAACCCTAATGCTTGGTTGTCATCCCGTTTCACCTTGCTTGGACTCTTGTTAATTGCAACTACTAAGTTCTAGCATACTATATTGTAGTGTGCACAATACACATTTGAGAGTTTCGAGTTTAGAGGGCTGGAGGTTGGACGCTAGAGATCAAGAGTTGACATTGCAACAATCACTCATTAGTCAGGGAGTTCTTGAACTAAACCCCTTTAAAAATTACTATGTTTTTCATTTCATTTCCACTATCCAAATTCTTGTTTTGTTGTTTCTGTTTGAATTGTCCAGACTCCAAATGTTTCAACCTCTTTTGTTTTGTTAAGCTATGTCTTTGTTATGATTTAAGCATCATGAATGAATGATTCATGATTGGGTGTGCATTGTTTATTCACTTTTTTTGTTGCAATGCACAATGCGTATTGTGTAAATTGTGAGTCATGACTCATTAATGTGAGTGTGTGACACAAGTTGCATCATCAACTTAGAGTTTGGAGTTTGAATTACCATCAATGTGATTTGCATGGGGTTGGTGAATTGTTGATTGTTGATTTTTTGGTTCTAAACCACAAGACGTTTTTGAATTGAGGTTTAGTTCACTAAATTTGTAGTGGGATAGATGTAATTTGCAGTGGTTCAAAAATGGCAAGAATTCCAATCCCAAAAGTCCATATAAGTAGAAAAATTAACACTAGAATGGAATTTTTTTTAACAAACCAATGTTTAATGGGCCCTATGTGATGATTAAATCAATTAATAAAATCCATATGAAAGACTTCCCATTTAGAAAACTTTTTATTATATATGTTAGGGGAAAAAAAATATCAATCCAACAAAAAATGACTAAGATTGGGACTTTTTGGAAATAAGGCCCAAATTTGGTCATTCAAAAGTCCATAATTATTTGTTGGTTAAATTTTTTGTTGTAATTTTTCAATACATTTTTTTTTTCCCATCATGTATCATATATTGAGTCCTTATAAAAAATATTGAAATGAAATCATAACAAAAAATGCATTTGAATGTTAATGTAAAACCTAGATTATAACCATATGTCCACTTTTAAAGTCCATTACTATATGATTGGTGTATGTTTATTGAATTTCACCTTTCAATAAATGTTTTTATTCAAATTGATAATCTTAATCCATAAATATTTTTGTCAAATTGATGATTTTATAATGTGTTTGTGTCATTTGAATAGAGTACACTCCGCAAAAAGTCCATAAAGATGCAAAAAGTGAGCCATTGTAATTTGCATCTACCCAAATTTGTGCATTACACACCTTATTGTTTGCATTTTCTAATGTGCACTTATTGGTGTGCATTTTGCACTTACAAGTCATGCAAGTTGCCAATGAATCGATGATCTATTCAAGTGTCTAAGCCTTGAGGTAAGTTTTTTAGTCCTGAACCAAAAAACATTTTCAAATTTTCAAACAGTGAATTTACACCTATTTATTAGCATTGTTTGCACTTACTAGTGTGGATTGTTTGCACTTGCTAGTGTGCATTGTTTGCATTTGTTGGTGTGCACTATTTGCATTTCCTAGTGTGCATGTTTGAATGTATCCCACTTCAAACTTTTGAAAGATTTTCATAATATTTTTGCATATTATGTTAGAGTATAACCTAGGAAAGAAAATAGAAAAGAAACTATTTCATTTCATTTTGTAAAGTGGAAGATTGGAATATATTTGTGAAAATGAATGTAATGTACATGTGTATTAAAAAACACAAATATATTCCAAAAAAAATTAATTTAAAATTTTTTTTATGAAAATTGAAAGTATATTAAACCATGTCATTTGACATAATATGAACCATGCTTGGATACCATGTGATTAATTTGGAAAAAAAAAATTCAAAAAATGAGTTTTTTTAACAAGGATGCGATAAATGTGTGGTAAATTGAAAATTTGACAAATAATCATGTTCACATAGAAAATGACAAATATAGTTAGATGCGCCATTTTTTTAATTTCATTAAAATTGATTATATTAATGACTAATGGAATCCTAAAGTTCATGTAGCCAAAACAAGATTGTGGCCTTATTATACAAATCTATATTATAAATATACTCATGGATCTTTCAATATAAATAATGAAAATTATTATTATTATAAAAATAATGTTACATAACATTATTTTTGTAAAACTAATTATTGTAGGGTTCAAAAACCAAAATTGATACCCAAAATTAAATGTACCATGCTTTTGGAACAATTATACTATATGTATTATAATACTAACCGAAATGTGTCCAAAAAAGGGTCACCATAGTGTGCTTTCACCCTTCAAGGTTGGTTTGTTTCAATGTTGATGGGGTAAGCACCTTCCAAGGCTTGAAATGTGGGGTGATAGTCTATATCCAACGATAATATGCTCCATTTGTTGTTGGTGTGCATTATATGGCTCATTGGACAAACCTTGTGATACAAACTCTCTCCAACCTACCTTTGGTGTTTCGAATTGAAAATTTGTTGCAATGTTTGTATGGTTACTTTAGTCATAGCCCCAAAAGGCATTTAGAGTTTACTAAGTTCACAAAGATAGTGGAAACTAAAGGTAAAAGAATTTTGTGGAACATCAAAATTAGATGGATTTCTATGATCAATCTTGTTAAATGGGTGTTGTTCGAATACTGCACTCTCCTCATGAAAATGGCATTAAATGCTACCATAATACCTTCTGCTCAATCTAATTTATCTTTGCTCATTGATGTGGAAACTTTGTCGGGGTTGAATGTAATGATGCCATTGTTAGAGGCAATATGTTCCTTCATTAAGTTTGCACAATTAAAGGATGTTTTTGTCTATGATTTTAATAGTAGCAATGAAGATCTATGAAGGGGATGTGTATCGCATGTTCTTTGATAGTCAATCCTCTTTTGAGGGTGACATGTTCATTAATTTCAAAGCTTTTGTCAACATTGCCCTTGATAACATTAGTCTGTGTTGGATTATAAATCTAAACACATGCATTGATCATTTGGCTTTTGAATTTGTTGGCCAACACATTTGGGCGACATCTATAGATTAGATTGGTGCACTTGTTTTTGTTACAAGGGACATATATGGAAATGTTGTTACATTTGTGAAGCAACAATGTCACTTAGTTTATTACAGAATTACAAGGTAGGTTCCTTACCCAAGATCTTATGGATACATTGGGAGTTATTTACCCACAATATTGGCTATAACCAGAACCTAAAAAAAGGGTCAATGTTCATTTGGAGATCATCAAGGCAACCCTCTATTAGCTTAAGAAGGTAGGACCTAATGAGGTATGGGTTCTAGGCTTGTTTTCCACTCCTACTTTTGACCTTCAAAGATCTTTATTTGTTTTCACCATGACAAAGAATGTTAAGTTGGCAATGTAGAAACCTTTTGATGTCAACCCAGTAACCAAGTTGTGGAGAACCCTTACTTCTTTCGGATTCTTGAAATAAAAATCATGGAGTACATCAAGTTGGCTAAACTTGCTGTAAATTATTGGTTCTATTGCAAATGAATGTTGTTTTTCTACACTAACTTTCATGAAGTCTAAACTAAGGAATAGATTAACCATGCATTTGGAGCTTGTAATTTGCATGTTCAACTTGAAGACCTTTCCTTTTGGTGTAGCAATTCAAAATTGGAAGAACAGTAGAATGCGGTATGGTGCAAAATCTTGAAGCTTGAGGCCAATCTACATCCATCTTCCTTGTTTGGGCTTTTTTCGCATTCAATATAATTATCGACTAATAATTGTTTTTGTAGGTTAGGCTTTATGTTATAATGGGTAGGGCTTTTTTTGGTCGGGGTTCAATTCCCCCATAAAACTATTAACTTTAAAATAATTTAAAAGAACAATAATTCGCAAAAAATCAGAGTAAGGATGATGGATTGTAGTTACAAATTTAACTTAGGAAACCTAGAAGTTGCAAATTGGAATTGACCATTTTGTTTCCTTTATCTAAAATAAATTACAAATTTTTAAACATGTAGTTGGACAAATAGACACTCCATGTGTCCATGTGGTGATTTTAGCTCTAGTAAAGATTGGCAAATAACAAACTAGCTAAAATTGAAAATTGGAAAAAAAAAAAGTTTTGGTTGGAACCATAACCAAAGGTTTGTCAAATTGAAAAATTAAATTGAACCAAAACTAGAGGTTCTTTTTAGGTATTGGAACCACACAATGTAAATCCAAATTCCAAACACCTTGAACTATTGACTTTTTTGTACCTTAGTATTTCTGGAAATGTTGCAATTCTCAAAATTAATTTATTCAAAGAATAAAATTTTCTAAAAGAAAGTGAAAAATTTAAAGGAATTTTTAGGAATTTCTTTTTTCAACTTGAAATCTTGGCCATGTGATGAGATTTGAATATTGTTTCATTTTATGCAGTCCATTTTTTGAGGTTATTTGATAGGCATGTGAGAGTGAAGTTGAACAAATCCAAAGGTTAATGGGAACTTTGAGAGTGATCAATATTTTTTCATTTGAAGTATCCTTGTTTCAATTCAAGGATTTTTTAAAACTTGATAGAACCTTTGGTTTGGTTCTAGACTTTGTTTTTTCACATTACAAAACTTTCAATTATCTGTTTTTCAAAAAAAATTCGAAAGTGGGTTTAGTTTCAAACTAAATTTAGTTCTATATATTTACATATAGCCCAAAATTGAATTTTTTCTAATAATTAATAATGTAGAACAAATAAAAAGTGACTACCTATATTAACTATATGTCTAAACCAAAAAAAAAAAAAAAAACTTACATATTTGAGACACATTCCAAAAGTAACAAATACATCCTTTGACAACCCCTAGGTTTGTCAAATGGTATTGAGGATAAATATTTTGTTGATTCTTGAAGTTGTAGCAAAATTTAATTAAAGGAACATTCTTTATTTTTGTGCATTTGAAGTTAAGAAAGGTGTGTGGGAGTTTTAGGATGGGACTAGAATGATAATGTTTATGCAAGTTCATGAACAAGTTAAATTTGAATAACCGAAATAAAAAACTAATAATCACAAACAAATACATCTTGCTTCTATGCAAATTTGATTAATGCATGGACCATTTCTAACATGAGCATCAAACATGAAAGAGAATTGACTAAATTCACATCACAACCATGGCAACCATGAAAGATGGATTATCTTTGGCCATGATTTTTGCAAGTAATGGCACATTGTATGTGGACATAATTTATTTAACTTGATTGAACATGCTAATCCAACATGTAAGATTTTACAAAATCTTGTTCCCCTTCACTTTCATCAAATTTGCAAGCTTCAAAAACTCAAGGTGCCTTTTGGGGTTGTGAAAAAAGAAAGAATAAAATGATTTAAACAAATCCTTGATGTGTTTCACAATAGGGATTTGAAACAAAGTTTCCACCACTAAATTGGTGTGATGTGTCATGTAGTGAATGCCTTCCAAATGAGGAACAAACTTATCTTGTATTTGGCGAATAACACCATGTCTCATCACTTGGAAAACATTTACACCACTAGAAACAATGACATCAATTTTGTAACACCATCTTCATAAGAAACACATGCATGCTTTTTTAAAACATCCATAACAACCTTAGTGAGATTATCAAAACCCCTTCCTTAATGACTTTTTTGAAAGCAATCTATACAAGCAAATGACACCAATCTTGAATGACATAATAATGGATTGAAACCTTTGATTAGTTATTAATCATTAATCGTCAATCATGGTGACTTCATCATATAAAAAGGCAAGACCCATTTAAAACTTACAATCACATCCCACATTTTCTTAACAATTTGCATGTGTAAGCATTCAACTATTATCTAATTGGTAGAATCACTCCAATGATTTTTAGTGTTTATGGGAACATTGAAAAATCCAAATAATGATTTCATGGCCTCAAACTTTAGCATAAATTGGCCCTCCTATAATAGATGCAAAATTGTGGCAAAATCTCACCCTTTCCCTCCCTTTCCCCCCTTCAAACCTCCTTAATCACCTATTCAACAATGAAAATATGACTTCATTGAGAATATGTTACTTCAATTTTGGCTAGTTACATTTCTTGTTCACATAAAACTCCCCTTTCTTCTTGTCCAAATGTGGCATGTCCAAAACAACTTTTGTCTTCCTTGCATCCTTTTTAAGTGCAAATAATTTTGAACCCAAAATAACATCGTTTTCCTTCATAATCAAACATACAATGCCCTTCACACAATTAATTTTTCCATGATCACTTTGAACATTTTTTCCCACAAAAATTGCATAGCTCAAATATTTTTGCACTTGTGAAAAACATCATAACTTTTTTAGGTTTTTTCAATAATGGCTTGTTTCCTTCATTTGGCAAATGTGGATATCACACATGTTGGGTGCAATAGGAGAAATGAAAGTGAACAAACCATTCAAGCACAACAATAATATTCCATGATTGTTATGTTTCAATTTCAAGTTCAAATCAACCTTGTTTTTGTTTGAACTTGTTTCAAAAGATGGCATCGAACAAAATTTAGGTAGGATTGCCAAATGAGATGACTCATTAGGGTTTCAATTAGAGTTGAGAAAAAAGCAAGACGATCAATATCTACTTTACAATTCCCACTCGTTGAACCCATGACATTCACATAATATATGACAAAAAGTTTCAAAACAATCTCATAGACAATAGAACACAAGACTAGAAAGAACATTTTTTAAAAAAAAACAACAAAAACTTATAATCACCACAAGTAGTGGAAGACAAAACATTGTAATAGATTATGATTTTTTGGCAAAGGATCCATCATTCCTAGGGTTGGTTGGGGATCAACCTAGATTTAAATAGTGCAAGTTCGTGATGGGCTCTATGCCACAACCAATTACAATGGGGGATCTAGATTAGGGTTTACATTACATTGTGATAATCTTGCTTAGTGAACATGATGAAATATGGTAATTTGTTCAAAATTTTCAGCTTTTTTCCTTTGCTTTCTAGTGATTCTTTACCAATAATAATAATAAAAGGCTGCTATGGACCATTCATTTGAAATTTCAAGATTCTTCATGGACTAGAGTTGTAGGGACCTTGAATAATTAAGGATATAATCAGTTCAAATATGAAGAAATTTCACTATTAAATAATGCCAGACGAATTTTCTTCCAGCTTTTGGTCAGGAGCTGTGATTATTTTTTAAACCAGAAATTTTGAATTTTTTTTTAGTGCAAATTTTCTTATTTTTTTGAATAATTTGCCAAATTTTTATTTCACAGAATTGGAAAAAGAACTCTAGTTCAGGGTCACGAAAGGTTAATTTGCAGCATACACCATGGAAAGAAGTAAATTTCCATGAATCTTAAATCAAGAGTCATTTTAGGGGGGATATAGCTCAGACAGAGGATAGCACACAATATTATCTTAGAATTTGAAACCCAAATCTCATATGTGCCAATTAAGTTCGTTAAAGTTGGGATAACTACTTTCGAAAATATCAACATTGGATAATTTTACATTTTCAATTAAAGCACAACCATACTAAAAATACACCTTTTGTACAAGTTCTCATAAGAACATTGAATATTGCAGTTGTATATATATCTCTTAAAGTACATGTATATATTCAACTTTGGAGGGCACTTTATGTCCATGAATATAGTTCCTGGAAAAGAGAAAGGATACTATGGCTCTTCCTGAAGAATGAGAGGGACCTTACGCTTACTTATGGGCATAAAATGCCTCCCACTTTTAAGGAGTAGGTGTAAAAAACTTCCCCCCCATATGCCAAGTGATCTTGCTGTGTTTAGATCCATCATATAACCAATGTCAATTAGGTTGTTATTAGAGAGAGGAACAGACCCCCTCAGCCTTAGCCATAATTGTGCTTCTCAAAAGTATCAAATAGTCAGCTTTGATATATAACCTTGGTTTTCAAAAAATCTGAAAAAAATAAAAAAATCATCCATAGAATCAGCTGTTCTTTATGAATTCTTTCAAGAAAACTATCAGCTCCTTAGGGATTTGAAATAACGAGGAAGAATGATTCTCGGATTCTGATTATTTTTACAAGAAATTCTGGAACTGATGCAGGTTCTTTAATTCTGGAACTTTTAAAAATCCAGAACCAATGGATCATAATAATTTCAAATAACTACACAACACTAATCATAAACATTAATCGCCTTAGTGCTCTATGAGGATTAGAGCAGATGGGGAGGGGGGCGAGGGGGGATATTACACATTACCAAAATAAGGACACCACCCTAGGGCTTTAGTAATCTATACTTTCTGGTGGGGTATCCAAAATTTGGTTAACTAATGCTGGACCTCGTAATCTTGCACAAAATTTATATGTATACAGATATAATTTGATGAATTGGATTTTGCAAATAAACAGGTTCACATCATTTTAATACCATGGAGTTCACTCAATGTTCATTCAAAGCACGTGCACTTTTGACACTCTTAATTTCCCCCCACCCCCCACCCCCCGGGCGTACATTTCGCATCAAAGTTTTCCACCCAAAAAAGTGGGGGTCTCAACACTCAGGCTGTAAGCTATGCTCCACCTATTCCAATTTTGAGTCACACCAAAGCTATGCTCCACCTATTCCAGTTTTGAGTCACACCAATATCGCTTAAGTGACACTTGTATGAAATTCATAAGAGACAGTGTTCTATTGAGGACACTTGTACAACAATTACACTATGCTGACGTTTGAGATCACACCAGTGCAGTAATTTTCAACTGCTTCTCCTAAAACTGATAACCTACCCAGCAGCTTTTCATTTTGTGCTAAATTTTGCCAAAATGAAAATAATGAGAATAATACCGGAATATTCTGTTGCAATATAGTTTTACTCTGTAAAACTTACCAAATTTTACTGAAAAAGAAATTTGAAAAATTTTCATCACATTTCGACTCTGATTTTAGTTTGGTAGCAAATTTTTAACTAGTTTTTCTAAACATTTAGATAGGCTTCCAAAAATCCTGTCACCATTTACTGCTAAACCTTTTCCCCATCGACAGGGCTTCCGTTTTCTCTTGAAAGTTCCCTCTAGAAATTTAACAATTAATATAAAAACTTATTTAAACTAGAAGCCTTAAATTATCCAAGTTTTGTGCGGACATTCCGGATAGCTAAGAGGGAATAAAGTATCGTAACTCGTGATACCGACCTGCAGCGACATTTCTATGGGTAGAGGCTGCTGCTACACATAAATATGTTATGGTGTCTAGGTACTCCCAACAAGTCCCATTCAACTTCATTCTGAGCATACACAGTCCACTGTTACTTGTTACTGCACTTGATCTAGCTAGATTTGTACCCAGCTCACACTTTCTTACTCTTATAACCTTCTTTCGCCCTGCCTGCAGCTGGTGCATTTCATCTGTGACTGCAATGAAGAACTCTGTGAGGATTGTGGCCCTTCAGGCGCTGCTGATGGCTGTGATCATTTCGCTTGCCACGGATTCCATCAACGGTTAATTACTTCCCTAGACTGACTCCTCATGTTGCATTCAGTATCGATGAGGGTCATATTTGTGTACCTGCAGATTGTTTGCAGGATTAGACTAGGCGCGCGCATTAACATCTTTATGAATTGGAAATATGTAGTTGACCTGAAACTCATACTTCTGTAATTCCGGCATTCTGATCTATTCGTAAAAGATTGAATGTATGAAATATATTTGTGATAAAAGAATATCCCTACAAAGTTTGAAAATTCGAATATATATTTCAAAACTAGAGTTGTGAATGAAATTCTTGGTTGAATTTTTTGAATTTTTGGATTGTGTATGTCGAAGGCATACAGATCACCGAGTGGATGGTTTATTATTCTGGGTTATGTACTACTCTCTAAATGTTCTAGAGTTATAACACGATCTCACCCTGCACAAATTATGTATCATTACTTCTGCAGCTGCGTCAATCAACATCAGAAATCAATGCTCAGAAACGATCTCAGCATGCACAACCTGTGGCAGCTGTGGTGGACAAGTGAATTGTTACGCTCTAGCTCCCCACAACGGATTCCAAGCGATCGACGTGGGGCCGAACTGGCCCGGTGGCTTGATTTGGGGCTATCTAGGAGGCAGTGCAAATCCAACTGATGGAAATAAAGCCAAGCCTCAGGCAGACCTTGCGGAGTTCACCATCGGTGCCGGTGGCCAAGATTCCTACGATATCAGTAACGTGGTAATTCCTTCTTCGTTCTAGCCGGACTTCGACTAGCCTTTGTAGAAAACACAGTCTTGATCACGTATACCACACGTCCAGATAAAAAAATCCTAGAACGAATCTGAAGCAAATTCTGACCTAATTATTATTATTAGACCTATTCTGTCTTTATTGAACTAAGATTATGATCTTCAACATAGCTAGACTTTCAAATCACCTTATGGTTAATTGATCAATCTGCAGACCTAGACTTTCGCATCATCCATGTGGTTGACAACTGATCTGACAGATAAGTTTGTTTTAAATTAGGCATACTTAGCTGTTATCCCCTAGCCCCTGACTTTCAATGTATGGAACTGTAGTTTAGGTTAGTGCTAGAGCACGCGGGTAGCTAGTTAGAAGCTGATCATGCTGATCACGAGTATAATTTTGGTGGCTGCTGAATCCTGATCTTGTTTTTCTGTTTTCATTGTTTTTTGTTTTGGTCCCACGATCTGTTTCAATATAGAACTTAAATCTCTTTCAATGTAGAACTAACTACTCTGCATTTTTTAAATTTTTCGCAGAACGCTTACAACCTGCCTTTGCTGATCAACCCCACAACCATTGCACCTCCGGGACGAAGGCATGGACTGGAGTGTGGCACTCCTATTTGCTCCATCGGCAACATTTACAGCTTCTGCCAGTCTCCAAACTTTCTAACCGGTGCAGTTGGCTACGGTTGTAGCAACGTTAATGGCCCAGGAAAGGTTGCCACGCCTGGAACTGAACAATTCGCAAACGCTTGTCCCGATGCCTACTCCTACTCTAAGGACGACGCCAATCATGTGTACGCGTGTCCCACTGGCAGTAACTATGAAGTGGTGTTCTGCCCATAAAAATTTAGGAATGAATACTGTAGATGAGGTATTTCCTGTGGGATGAATACAGTATGTGATGTCGAGTTCCTTTGGGATCAATACCTTGTATGAAGTCGGCTTTGGGATTAATACTATATACATGAGGGGCATGAATACCAGATCTGAGGTAGTTCTATTGGGACAAATACGATATTTGAGGTAATCCCTTTGGGATGAATGCCTTAGATGAGGTACTTCCATTGGGACGAATACAATATTTGAGGTAGTCCCTTTGGGATGAATAGCTTAAATGAGGTGGTTCATTTGGGGATGAATACCGTAGATGAGGTAATTCCTGAAGCCAATGCATGATCTCTACCTATGCAATAATTGAACTCTCATCAAATAATTTTGGGGCATGGTTGTGATTTCGAAAGATTCAACACATGGAATTCCAGCTGGGCAGGCCAAGGTGCCAAATAAATTACAAAACATGCTTAGCGAGTACTAATTAGTATAGTATATATATTTAATCACCTTGCTGTACATAAAAAATAAAGATATGTGAGAGCAGATAGAATTTCGTGTAGGCTTCTTTTAGAATGGATATTATACGTCCAAGAAAAAAAGAAATTTGTGCTGCTAAACAACGAGTTGCTTTTTGTTCATGGGGAGTCACTTAGTTTTTTTACAAAAATGACATTGAGCAGTTCAAAAGAAGTGTTTCTTTATTACTTTGGAGGTAAAATTTTGTAAACATTTAGAAAATTAATTAATTAGACCCTCTAAATAAATCTTTAATTTTTTTATAAAGTTAAAAAGGAATTTCGAAATTTTAGTTAAACATGTTTATTCCATAATTTATACAAGTAACTTAAAATATTCACGAATGACCAATACTACCATACTTATAAGCAAACTAAGGTAAATAAAATAATCTATCCCATTTATAATTAGGTAGCAAATTTTAATACCACCTAAAGTCTGATCACAAAGCCTGTATATTCAAATTCTCAAACACAACCAATAGCTTGACAAGAACATGCTGTCAAGTGCAGCATTTTAGTCTTGATGGCATCTCCAATTAACAGGTCTTATGAAGTCTTATTCTCCCCTTTCAATGGCCTGATTCTCATGCAGAATTGGGTCTTTCAAAAGGGGTGCCTATTTAGTAGACCTAATTTCTAGGTCCCTCCAATTTTGTAAGACCAATCTATCTATGAAGGAAGGTAATTTCTTTGTTTTGTTTATTTTGCATGTTGAGATATCCCAAACCAAGACTCTCTTATTGCGCTCTTAGTATTGTTGGGAAGCCCTTCATGAGTATGGGTACACCAAGTTGGTTTCATAATGTTTTGAAATATGGTGGAGAACTTATTGAATGAACAAAATTTTCATTAAAAATTCATTTATATGAAAACTAAAAGTTATAAGGGAATTTGGGCACACTACGGATAATATTGAAAAACCCTTGATGAGTAGGATTTAATAACTTATGTGCTTGAAAATTTCTAGACCTGATGTGTGAGGGATAGTGAATTTTAAGGTCTTTTTGTCAAATAAAACTCAATCATTCAATTACAACCAATGCTTTTGAAAGGAAAAATTAGTTGTCCATAACCAATTCACATTTAAGTCAATAGTGTAGATTACATTAATAATGGTTAACAGAGGTGAACATGGAGGGTTTGATTAGAGTAAAAGTTGGCCCATGATTGAACTTTGGTTAACCACAAACTCCCTATGACTTTGGGATTGTTGTTTAGAGTGTGATTTCATAGAATGACCCCCCTACAATAGGTCATAGTAGATTAATACCACAAATGAAAATCATCCTTATATTGTAGTCAAATGTATAATCTTTCTATAATTACATTTTTTGGTAATGTATGGACATCACATTTTGAATTATTTTTACTTGTTTTAAGTATATTTAATTAGTTTTAGACTTCATTTAATCAATTATTTTTTAAAAATAATAAACATTGAAAAATTTGAGCATATGGAAAGTATTTGTGACAAAATAATATCCATCACAAAGTTTGAAAATTCAAATATATATTTCAAAACTAGGGTTGTGAATGGAATTCTTGGCTGAATTTTTTTTATTGTGTATGATATTAATATATTTTAATTAGATCTAGGACAATTTAAAAATTTAAAGTTCTTGGATGAAATTTCATTCAAAAAATATTTTTTTACATTTTTTTAGTAATGAATACACAATCATATCTCATTTTTTTTTAAAAACCCATTATCATATCAAAAAGGAGATTTTATAAATGGGCATTTCATTATTTTTTTCAATTTTCTTTTGTTTGGTAATGTTTTATGAATCATAGACATGAAGCCTTATTATGGCCATTGAAAAATTGTAAATTATATATTATGTGTACATTGATTTGATCCAATCCTCCTCATTTAACCATTGGATCAAAATTAATTTTAACTCAAAATGAACTTTGAGTTTTAAAATGTTGTTGTTCAAATTTTAAAGGTTTTTACTTATGTTTAAAATAACCAAAGGATGTAATCAAAATTTTAGCTTACTACATATTATACACTACCTTTTTTGAACAAAAAATGGCTCACCCTTAGTGTGTTTTCACCCAATGTCATCCATCCATGGATGAATTAATCTGTTTATCATGGATGAAATATTTTCAAGCAATTTTTTAAACAACTACAAAAACATATAATATATATGGAAACTCAAAATAAAAAATCTAAAGAACAAATTTAAAAAACTATTGTTTTTTTTTCAACAATTACAATCCATTAGTTGTTGTATATAATCTTTGAAATTTTGTCTTGACAAATTATAATTTTCTAATAGAAGTAAACACAAGAAGTGGGCACCAATGGATGCAGTTATGTTAATAGGAGCCCAAAGTAGGTGTAACTATTACTTAATTTTGTGTTTTTTACACCAAATTTTTTGAAAAAAAATTTAACTTGAAAATAAGTTTTAAATTTTGCACATTACCAAATTTAATATCTTATTTTATAAATGTACAAAATATGAAATTATTTCATTAACATTTGGACCTTCAAAAATAGTGTAAAAAGACTTGGACCAATACTTTTAAGTAGTAAAAGGACTTGGAAAACTTTGAAAATGATTTTTTTTTGGAAATTTTTTAGCACAAACCTTAATGAAATAATACAATAACAATTTTTTAAAAATTTAAAGTTTTTTTGAAGATTTTTCGAAAATATTCCAAGAATATTCCTTTAAAAGCAATCACCAAAGGGGGCACCAGTGGCTCCTATTAGCCCATTTGAACTCCAACACATAAATAGGCATTGGGTGTAAGCAAGATATTTTGTACATACTTGCTACCTTGCTTCCTACTTGAAAACACCAAAACAATTGTTTTTTAAACTTCTAACCTTCCTTTAGCATTTCAAAACAAATGAATTTTTTAGTTTTTTTCATAGGCATCTTTAGCCTCCTTTTAACTTTTAAAAACAATTTGTGTCATATCATTTGGACTTGAAAAAGTACCCAAAAAGTATCCCCAATAATTTCGTCATTTTTTAGGGGTTGGGGATGATTTTAATTATGAAAACAAACTCCATTAACCAAAATAATTATATTGGTATTGAAATGCATGAAAAAAAACCGGAATACTTATAAAAACATTTCACCTACTTTCAAGTACATAAATTTTATTTTTCAAATTGTCACAAATTTTAGGTCCAATTCAAGTACTTGTAAATAGTGTAAAAAAACATGATTATAACAATTTAATTTTTGAAGTTCATGCAAACAAGAATTTAAAAATCATGCACCCAAAATTAATATTATTATCCTCATAAAATCATCTATTTGTTAATCCTTTTATATATAAACCTTAGTATTTTATTATTTACACTACTTTTTGTGTATACTTTATCATGTTTTCACCCCATTATGTAAGCTCTCATAATTTTTATTTTTGGAAAATATTACATGAAAAATAATTGAGAACCAAAAATCCATGAACATTTGGTTAACATTGGAAATTTTCAAACCATGAATTTGAAATTGTATTCCCAAATATGTAATCATGTAGCATAAAAAGGTACAAAAGGATCAAGCTTCAAAATATTTTTTACATCATTACAATTCAATGATGGTTGGTGCATTTGGAGGTCTCCTACTAAATTCAAACGCACATTACAAATGTAATACATGCGCTTGCAGGATACGAACTAATTATGTTTAAAACTTGTTGTGTTGGAAACAAAATTTGGACAAATACAACTCAGGTAGACACCAACTATGGCAAAATAGGTGCATGGTAGTGTTGACAATTGATTCATGAACCAATTGTTCATAAATGTAAATATGTTTTTGAGGTGTGAAAGTGATATTGACAACCTTGCATCACAAACTTCATGGGTCACAATTTGGCAATAATAGTCATGTGAAATTTGTTTTTCATAGGTTCATATGGAATAGACACAAATGTCATTAATCTACTTGTACTATTTGAACATCAATGTCATGTGCATTGTTTAGACACAAATGTCATATGCTTGTTTGTATTGTTTATACACAAATGTTATGTGTTTATTTGTGTTATTTACACATGAAAGTCATGCAAACGACTTCCATGTTTAAATAATGCATGACATTTGTGTGTAAACAATACGAACCCATGAAATAACACATTTTGCACGGATTTGGAATGAACCCATGAAGTTTATAAATTTGTGAAGTGGCGTTTACAGTGGCAACACCTTTCATTTTAAACATGTTTGTTAAAAAACATTGTTTCACAATGACCTTCATGCGCTTATGCTTATTGTTGAGAAATTCAAGATGAATTTTTTTTTAATTCTTCCTATTGAAACATTTTGTGTATTTCCTAGTCTTTTGGTGATGCAATTTTCATATCATGTGTTATAACTAAGATTATTTTTGTTTGTTTAATTTAGAATTAAAATTAAAAGGTTGTTATTAGTTATATTATTTATTTAAATAACTTGGAAATTGGAGGCTTTTGTTTTTTATTTTAGAGGTTGAAGGTTTTTGTTCTTACTATTCAAGAAGTTGAAGGCTTTTGTTTTTTCTTTTGAAGGTTAAAAGTTTTTGTTTTTACTCTTAGAGAGGTTGAAGGCTTTTGTTTTTGTTCTTGGAGGTTGAAGGTTCTTGTTCTTGTTCTTGTTCTTAAAGAGGTTGAAGGCTTTTGTTTTTTCTCTTGGAGGTTGAAGGTTTTTGTTATTGCTTTTAAAGAGGTTAAAGGTTTTTGTTTTTAGAGGTTGAAGGTTTTTATTTTTGTTCTTAGAAAGGTTGAAGGTTTTTGTTTTTATTCTTGGAGGTTGAAGGTTTTTATATTTATTCATAAAGAGGTTGAAGGTTCTTGCTCTTAGAGAGGTTGAAAGTTTGTTCTTGCTTTTGAATGTTGAAGGTGTTTGTTAGTTCTTTTGAATGTTGAACATTTTTGCTCATACTTTTGGATGTTACAGGTTCTTATTTTTACTTTTTGATATTAAAGGTTATTGTTTTTACTCTTACATGTTCAAAGTTATTACTTTTGGTTTTAGATGTTGAAAGTTTTTGCTCTTACTCTTGGATATTGAAGGTTCTTATTTTTGTTCTTGGATGTTGAAGGTTTTTTCTTTTGTATGTACATCAAAATTATGTATACAAGGTAAGATTTTTTTGAAAGTACTTAAAATTGTAATTCAATTTACCTAATTGTAAGCATGGTATTTGCAAATGTACATATAGTTTAGTTTGTATCAATGTTTTATATGTTGCATTTTAGTGACACATAAGTTACATATTAGTGACAATATAGTTTTAAACTAATTTTATTCACGTTGAAGGGATTATTTACATTTTTTGACATTATAATGTTATGATATGCTACTGATTTCATTTCACATGTGAATTAAATGTCATAACATGGTAGATTTCAAGCAGATAAGGTGCATGGAAGAAATTGCATGGCTCAAGTTCCATTTCAACAAAATTAAAAGAAAACATTCATTTATGAAACAAGTGTTTTGAATGACAATATTTGGTTGTTGTGGGTCATCATTTTTATGAGTTGACCTTTTGTTTAAATAGAGAAAAATGTTTATTATATATAATTTGGGCATTACATTTAGATTCATAATTAAATTATTTTTTGATAAAAACATTTTTTAATTTTTTTGTAATGTATTCTTCAACATGGAATGTAAATGTATTTAAAGTTTGAAATCCATTTCATGTTTATAAATAATGATGTCCAATGCAATTCAATATTATCTATTATAATTAAGACAACATCATAATGGTTGTGTGAAGTTTAGATAATTGCATTGTAACTTGCAATTTAGTTGTTTAGTACTATTAAAATTAATTACCATACAATTGCTTTGAAACCCAAATTTAAACACTTAATTACAAACTAATCACTAAATCTTTTATTTTCATTTCATCTTTAGTTGTAAGTTAGTTGCAAAGGATAGGAACTAAATTCATTGCTCAAATGGATGAATGAAATAATTGAAAAATATATTTGTTAAACTAGTCATAAAATAATTGTAAATAAGTTGCAAAGGATTGGGATAAAATCCATTCGCATTAAATGGATGAATGAAATAATTAAAGATGATATTCGTCAAACTAATTGTAAAATAGTTATAAATGAGTTGCAAAAGGTTTTAACATACATCATTTGTTGACAAATGGATGAAATGTCACGTTGGAATGTGTGTGGAAATTTAACATGAAGATTAATTGCAAAGAACTTACATATAGTTACATGTGAACTATACCATATATATGATATTACATATGACATAAGGTGTCTTTTGCAACTATTGTAACTTGTCCAATAGCACTCAAGGCTATATAAATACTATGAATTGCAAGTGTTTGTTGCAATTAAAAATCCTAGTTGCAAGCCCAATTTTAGAACCTTATATTTTCTTATAGTGTACCGGGTTTTGAAAAAAGTAAAATAAAGGAGCCAAAAAAAAAATTTATCACTTTCCTTAGGTAAGCAAAAAGCTTCAACACAAAGGGGATTGTCCAACTTCAATAGGGTAGCCTCATAACCTTTCAAAAAAAAAAAAAAACTTGAAATAAACATGCGAGAAAAAATACTCACATACAAACAGTCATGAGTAGTGAAGATTATCATGGCTAATCTCATTACCTTGGGACATTCCATTATCACTTTTTGCAACTATACAATTTGTAACCTCACCCATGTTTTTGAAATAACTTGCTTGCAAATTCATTTAGAAAATGATTCAAAAACTTAAGTTTATTAATGTTAGTTCAATTGTCATAAGTACAAAGAAAAGTTGTTTATTTTTATGTGAGATTTTCCTTAATGATGCATGTTCAAAGAAGACCTATTTAGATAGAATGTGAAAGATCAACATGATGGAGACACATGATGAAGTTGGGAAGGTTTTTTGAATTAAAGTATGATGTCTAATTCGAAGTTCTAAAAATGGCATTGGAAGGAAAGAGCAAAGAGAATTGGAAACTAAAGTTGGGATGACAAAAGAAGATTTTGTTGCAATGTGAGCAAATGTAATTTTCAAAACCAACAACTTTTGAGGAATTTACAAAAGGTTAAAACTAAAAGATAGGGAGAAAGTTATTGAGAGTTTGGCAATATAGATGTGGATGAAAACAAAGGGAGATGTTTTTCAAGGAAAATTCATGAATTTGGAAAAAAAATGGAAAAAAAAACTTAGACTAAAAAAAATGTAGTTAAAAAAAACTTACATCGTACCTTTTATTAATACTCAAAGTTTAGTAACTCCCAAAGGAATAGGGTTGAAAAGTAAAAATGTCACCATGTTTTAGTTACATTATCAATGATTGATCCCATAACTTGTTTAGTAGAAGATCAGAA
>Ga0209611_10003447_pt1 | contig 27461 bp, 20 predicted proteins | sample S1TSphgellanicum_3_FD_187693 | JGI IMG/M metagenome (GOLD analysis project Ga0209611, IMG submission 187693) | Host-associated microbial communities from peat moss isolated from Minnesota, USA - S1T2_Fc - Sphagnum magellanicum MG (SPAdes) (version 2) | ecosystem: Host-associated > Plants > Peat...
GGTGTTTTGCCCCTTGCTGTCGAGCTCTGAACATTCGGGAGTCCCGGAAGACTCCCAACCTCCAACTTTTCCAAGTGTTGGGCTTCACCCCCACACTTGGCCAAAGTGGGGTTGCGACACCTAAAAAGGGAGTTGCCTTGGGAGTGTGAGGGTTCACTCCCTCATACTCCCTCACACTTTCTAACACTCCCGAGAATATGTGATGTGACTCCTGGGCTTCCTCTTGGCTTAACTCTCGAGCTTCCTTTTGGCCCGCACCTTTGCAATTCCCTTTGCCTTGGTCGCGAGCCCAAAGCTAGGGTTGCGACATCAGATGCTTTGGTGTAGGTCTTGTTGTACAACCACAAAAGGATAACATGGATTGTAGTGTATAATATATATTAATGGTCATTTGGCGTGGCATAAGGGGATGCAAAATTCTTGAGTGGATTAAAGGTGAGAACATTTGATTTCTTTCTTTGTGCAAAAAGAAACTTTGATCAATTTTTTGTGAATATCAAGAAAAAATGAAGATCAACTAATGTGGTAAAACTCTAGGTGGCATTTTGAGATGCCATGTTAAACCAAAAGGCAGAAAAACAAAAGAGAAAGAGCACTAACACAAAAGGTTGGCCATGCCCTTCAGAAAGCGCCACTGATCAGTTCTTACACATCTGAAGAGATTCTTTGATAGGACTTCACAACCAAAAAATAAAACACATAGCTGCCAAAAATCATTCAAAAAAGTTTTACTGCCCGGGGACATGATTTTAAAGGACGAAATGGGTAAAGTTCCACAGTGCTGTGTTTGTGTCTAATTGAGGGTACTTTTTCGAGGTTTTATTTTCGCAGGTGGGACAGGCGGACATCTGCTGGTTCCACTTTTGATTCTGGTAGAGTTCCATTTGCGATGTGATTCAACCCCAGTTAAAGCATTTTGAAACAGGTCCTCGTACACCTGTTACCACGTCTTGACGAAATGCCTACTCACCCTACGAGGCTCAACTTGTTCGTAGGTGGAACGGGCCCGGTAAATTTCACAGTACATGACCACCACAGTACAGTAATCAGGAGTTGGACGCAATGTGGGTTGGTGAGCAGTCGGTCTGTAGGGCAACAGGTCAATAATACCATAGTACAGGGGCAGCTTCAACACATGTCTGTGGAATAATTAAATAAATTTGCGGAAGATTACACGCCTCTCTCTCAAGATTACATGAAGATTACATGTGGAGAAATAAATATTCATGAATTTATTGCAAAGGATTCTCTATTTTCCTTCACAAAATTTTGTTCATGCTGAAAAACGTGTCAATTTTGTGTGGAAAAATTCAGCATTTCGACAAATAATATAATTACTGTGGAAAGCTGCCAAGGTAAGTACAGTGGTACCCTGGACTTCATTTATGAACGCATTTTCTTACGTCCAAACAATACAGGGAATTTTAGTCTACAGAAAACAAGTATACTTCAAATTACCTAGCAGTCCGGTTCAATGTTGATCATGTGTGGCATGGGGCCCGCTCGCGCTGGTGGACGCACCAGGCCGTGACGGCACTGGGGAAGAAGCTCCACGGAAACCCCAGGTGGGTGGGAGAGTCCTGCTTACGGATACGTGTTCCAGGCAAAGTAGAAAAGGAGCGTCGAGTATGGGGGGGGGGGGGGGGCGGCAAAATGCATCAACTAGCAAAAAAAGAAAAAAAAAAGTTTACAGTGGTCACAGATGGGTCCCACAGTCAGGTCAGGTCTCACTCTGGAGTTAGAAGCTGGAACCCTTGTTAATCGCTGCCCTTATCAGCCTCATCTCTTCTCCTAGTTCATTCTCTTCGATGTATCTCCATCGCATCAGCTCTCTTCTGCTTTTCTATCTTGTGGAAAACTGATCTCAAATTATCGCTTAAGTTCCAGTGTTCACCGCTATCCCCGTCTTCTTCCAGTCCAGTCTTGATCGTCACCGTGGGAACTGATCATACTTCAAGGTACTGGTCGGGAGCACACGTACTAGAGACGCTCATTCAGGAAAAAAAACGACGAAGTTCGAGTTGAAGAGATTGTGTGTAGACCTGTGAGTGCCGTCAAGATAAGACAGAAAGAGATAGAGAGCAAACAGCTTGAGCGGTGTTTAATGAGAGACATAGAGCACGAGGCAGAGAGAAAGAGAGCTTCAAGGAGCGTAACTGCTCAGGAGAGTTCAAGAGGGTTTCTGTCGGACTATTACATCCTGAAGCTCGAGATTGGAGGTTCAAGATAAAGTTCCGGCCGAGAGGGAGTTTGTGACCTTTCTATCTAAAGACGTCTGTGACATCCACATATCCATAGAGATAGAAGCGAGAGAGAGAGAGAGAGATCAAGTGAGGGTTTTCATGAGTGACTGTGTCTGATACGTCACAAATTGATTGAAAGAGGTTTACAAGGGGGACAAGTTGATCAAGACCGTGCGACGTTGATTGAGGAAGACATACGGTGCCAGAAAGCTCAAGACCGCGTGGTTTTATTTGTAGGTGATGAATCCCAGGCAACGACAATTGTGGAAATAGATCTAGTGAAGCTTTCAGTGCATTCGCGTTTATAGTCGAAGCCTACAGCGTCTCGACGAGTAGTTCAATGTTTTGCAGCCTTAATTGGCCAACTGCAGGCATAGTGTATTGCTCATCATATATGTGAGCAGTTTTGTTTCCTAGTTTCTGCTTAATGTTATCTCCTTGTGCGTAACTACGTCAAGCTGAACATTTGCTGTTTTAGATCGACGCATGCCGTCAAGCTTGTGGAGGATAAAGAGAGTATGGCAGACATCTAGACTCCGTGTGAGTGAACATTCCTGGAGCGACAATGTTGCTTAGACTTCCACCACAATAATTAAGACCGACGTCTCGACTCAGGTCGACAAGTTTAGCTTTTCGGTCACGATCTCGCTACACATTTTTTCTTGCATTTTGGTTGATAAAAAACTTCCGCTAGACTGCTAGTAAGTTCAAGCTGCCATGGCTCCGTACATAGCAGACAACCAGGCCGACTATAGCGAGCACTATATCAAGTCGAGTGGAGATCCATTTCTTGGCCTGAGCAAGAGCTCTCACACTCTTGGAAAACCGACACCCGCGGGGCCGGGATCGCCTGGAGTGCTTCGCCGTCACGGATTGCCGGAGCATCATCATCATCCTGATCAGACTACTATGACGGCGGCGCCCACCATTCGAGTAATCCACATCTTCGCGCCCAAAATCATCAAGACGGATGTCGCAAACTTCCGGTCGACTGTTCAAAGACTGACTGGCCGACCTGCTCGTGGCAAAGCGGATACTACTGGAAGTACTCAACCACGAAGAGCAAGAACCAAGACAGTCGCAGCGGCAGCGGCAGCGACTTCGCCGGATTCTTCAGGTTTTCAAGAGGTTGAATATTCCCCGACGTTCTCGACGGTCCACCAAAGTAGCTGTATTTCCACGCCACTACGTGATTCTTCAATGTCTCAGAGCCACGTCGTCGGAGGTGCGTCCGCGGATCATCAAGCTGGCTCACCAGTTGCAGGATGCTGCAACACTATGGAAATTGATAATTGTAGTCTGACGTCGAATGACTGCGTGGACGACTCCTCCACCTTCAGTTTCTACAACAGCGTGGATTCACAGACTTCCAATAATCACGAGTCGCCACAAGACGTTTACCAAGGCTGCTCAATGCTGCATCCTCCTGCAGTCTCATCAGCAGCAGCTGATGGTATCGGCAGCTTCTTCTCCCACCGACAGACTCCGTACGCCCTGAATGAGATCCCTGCGCCATTCTTCTCTGGAGACATTCTTCACTCTTGCACCGAGTTCATGATGCCGAGCTGCAATAGTACTCAGGATTATGCGTATCATCAAACGCATCATGTCCCAATCTGCACGTCGTCTAAGGACAGCGCTTATTCAATAGGTCCTCTACCAAGCATTCCACCACTTGATTACAATGGGCTAGCGGGATTCAGTGACCTGGATAATATTCTCACAGGCCTTCAAGGATCATCGACGTTGCCAGATCTACCGCTGAATTTGCCACCATTAGTCCCTGGAAGTTCTAACGGACTTTTCTATGACACTTTGTTCATGCAGCCTCCGCTGTGCAGATAAATCGTTGGAACAGCTTTTCATGGAGCATGACACAAAACTTCAAACAATATCATGGTACAAACACTGAAACCCTCCAAGAAGTTGTCTTCTTGATATTTATAATGTGTATTATCTTGCACCTTTGGCAAAGGGTTTTCTACCGCCTTCATAAACTTTGCATTTGTTATATTAGGCCCATGAGATGCATCCAGCGATGGATCCAAGTTGGTAAAACCGACATTGGTTTCTGGAAGTTCATTGCACTATCGACCCTAGTTCAAGTCCATTCTGATGTGCAATAATGAGGGAGGGTTTGATCAAGCCGAGCATGTCTGGAATTCAACAGCAGTTCAGTTCAAGCCTGGAGCTGGATGCAAGTCGCTGATCATGAGTTTGTCTCTTTCTGATCATGCCTGCAGGTATTGTCGCAGCTCATCAAAAGGCTCTTGTAAATTTCTCCATCCAGAGTGTACTGAAATGGTGCGAGGACCACTGCATCTTTCATTCAATTGCAACCTCCTCATTGTCAACACGACAAGCTACTTCTATTGACATGCCAGCCCTAGGCTTCTATGGTGTAAATAATCAGTAGTTCATTTAGTTTCAAACCAAGCTGATCAAGGTCTAAACTCCATGATCTACCAAGGAGGCCGAGCTGTAGCCGAAGGGCAAACTCTGAAAGTGTGCAGAAAAGTTCTTAGAGAGTGACATTTCAGATTGTTCGAGATCGAAGAACTCAAATGAGCTGAAATGGGTTGGAACAGATGTTGATCACTCTCGGGCTTTCGGTACTCACGAGACAACAGTTTCGTGAATTTGGGCTTTATATATATTGCAGAAATTTCGTTTTGGGTTTGCTCATGAATATAGATTCAGCGAGTGTAAGATACCCGTCCAGTTTTTTTCTAGATGTAGAAATCTATGTTTGGGTAGATCAACCATCTTGAAACCACATGCAGCAGCATTGGCAGCTGTAGATAGTAAAGAACCAGCAACATTTACTCTCGTCATGAAAGCTCATAAGGACTGGTTCCTTTGCAGGACTTGAAAGACCAGCAGAATCCCCTCTAGAGGGTACACACTTAATAAAAAGTTATATATGTTGGATTTATCTATGGTGGCCGAATTCTTGGCTCTCTCAACGATGCTCAATACGAGCTTCTGGATCATGTCTTTGTTGAATTCTAGTGTAAACTCTCGTCAGAAGTACTGGCATTGGTATACGTCCAGCTCGAGCGTATGTTCTGTAATAAGTGGTTGTTGCTGCGTTGTGACATGTAGGTTGACGCAGCACGCAGTGTGCACTTGGATGTGTTAACATTCTGGCTAGACTTCAAGCAAGTTTTTTGCCGACTAGTTTAGATAAGCTTCTAGTACTTCTGTTGAAGATAAAATTTCTTTCTTGTCGTGAAGTGAATAACTGTGCCATTTTATTCGAGTTTCCATTGCGATTTCGGCACTTCGGGCCTCTAGGATCATTTGTTTTCTAGGGTTAGGTACTAGTCTCTTGAGGCCTAACTTGGTCGAGTGACGAGTGTTCCCAAGAGATGATCATCCTGGGTGTTTCAACTTCACCCTAACATGACTACAGCTGGTGACTAGTGAGGTTCAAGTAAACTAGAGTGGTTGAGAGTTGAGGAATAATTTTCAGGAATGTCCTGTGACTGGATAGAGAGGAATCTGCACCATGTGGACATGATTAACGTTTGAACTCTTAGGGTTAACTCTAGTACTGAATCTGCTCTAGAAAGAAGAGGGGGGCTGGACTCATGGACTGTTCTAAATTAACTCTCTAGAGACTAGAGTCGGGGTCTCGTTGTCATGGATTCTTGAAAGACTTATTCTCGTCTCTTTGTGTAAGCGGCTTCCGAGATTAGGCAGAGCAATTGGATTCCCAGCTGTAGCTAGGTGCTGCGGTCCCCAGCCACTCTTCCCACTGGTTAATCACGTGAAAAAGCCTGAATGTCTTGTCTTAAAAGCGACCACTTTAAACTGAACATCAAACGTTCTTTAACCCACAGCAGTTAACCTCTTGTTCATGACAAAGTGCAAGAAACAAAACATCAAACAAAATGCAGTGCAGGCCTTAGCTTTCTTTCCCATGACATACTGTTTCAATTCTGTCGACTACTACAAAATATTCCAACTAGTCCCCGTTTACTAACATAAGTGAATTCACTCAAAATCTAGTGAAATCACTTGGCATACAGAGACACCTTTTGTTGTGCATGTACTCATCATCTCATGTACTTTTTTAATTGCTACCTCTAATCAGGTATTCTCATCAGCTGCAGCTCCTAGTCTTGAATCTTGACCTTGAAGAAACGCATTCAAAGGAAGCTCTGATCAGTTTAAGAATATACCATACCGGCGAGGTCAATTATTACTATGTACACACATACAAACACTTGTGTCCTGCACCTGCTTACAAGCCTTAGTTTCATGGATGCATTCATCAGATGGAGCTCTTGAGGGTCCTCGCCAATTTTCTAGCTGTATAGGTCTGACCTTGAATGGACCTCAGGTATGGAAGCACGGTTCTAAGCTTCGACTGTGTTACACGACTCCTATCCACTTGTACCAAATCAAGTAAAAGATCAACATGCACACACACTCATGCAAAGCTAAGCTGGTTTGTAGTGATTTAGCAAGCCGGACTCACTTTGTCTCCTTTCTGAAAGTTTCAGTACCAGAGCTTTTGAGTATACCTAAATGTATCAACTGGACCAATGTTAGGAAGAGTAAAAACATGCAGTACTACTTAGAGCAACCTGTATTCAAGGTCAGCTGCTAAAATTAGGTACATATAAGTTAATTTTGGGGCCGCACCCAATTTTGTCATAATCATCATTTCTGTGGCACTTCAATAATGTGACAAAATTTCCTGTCCTCAAACATGTCAAATTTGTGAGATAGAATCCAATAAACTTATGTAGCCCAGTGGTTTCAGAAACCAGCTTCAGGGACCTTGTCAAACCTGTTACACACTTTGCTTAGTCGCAGTACCGTGTGTTGCTCAAACGTCTCTTCCTGTTAATCAATTACTCTTGTGGTGATGCCGGCCACTAGCTCCTGCTATACTTACCGAACCCTTCCATTGTTTTGGTAAACAATAACAACTGTGACCCCCCCAGTAAACAGGAGGGTGGGTGATTCAATGCAAAAGAGAAAAGGGTGGCAGCAGTTGGAAAAGGATGTGATCAGCAGCTGGAGTATAAGTCGATAAGTACAGAGAACCGGCCCCGACCCTGATGGGATGCTGTCAGGTGGATGAGGGGATTACCTAGTAACAGCTAGCTGTAGAGAAAGGAATCTAGGGTTTAGGGGCAAATGATTCACGAAACTAAGGGGGGTATATATGGTTTGAATCCACAGCTAAGGTCAAACTAGCATCTAAAGTTGATCATCTCCTGATGAGGTGATTGCGTGCAGTGATGGGGGTGGCCACTACATATGAGCGTCAGATGGAGGAAACATTGTCCCTACAGTGTCAGCGTATACATAATCTAATTCAAGGCCTTTCTTTTGCTCACATGCTCATGAGTTTTCCATGATTCTACTTGTTTTCACACGATTTGTGTTGATAACTTTCCTTCTCACATTTCAAAAAGAATGGGGACAATATACATCATCCCTTGTTAATCTCAAAGCCCACTTGCCCAAGCCCTTGTTTTCCATGGCCAAGGAATCTAATTAGTCCCAGCTCTAACTTCATGTAGGTTCTGGTACACTGCTTATATATAGGCATGATAGCAGTCTGCCAAAAGCCCAGAAGGAAAAATAACCGGTTATTGCCTTCGTCCCTGCATGTCACCCATCTGACAAGCCCTAGCCTCAAAATTTCCTCTCGCTATTATGGTTCTTAAATATATGTGCAACAAGGATTATGTGTTGGACACTGAAGCAGGACCCAAGGGTGACTCCCCCTAATCAAGATACTTTATTGTTGTTGTTGTTATTGTAAGAATTTGGGGTTGGGCATTGTGCATTGTTGGTGTGAAGCAGTCATGTCCAACTGACTATTTCGTTCCACTGGAGAATTGGGTGGACCTCCTATTTACTGTTTTGTTATGATGAGTGACTCTTCTTGTTGATGTTTTGATTGCATGCTGGCCATTCCGCTCATCCATACCAAGTTTAAATATTTCTTCTGCAGTATTTCGAATACGTGCCTCGCTGGAGCCCACAGCTGAGGGTATCCTAACACGAGGGGTGGCCAGGTTGAGAAAGTAAGCCCATATTGTCACGCTGGCCACTGAAGAAAGGGGTTAGTCAGAAAAAGTACCAAGTGCCTATCTGACACCATCTAGATACCAGGATGTACATATTAAATCAAAAGCTAGCAAAGAAAAGAAAACAAACTTGTTTATGAAATGCTTGTGTTGGTGTCAGCCAGGTGAAAACTCATAAATTCATGAACTTATTATTTACTCCAACACAACTTCCAACTTCCCAAACCATATGTATGCTATGGCAATTGGGGTCTGGCTTACTCTAGGTAAGTGACTGGACAGAAGGTGGGTAACTGTGCGAGACGTTTGTCATAGCAACTGATTCCATAAATGAGTTTGTTACAATTCAACAGTGGAGCTTACGGATAAAGTTTGTGATTGCCTGCACTAAGCTCTTTTCCAAGAGTGTAACAACATAACAACTATGAGCAAAAGGAGGTTTTCCAGCGTTGTTCTTCAGGGTGCATATTGACCTATTTTTAGAAAATCTGAGAAATTTCTAATTTGTTATAATCCATGAGACATTGGGGATTTGATTCATGACTAGATCTCCTTTATTGAGTGTAAATATTCTCACCACATCCCTCCCGATTCCCAAAGAGGATGTTATTAGGCTCAAGGTGAAGGCACTAGGAGGCAAGGGCAGTTAAGTATATCAGTTAGGATACATCCAATCAAGATCGGATCAAGGGTTCTGTATTATTTATGATACTTTATAATGGGTACTTGAACTAACAACCTTGGAATGGGGAATTGGGAAGCCCTACTTCTAGGCTTCTTTGTCAGTATCTCCTTGTGTTTACAGCTCCTTAGCTCTAAGAATTACTTGCCACATGTATGTGCCTACAACAATTCATTACCAGTTATGCGACACTGACCACTTGTCTGCTGATATTTGCTGAACTATAAATTGACCCATCAATTGTCACACTCTAAGTTGTGTGGAGTTCCAAATTTCTGCTGGGTACTTAATTCACTCAATTAGTAATTCCTGACCACCCCAAAAATTATTGACATGCAAAACCTGGGGGGGGTGGGGGTGGAGGGAATACCTACCTCACACCACCACCCCAACGATTTATTTCCCAACACTTTGGAGGGTTTTCAGATAGGGGTGACCTACAGTATATACAGTTTCGTTCATTATTTCATGCCATCAAATTGAATACAGGCATCCCCAATTGTTCAACTCCATTCATCAACTCTTAGAGGAGACCTTTTGGTGTAGTTATTTGTTACACTGTAGCAATGGCGTAAACTCTGTAGGACCAGCAGCAGGCTGGCAGGCTGGGAATTTTTCATGGCCCTCTTCAGTGTGTATTTTTTGGCTAAATCTCATGGCCCTCTTTGATGAGTATAAGTTAGAAGTGTATTAAAAAACGGTGCTATGCTATATGCCTTCAACTAACGCAAAAGAGAGAGGTGTTTATAAACTATGTGGTTCGCCAAATATACTTTCCCAAATTCCCAGCCATGTTTTGAATTGTCGCTCCAATGTCCAAGTTCCAAATCAAATGGGCTTTCTTCAAGAGTCCCTAATACATCAGGGGGTTGTAGTACCAAACAAAGTGCATTTAGCTACTTGGCTTCTGCTGAATAACCTGACACACTGATTGTCCAATGTCTTCATGTAACATTGCATGAAGACTAATGAATCTCGCCTACCTTTGCAGACTTGGAAGTCTGAAAGCCCAACTATTCCACTTGCAAGTTGCTCTGACTCCTTACAACTGGGCTCTTTGTAGCTAAACTCCTTTTTCCCTTTATGCCCATAAATGTGTATTATTTAGTGAATTTTGTGATGTATCCAAAGTGGCCATCATGCAACAAACATACATGTTAAGTGTTTGTGTTAGGCTCATGAAAATAGGAAGCTCTAGGCAACTCCTCCCCCAAGCAAAATCCAATTTTCACCATATCCCAAAATTGTGTCCTTCTATCTTTTGATCTTTCTGGTTGTTTAAACCATTTCATTTAAATTTAAATTCATCAAATTTAAATTTCTGATGAGATTGCAAAACTGCAAAGAACCTTTCACCCCAAATCCATATCCTCCCCTCCCCTCCCCATGAGGTGAAAATCATAAAAACTGACTGCATAGCCAACAACAGGCACACACTTTCTTTCTCTCAATTTAGCCATGTGGTTGTTCCGGGTTGCTGTACCAATGAAACGTTTAATCATAGGGCCTCATCAAGGGGTATGGGTGCAGAAGACAAGACACATTACGACCCTTGGCTTGGCTTAACTTGGCTTAACATCCCCCTTCCTGCGACTGTGGGAGTGTCCACCACTGTTCCAGAAGTAGGCCAACAAATCTATAATACTGGAAGTCTTGAAGAAATAGTTATTTTGGGGGCAACACCAACAAATTTTCCAATTGAAATCTGAAGCCCAATTGTGCACATTTTGTTCTATACTTTGCAGCAATTACATACCTTTTTAGAGCTTCTCCGGCCGCACCTCCTATTGGGGCCTCTATGAGTATTTATTATAGCATTGAACATAAAGTGTTAATTATTCCGCCATCTCCAGCCATGCACATGAAAAATTGGACAATGTAAAGTGAGAGACTATATAATTCTTACCACCTGGACCAATCATTATAATTCACCAATCAAAAACAGTCATCTCCTTTTTACTTGCCCTAGTGGACGTAACTGTACAATGTTGGCATATTTATAACCCAAAACTCTGTTTCACACTAATTGAAGGTGAGACTTAATCGAAGATAGTGTGTACATGCCATTTTGGTGCTATGGGTAAATATGCTCTAACTTGGTAGACATTACTCTTCAGTTTTAATTGGATGGCCAAATTTGCAACAGTTTCCTCCCACAGGCTACCATGAGGGGGTTGATTGATGTCAGTTTGGTTATATAAGAGCAGTGTCCAATTTTACTAGATCGCTCAAATTGTCAACTCTATCATCAGAAATCAGCTTTGTTCTAGATACCTTTTTTTGAGTACAGTAGAATCATGTAACATGTTACCTTTACACACAAAAAAAGGACTCTGGCATGCACTATTGTACTACAATATTTGGAATTGATAGGTTAATACACTGGCATTTCTCTTCCGCTGTTGGACTGGTGTTTGACAGATAATGAAACAAACTTGTGCATAAGGTGGCGGGCCCACTTCCACCCAAGAGGGGCCCTACTGAGTCCTTACAAGTACAGCAGAATTTTTTCACCCTATTCTGAATTGCATAAACAGCTTGGTTGAACCAACAGTGACTACCTACACTGATACCATGGTAAAAACTAAAACCCCAAAATTCATTTAAATTGCTTTTATATGTTATAAATATCCCATGTTTCTGAGTCCAAATCTGGGTTTCTGAGTCCAAATCTAACATTCTCTTCGGTTTTTAATATGGCCACTAAGAATGTAACCTAAGAAGCCTCACTCAAGAAGGTGAAGGTGCCAGTGTATGTGTTGTATAGAAAATACAAAAGAATTTGATTTTTCTTTTTCTTTTTTATTCCGGAGCATCAACAATTACTAACTATTGGGAGTGGGACATCCCTGTACACACAGGCTGTATAAGTCAGCAGTGTGTATGAGGAGAAATAGATGATTCTCTGAAAGCCAGAGGAACAAAACCCACATGTTTCTTCTTTTGAAAGAGTGTGCCAAAATTTTGTCTGTCTGTGTTTTCTCCTTTTTCCTTAAACGAAAAAAAAAGTCCCCCTTTCACCCAAAAAAAATCTCCAGTAAGACAATGGCAAAGTTCACCTCCTTTAGAAAAGTTTCAGTGCACACTCACAAGAAACTTTATGTGAAAATACACCCTCTGTATTGTTGAGTGACGTTGGCTATTTCACAATTTAACCCCATAAATGTCCAACTTAGGAACCAAACTGTGTGACCAACTTGTTTTAAAACTAATGAACAATTTGGGGGCAAGACTTGACATTGCACAGCAAAAATATACTAGTGTTGGGCAGATATCCAAAAAATTTGGATACCAAGCCATCATATTATGTTGGATATCACACTTGATATTTGGGGTGATATCCTGATCACTGGATCTCACATCTATGAGATCTGGCCATGTAATATCCAGTTTTAAATCTAGATATCAAAAACATGAAATTGTAGCAAGGTATATGTTCCCTACCCAAATTTGGATATTAGGTAAGGGTTGATAAAAAAGGGGTTTATAGTATGAAGTCACCATTGCCACCTCAAATCCTAAGTGCCTCTCAAGCTCAGAGTTATAAAGGGCCTAAGTTGACACTTGGGCCCCACATTTATTTATTGTCTTCTTGTTTCTTTTCTTTTCTTTTCTTATTTCAAGCTCTTTGTGCTTGTTGTGTTTGTGTTTTCATGCTCCTTGTTGTCAGGTCTCATTTTCTTCCTTTGCATTACTACCATGTTATTCCTTTGCGCTAATAGTGTGTTTGTGTTCTTCTTTCATGCTACATTTGTGTTTGTTTCTTCACATTATGCCCATGTTCTTCATTGGTGTTGCTATTATGTTCATGTTTTTTCTTTGTTCTATTATTGTGTTCATCTTCTTCCTTGCATTGCTATCAAGTTTTTCCTTTGCATTGCTTCTATGTATGTGTTGTTTTTTCAAGTTGTCCTTATACCCTAAACCTTCCATCACACTGTTACTATGTCTAAGCTCTTTATTTATGTTGTTCTTCTGCCCTTCCCTCACATTGTTGATGTGTCCATGTTTTTTCATTTTTACTATTATTGTCTCTTTCCTTCACACTATTGTTGTATTTGTATTCTTCCTTCACATTGCTATTATGTCCATGTTTTTTTAATGTGTTACTCTTAAACAACCCACTTTCTGAACTCTATGTCATTGCTTTCCTTGAGGAGTTGGTGGGAGTTAGATTATTACTTAGGGCCCCAACAAGACACAAAGCGTCATTGGGTTTCAAATGTGAAGTTCAATTGTTATGTTATTTTTTTATGCTATGACTATGCCTTTTTTTCATGTTGTTACATTTATGTTTTTCCTTCGCATTGTTGATGTGTTCATGCTCTTCACGTTTGTAACTTGTATTATCTCTTTTTTAGCATTTTGCAAGTTTGAAAATTGGAGCCTTATTGGTTCAATTTTTTTATGAGGTAATTTTTTTTTCATTTTTTTTTCTTTTTCTTTTTGTTATTTTATTTTTAAAATATTTATTTTATTTATTAATGTTCTTGAAGGTTTCATTTGATGTAATGCATGAATTTTTTTGTGTTTTGTTGTGTAGGATTTATAACAAAAGATTGTTGCATTACAACATTATCTTACACATCACTCTTGCCTTATGATGAAAAGTGAATGAATATTTATTCTTGTTTGTAAATGTTTCCTTTAGTTTTTTTTAAGGATGCATAGCAACAATACATTCCATATTCAATTTTGCAAGACATCCATTTGCTTCAATTTCTCCACTTTTGGAATTGTTTTGTATTCATGTGAAAAATGGAAAAGTCTAATGAAAATGAAAATAAATCAATGCAAAATGAAGGATGTGAAACAATAATGAATGAAACTAAATTTGAAGATGATGTAATGGAAGAAACTAAAGAAAATCCGAATTTGCAAATTAAAGGGAACACAATTTCAAAAAATGATGAAGAGGAAACTAAACAAATTTTGGAATTATTGCATTCACAAAGGAAAGAATGGAGGTTGCATAATATTACTACCTTATGCTTTTTTTTAATGTTAATGATAATGAAATAGTTATATTTGATGCATTTCAAATCATGCATTGTACCTTGTGTTATTCCAATAATTTGTTTTTTTTTAATTGAAAAAATAAATTAAAGAAAGGTTTAATATCATATTTTAAGACAAGTGGAATAACATTTCTAAGAAAACATGTTGACACAAACCTTTTTAGTAGTTTCCAAACAAATTGGAAGAGAAGAAGAAATTTGGAGGGACAACATGTTAAGAAAAGAGCAAATGTATTTAATTTTTCCATATGTAATTTTTTATTTCTAATGAAAAAATTCAAAAAAATGATGTGGAGCAAAAAAAATGTTTTTGGAAGATATTATTTTTCTCATAGTGAAAAGTCATTTGCCCTTATAGTTTGTGGAAAGTGTTTGACCAAAGCATTTGATCTTGCATTTGTGCCCTTGAGTTCAATTCCTTTCATGAATTTTTTTTTCACACAGTGTTTTGTTTACTTTGTGGAAAAAACCAAGTAGACATATGTTTTGTGTCTTGTCAAAAAATGTCATTTGTTATTGCTAGTTTTGACTTTGGATGGCCAAGTGTGCTCATGATGTCTTTGTGTTTGTTACAATTTATTTAGGATTTGATTGGAAGTAAAGGCATGTAACTTTTGGATTATTGAAGACTATTGAGACCACATGATAGGTATTGGCAAAGGTTTGATTGATCTTTCGGATGCATATGGCTTAAGGAATAAGATTATAACATATGTTAAAGATGAAAGTTCAAATTTGAACACAATGACAAATGTTTTCAAGTTTGTTGAGAAATGTGAAAATTCTAGTTTGGAGTAGAAATTTCAAAGGACATTTTTTGGGCATGATTTCTCCAAAACTTACTAATATGCCACCAATAATGAAAAAGTTTGTAGGGACTTCAAATATGTTTTTATTAAGTCCACCTAGGCAAATTTATGAAAATGCATCAATTGGCCAAAAACATCTAGCAAATGTCAACACAAATGGAACAAAACATGCATTGGAACTAATTGAAGCCAAAAAATTTTAACATTTCAATGAAAATTAAGGTAGTTTTGTTTTCATACATTGTGATGTGTGGTTTTTTTATTTGTTTGTGGGAATTATAATATTACTATTTTGTTAAATAATTAATCTTGTAGATTTGCAAGTAAGATCACATTGTTCCAAGAAGCATTACAATTCAAGGCAATAATTGTTTTTTATTATAGTTGGTACACATCAATGATGATTACTAACCATGTTCCTCCACCTTTAACTTGGCACATATCTCAAATCATTGTTAATGTTCTTTTTCCAATGTTGAGTATTTGTGTGCTAAACAAATCTTGTGGGCATTGGTTACTTTCTAATGCCTTGCATATAACAATTACTATGACCTTGAAATTTAAAGAAGAATTTGAAATTGCAACCTATTTGGATAATATGATGGAAAATGATTTTAATGTGACTTTGGAGTTGTGGATATTTGCATGTAACATTAGAAAGGAAACATTTGGGATTTTTTTTTCATTCCTAAGGAAATATGAAAAAAGAAAACCTATAAATGTTATTTCTAATGTTAAACCCAAGATTTAAAAGTTTTTGGTTTGTTTATTCTTTTGTTGGTCAAGAACAAGGTGTTTCCATTTTGAAAGACTATTATAGATAATATTTGTTGCCAATGCTTTTGAAAGGTCACCATGTATTGCACCTTACAATAGAATCAAAATTTGTGGTAGATACCCTAAATGATGAAGATTTTAATCTTGACATTTTTTATATGATTATTTGGACTAGTGAATCAATCAAGGAGTTTTTGAATAAGGAATTATAAATGTTTAAAAGGTATCAAATTGATGTGAAAGGCATTAACTCTTTTGAAAGTGGTAGGAAAAACATGAATCCTCATTTCCAATTGTTGTTTTCTTCGATTTTCAAATTCTTTACATTGTGGGATCCCAAACTGAATTTAAAAAGATTTTTTCCTTCACTAACATACTCATGAATTTTAGGAGATGTTGGCTATAATCATATAATTTAGATAAGTTAATATTTATAGGCAAAAATTGGCTCAATGATATTAGGGTGGGTTGCACTTTGCCTTCTAGCTTGATAGAGTTGATTAAAACCACTACTTCTTTAGGAAAAAAGTTAGAAAAGGATGAGGGTGAGTTTGAGTGACATGAACTTGTGGACATATAATTTGTAATTTCATCCCCTTTAGATAGGTTGTTTGTAACAAAATTGCTGAATTCTGCTATCTGAGCTATGATAACTACCTTGAATATTTCATAAATATTTATTCTCCAAGATATCTAGAAGATTGAGATCTGACCTTTGATTTTTTATAAAAATTTACATCCTTGCCCAATATTGAAAGTGAGAAAATTAAAAAGGAATAAGAGTTCCAACCTGGTTCTTAAAACCTATTCTGAAAACCAGAACCAATGGATATAATAAAAATATGATATTCACTCAATACTGGAATATATGCTCTTTTTAGACAATATTTTGAAACTGTGATACCTGCTGAACATTTCTCTTTGACATCTTGAATTGCATGTCTGTACATGAAACCAGAACCAATGGATATAATAAAAATATGATATTCACTCAATACTGGAATATATGCTCTTTTTAGACAATATTTTGAAACTGTGATACTTGCTGATCATTTCTCTTTGACATCTTGAATTGCATGTCTGTACATGAATGGATATTCGTTCACTTCATGAGAATATTAACCATGTTCTTTCATGAATTGCAAGACAACTTGAATCTTGTGACTATTAAGTTTTTGTGAAAGGCAATTTTAAAATTGTCATCAAGTTTTGTGTTTCTTTAGCCAATGTTATGATAGCAAGATGTTTCAAGAGGACTCGTATTTCTTCATTTTGAAGGAATAATAGAATTATTTCCCTTTGAACTTACTGTTTTGAAACTTTGATTTTTGAAGAAATGTGCCATACTTAAGGTGGACACATTAATTGCCACATGAACTCCAAGATGAGAAATACTAAATTGCAAATTAATATCCTAGGGATGCATGACCTCCAAAGATTAGTAGCATTGCCAATTAAGCTTGCATTTGTAAAGAGGAAAAAATAAATGTATGTATGTAAAGGTGCTCAAAATCATTTCAACTTAAATTTGCATCAAAGTCTTTCCCAATTTGAACAAAACTAGTCAGTTAAGAAACTAGTAAGAAACGCCGATCACAAAAGAAGTCCCACAAACCAATCTGTTTTTTCAATGTTTTGTAAATACCCCTTTTTTTAAACCTGTTCCTGGTAAGGGCAGTTCCTGGCCTCAAAAACACAGTTGAAACAAACCCAAATGTTTATGAGCTCCAGGTCTTGCAACCAGAATGCACACTGTTCCCCACGACAATAATCATGGTTTTTTCAACACCATGCATACTTAACTTAATCATTGTGTAAAAGGGGCCCAGGGAGACAAAGAAACCCCTCCACATCCGCCTACACCAAATACTTATGCAACTCTCTTATTGCCTTACAAAAGTGAGATAGATCAATCTTGCCTCCCCCACCCTCCAGGTCAACAACACATGAAAAATACCCAAAATTACATTAGTTGAGGTCTCCTGGCCTGAATGCATGGTGTTCCCCATTACCCTTCTGTTATTATCATGTCACTCCCAGAATGGACAATTGATATGGAATAAAAAGGGAAAAGGGGTTGGGGAAGGGGGAAGGGGAAGGGGGGGCGGTTTGAGGGGTGGTGGAGTGTTGAAAACCAATTGAAAATAGCAATGGATGGTTTGCTTTTGGACGCTTGTGCCACCCACCTACAACTTGACTGCCCTATAATGGGATTTGGGATCATTGCTGGCTAGATTACTAGAGCCTTTTTCTTGTTCATCTGACACGAGAATGTGAAGAGAAAATCCCGGATTGCGCTTTTAACTGCCAAGCCATAGGTAATGCAGCTGGTATTCCTTTTCCAACAAGTTACCCAAGACATCTCCGGGCGGCCGACCAGTTGAGTAGGACAAAATGGTCGGTCGGATCTGGCCCACCAGTTCCCACCAATCTGGTGAAACTCCTCCTGTTTTCCATGCAATCTTTCCTTTGGACTTAAAAGAACTTTGCATTTACAGAAAACATTGCATGGAAGAATGAGCAGAACCTGTGTGTTACAATCAAAACTATCAAATCCTTGTGGACTCAGCAGACACAGGGGTCCACCTGCTTGTCTTTCTTTAGGGCAAAGGCCCAAGGTGGAGGGCATTCCCAAAATAAGGGGCTTACCCCAGCTGAGTCCCACCCCCCATTCTGGGAATGTCCCCCACCTGGAGGCTTCAGTCATTGTAGAGCCCGAGGCAAACATTATCAAGAACTTAAACATACTTAATTTCCAAGGCACAGGAGGGGGAGGGTTCTTAGACCTACAACTTGAGATATTCCAAAAGATTCTTCATTTTACTTCACAAATTTTTGAGATTTTTTTTGGCCAAAGTTTCAGCATGTCTAAAAATACAAAAATTTGTGCCCAAGCCACCAAGGCACTGCAGCATATTGAATGTTTCAATCAGAAATGTTTTTGGGTGGTGAAATCGGATTCAAAATTGCAGGGTATTTTTAAGACAAAATAGATGGATAGAGAACAGGCCTCTTCATTTGCCAAACTCACCGTATAGTTTACCACACTCTTCTGGGTGTATCAGTCTTTGTTTTACTGGTGAGATTTCGCCCAAAAGCATCCATATTTTAGCTCCTTCTTTTTCTTAAAGAAAATTTTAAGAGAAAACTAAATTAATTTGCCAAAATTTCGCCCTGGGATTTTGTGGAGGGGCCAGAAAGCTGCTGGAGGTTCCAGTGAGTAGCCAGAAATATTAAATGATTCATTAGACTTTTGTACGTTTCACTGGTTTATAGCCAGACTTAGCCAAATCTTCCTATGGATGATTACCACAATTTGCTGCATCTTGTTATGAATGATAGCCACTTCAACTTTGTCACAAAACTTTTTTAAAAAAAACCCTGTGTGTATACCTAGGGTGTGGGTGTCCTGGCATCTGTTTTTACCTGCCAGCGGAATTACACAGTCGCCAAAACACAGGGACTCTCAATGAGAGAGTGGCCTGACTAATCAACATGACAAGGGAACTTGAATTGTACTTTGAACATGAAAGAATGATACTTAAACCATTGCCATCTCATGTTTTCTGTTGGAGAAGAAATTCAAGTCACAGGTTTTGGTAGTGCTTATGCTTTTAGACCTAATTGTGCTTTCCATGACTCAGCACAGGCAAAACTGGAGCCACATCACTAGTGAATCAGGAACTCAGTTTCTGTACATATCACATAAGTTTGTTCCGACCAAAGTATTTCCAATCTGTGTTTCAGCTGCCCATGTTCCCAAGTGGCCATGTTGTATGCAGTGGATTACCATATACCTACTACCCAACGCCAAAAAAAAAGAAAAAGATGGAAGCGTTATCTGTCTATTAAGGAAGGTAGTTTGTTGGTTTTGTGCATCACATTGAGATCTCCCAAACTACTGTGCCCTCACCATACTCTTAAGTATTGTTGGAAAACCAGGCCAAAGTGAATCAGCCCCATGACTACACCAGTTGGTCGTTCTGTCCATATCACCTTGGCACATGCACATCTAAGCCCCCTGAAGCCCCTGCTTTTGCCCCTGCTTTGCCCCCAAATAAGCAGGGCAAAAGTGGCACATCCTTTTTTGAGCACATGTTGGCAGTTTCAGCCGCTGCAAGTTTAAGCAGGGGTAAATACTGAGTTTTTTAAACTTTTTTGAATTTATGAGGGGTAAATATTAAAACCCATTTTTATCATATTAGGTTTTTTTCTTTTTTTATAAAATATTCGAATTTAGGATTTAGTTTCTTTTTCGGGTTTTAGCATTTTGAATATCATAGTTGGTGTTTGCAATGAATTCAATGATAATTGACATTATGTTATTGATTTTTTTTTAAATGTGTGTTGAGGTTTTGAGAAATAATTGTCATAAGAGGTGGAAATTGGTTAAATTGAGAAATTTATTCTTGGAGTTTGAGGTCCCATTCATCTTCCATGTAATTTTTATTTTTTTTTAAAATTAAACAAAATACATACCAAGCGTGCACATGCATAAAAAATTTACTTGCTTTTAAAATTAAAAAAATTGATTGAGAACTCTAACCCTAATACATATTTTTATATTAAAGATACATTTATATTTTGCATCATACAAAGATAAATTCAAAATAGTTAAACAAAAAATCACTTCAAACACTAGAAGAAATTTCAAAATCAACAACTAAATTTGCGACTCATTTGTAGTTGTAATGGACACATGCGCCTAAAAATAGCTTAGTCACCTAAAACAAGTGCTATAAGATAGTCAATCTCAAAAGACATGACATGGCCATGAAGTTGAAAGTGTAATTGTAAACCTTACGACTAAGCCAAAAAATTTCATCCATTGCCATGGATGAACTAGTATGAATTGGAACCTCAATTTGCAACTACATTTGGGATAGTCACATGCTACCAAATGTGCCATTGATGGATGGTTAGGATTTCACCATGTGGTAATTTAAAAACCAATGACCATCAATTTTCCATTTGTTCAAAAAAGATATATTATAATTATGATAATTAAATATTAATATTACATTAAATAAATGTTAATATTACAAAATTTCAATACTATAATTACAAATATTCAATATTATATTAAAATAATTCAATATTACAATTATAATTATTAAATATTATAATTAATTAATTGTAATCTATCGTAGGCTAAACTATAATAGGCAACATATTCTAGGCTAAGCTAATGTAGAATAGGCTACCTAACATAGGTTAAATAGGTAAGTAGGATCCTATTTATTTTGTTGGGGACATCTCAAATGGCACATGCACTATGTTTATAGTGCATACCACAAATCTAGTCTATTCTTTCCCCTAGTTATATAATTTACAAGTTTGAAGTTGTAAACAAAGGATATGGGATAAATTCTAATGAAAGGGAAACATTACAACACCATCACATTCTTTGTCCCATACAAAAACATTACCATATATCCACACAATAAAATACCTACTATTTAACTTAGCTATTTATTACTTACTACCTATCCTACATACTAATATTACTTAAGCTACATACTTACTATCTATTACCTAGCCTACCTAGTTTATTATTATTATTGTTATTATCATGTATCCACATAATAAAATATTTACAATTTAACCTACCTATTACTTACTATTACCTATCCTACTAATCACATATTACCTAGCTAGATACTTACTATCTACTACCTACCCTACCTAATAAATTAATTACCTTGCCTACATTTAATAAATTAATTGTTTAACATAGCTAATTAATTAATCAATTAATACAAAAACATTATGACATATCCACAAAATAAAATACCTCTTGCTTAGCTTACCTACCTACCTACTACCTATTGATACCTATCTTATTCATTACATACTACCTAACTTATCTACTTAATTGATAATTAAGTATCTAAATTCATTTTTGTTAAAAATTTAGCTACCACAAAAACAAAAGTAAACAAATGTTTTAACCAAATTGGTGAAAAAAAAAATGTTATGGTAATATATAGCCAAAATTAAAATGGTTAATTTAGATTAATGCATTGAAATAGAAGTATATTTATGCTGAAAATTTATGGAAATGCCATGTGCACTTGTAGGCTTGTTTGAAACAATTGGCAATTTATATTGTCCATAGTTGTAAAAAAATTATAATTGTTGTCCACCATCCAACTCAATTATCATCCATAAGTGAACAGACAAGAGAAAACAAATGAAATAAGTGAAAATTTCATCTACAGTTTGACCTAAAACTTTTGTAGTCGTATCATGTAACTACATTATTCAACTAATAGTTGGTTGGACCCATCATTTAGTTGCACATGTAATGGTATATACTTGCAATTCCATGGACACATAGGATTACAAAGATCATAGTCACAAATGTAATAGGTTTGGACAAAAGTCAGATTGTTGTTGTAAAATGATAGTTGAAATGGACAACATTTCTTCTAGTGAAAAACAACCTTAATGTGTACACACACACAAAGATTTAAAATCAAAGAAAAAAAATCCAAAAGTTGATGAAAATAACTTTAATCTTAAATACATACTAATGTAAGAAAAGTTATTGGAGTCCAAGTGTTGGAAAACAAAAATAAATTTCAACCTTCTAAAAAATCTCAATTAATATCTTGCACAATCAATGATTGTTTTTGTTTGTGGTAAAATTTTATAATAAAAATTTATTTTTACCTTGTTGTATTTTTTAAAATCTAAGGCACAACTGCAGTGACTACAACCTAGGCTCTCAACCATAGCCATGAGGTTCCACATCCACGCCTAGGGGCTTCAGCAAGGGGCAAAGGGGGAGGTTGCTACTCTAGCCCTCCATTTGCCCCTTTAAGTTGTGCATGTGCCCAACCTAATAGGATAGGTTATGTTTTCTATCTACCTTTTTACCCTATGTTAACTAACATTTTACTATAGTCAATTTTTTTTTTGTTGTTGGCCTTTAATTTTTTTTTTTATTGCTAATTTTTTCCCAACCCTAACCTCCATACTACCCTCCCACCTAGCTACCTTACTAACCTACATTTTAGCCCTGCCTACAAACTAACAACTAATCCCTTACTTGCCTTTTTTTTTTGGCAAAACATATATTTATTTTGGGCTAAACTTTTATCTCCTTTAGGTTACACTTTTATTTTTTGGCAAAAATTTTATCTCTTCTTGGCTAAATTTTTATCTTTTACAAAAATTCTTATATCTTCTTGACAAAAAAATTATCTATTGGCAAAACTTTTATCTTTTCTTGGTTAAATTTTTATCTATTTGCAAAACTTATATTTCTTCTTGGCTAAACTTCTATCTTTTAGCAAAACCTATATTTCTTATTGATTAAATTTATATCTCTTATTGGTTAAACTTTTGTCTCTTGACAAGACCTACAGCTCTTATTGGCAAAACTTCTATCTAGTATTGGCTAAATTTTTTTTTTAATAATTTTTTTTAAAAAAAAAGCTAAAATTTTATCTTTTGGCTAAATTTATTTATCCTTCTACAATTTTATTGCCTTTTTCTTATTGTAATATATAAATATATTTCAAAATCATGAACTTAATTTCTTTATTTTTTCTAATTATAACAAAATTCAAAACTATCATCATACTTTTTTTTTATCCTTAACAATGGATATTTTATGCATAACATTTGGGTGTTGCCTGAAACATAAGAAATTCAGCCAAATTATGCTTCAATTGAAAAACTATGGTTGAGGGTATTGCATACATTGGACCAATCATGATGTGATGAAACTTGAACAAAAATGGACCAAGTTTCCATAATACCTTCATGTTGAAAGGAGGCACCTATTACAAAATTGAAATGTAAATAACCCAAGTCTTTGTAATTCCCATATCATTTTTCTACCAATTATATTTAGATTATAAAAAGGTTAGAAGATGCAAGTATTACAAATATTTTTTGATCCACCATTTAGTTTAGGGCAACCAAATTTTTTTGGGAAACCACAATACCCACATCATCACTATTTAATACAAATGTCTAAGTCTAAATCAACATAATTCTTACATAATCAATTGCATCAACCTTAAATTATGTAAACATTTCAACTAATGGAACCTTAACCCTCATCTAAAAACTAAAAAAATTCATACAAATGACCAAAAAATGTTTAACCCAATTTGTAAATTTTGTTTGCATAAACCATAAATTATGTAGATTATCACGAATGCCAATGGCATGGAATCCATTCATTTGAATATTCATCCATGAATTGTAATAAACTTGTACTTAACTTTTAATTTAGTTTTAATTCATTCTTAGCTAAAATTTTGTTAAGTTTTAATTCATTTTTAGTTCACTTTTAGTTCACTTTTAGCTAAATTCTAGTTCACTTCTAGCTAAATTCTAGTTCACTTCTAGTTAATTCTTAATTAATTTTTAGTTCACTTTTAGTTAATTATTATTTAATTATCAGTTCACTCTTGTTGAGTCTTAATTCACTCATAGTTCACACATGGGTGCATGTGGGCACGCACGGGTTAATAGGGGCCACATGTAGGTTGGAAAGGTTTTGAAAAACTTCCTTGAGCTAAGTGCCCAATAAATATAAATAAAGGTAGAATTCCCATTACCTTTAATTTGTTCAACACCAATTTTAAGTATGTTTCTTTTATCATAGCCTTGTTTTGTTTTTATTTATTCTTTGCAATAAAACCTTGTTGGATTTTTGTTTTACATGTGTCATGTTTTTGTTTTTTTTTTCTTGTTTCATAATCTAAATTTGGAACTAGGCTTGCCCTTATTCTCGTTTTGGTTAAGAAATCTTGTAATCTTGGTTATTTCGTGCCCGTGACATACACATTACAACTTAATGGATGCATAAGTTTAAATTTGAAAACTTAAGTATATTTATACAAATGAACCTTAAAATGTTAACTTAAAACCTTTTTATGTAACAAAAAATCCCTACATTGACCTTCAATTAAATAAACACAAAAAGAATTGGTTGGATAACTTTAATGTTAAAATGTAGCAATTATTTGTTTACAACTAAATGTTAAACTTAAATTTGGAATTATTTTTGCATAACCTTTAAATAGACTATGAACATTGGATACATAATTATAATAAAAATATGAAATAATTTTATAGAAGTACCAATAAAGCTTGTTTTAAAACTTAATTTGGGGGGAGGAACCCCAACCTTTAATAAAATGTAAACAAAACAAGTGGGAAAGTTTATATCATTTATACCTTTGCCATGAAGTCACCTTCATTAGCCTCTCCTTTAGTAGATGAAAAAGAAAAGAAAACCAGGAACCTCCTTATATATATTTGTATGTGAACACATAAATTCACCTTTAAAATATTCCATGAAAATAATATAATTGCTAACAAAAATGTTACCTTAAACCCAATGTCCCCTCTATTTATTTGAAACAGATATTAAGCAAAATTTTAGATGAAGGTAATGTAACATAAACATGGGTCAATTGTTGATGTGGTTATTGCAATTTGAGGGACTTTATGGAGAATCCCAACCATTGTCAATAGAAGATCAAGAATTTGTAATACCCGCATAAACAAACTGGTCTATGCACAAAGTGGTCATTTCATAAAAGTGGGCAATATAATTATATAAAATTATTAAAATGTACATTTCTTGTATGTAAAATGTATGCAAAAAGGGGTAGGGTGCAGAATGTACCTATAGACATAGATGATGGTGATGGCGCGACAGAACTCATGCTAGAACAAGCGATGACAATGGCACAATGGAACCCACACTAGAATGAATAATGGCGCTGGAGATGGATTTATTGCTCTTGGAAACATTTGACATTGAATGTTAGGCCCACCAAAAATGCAAGAAGGGGAAAAGGAAAAGGGGTTGCAACCCTAGAATGGGGTTGGTACGTTTGTAAAACAAGTTTTTAAAAAAGGTTAAAAAAAAAAGGAGTGTTTTTTTTAAACCCGCCCAAAATGAAAATGTTGCACATGGTTGGCCAACCCAAAGTCAATGGATGAATTGCCCTCCATCCAAAACAGGACTGGTGCAGTCATGGGGGCTGGTTCACTCATATTGGAAAACCATTAGTGAGTAGGGATGCACCAAGGTGATTTTGTAATATTTAGACATACAATGCTAGAGTTATTGTACAATTTTGTCATTGAAATTCAGTAAAATCAAAAAAAATAAATAAATTGGGGTACTTTCTTGGTAATATTGGAACTTCGAAAGCCTTCTTGAATAGGATTTTATGGAGGTGGTTTCATAAGTTTTAGACCTGAGATGCTAGAGCTATTGTATTTTGATTTTTTTATATTGAAAATTGAATAAAAATTCAAAAATTCAATTCAATTAGTTCACTACCGAGTTCACACCTGAGCCAACAGCACATGCCACACTAGGGTTTGTTCTGTCTACTTAGCATCTGGGGTTTTGGTTAACATATTTCGTGCTTGTGTAACTTTCATCTGAAGGATTTAAAACAATCTCCAAATTAGAGAGTAGAATAGCCTGTTAACTTTTGACGTGTTCATTAAAAATACTCAATTCAACCCAGGTTGGGATCATGATTGGCAAGTGGCAACCAAACCAATTCAACTCTGTGTTGTGTGAACCTGTTGTGACCCTCTGCCATAAAGCATTCCTGAAGTTTTTTCAGAGGGCACCTTGTATCCATGAACATCCCTCCTGGAAATTATGCCTACTTTTAGGTATAAGACCTTGCCTAGTCATAGGGAGTAGGTGCAAGAACCTTCTTTTGATCTATATATGTTTATGTTCATGATAATGTTGGCCTCATGTTTCACGATGGGGTAAAGTCCACAGATGGGGAACATTCCCAAAATCCAAGGCTACACTTGACAACCACCTCATCCTAGGCCCCTTATTGTGAGAATGGCCCCCACCTTGGCACTTTACCCTACACAAAACCAACTTTAGAATGCATTATCTGCACCCTTCCAAGAAACCTAAAAGTTGGGTTACAAGAAAATTTGTTCCAACTTGGATTTACACCCCAATCAAATTGACCATAAGTTAGTTCCTTCCCCAATGTTTGTAAAAAGGTGATGTAGTAGAAGTTCAAACACAAGACTTCAATATGCAAATACATAGCCAACTGAAACTACCAGGTAAGCACTCTCAAAGTAGAAACAAATCGAAGCTCGAATGATAGGACTATTGGCTAAGTAGGAAATAAAACTCATGACAATAGGACAATAAACTCAAATTGGATTCAGTAGAAGAAAAAAAACAATTAGGACAACTGTTGATTTGGACTATTGTTGGCTAGTTCTTGATTATGCAGATTCAGGTCCTGTAGGTACATAAGTACAACTTTTCTTTAAAATAAACAAATAAGAACTTTTTTTTGTAATTAAGTAATTTCAATTGTTGTACATAATTAAAGTTACATAATATCAATTTAGGACTATGTAAATTTGTTGAACAAACTAAGACTAAATAAATAAATAAATAAATAAGTTGTGTGCAATGGATTTGCAATTCAACCTAATTTTGAACTGAAGAGAACTCCAATTTTGTTGAGAAAAGACTGAAATTGGAGGCTTTAGAAACCCAAAGAGCTGGTCTCAGGGCCAGACCAAAGGGTCTCTCAAAAGATCAAAAACTAAAAAGTTTCATAACCAGGACCCAAGGTTCCTTCTATAATCAAGAACTGAAACAACACTGGTTTGGACTTTGGAGACCAAACCTTAAAAGGGGTGGCCTCCTCAGAAACTCAAGGTGCCAGTTTTTAAATGAAATTCTTATTGGGATCAATAGATTAAAATTGGTTGATATTGTTAGCCAGCAATATGAAATCCCTGTGCATAAGTTACAATTACTTTTCAGCGTTGCGCACCTGAGTGCACGCTCCCCCACACACAGTAAGTACCCATTGTCATGGAGGTCATGGGGG
>Ga0209611_10003449_pt1 | contig 27453 bp, 22 predicted proteins | sample S1TSphgellanicum_3_FD_187693 | JGI IMG/M metagenome (GOLD analysis project Ga0209611, IMG submission 187693) | Host-associated microbial communities from peat moss isolated from Minnesota, USA - S1T2_Fc - Sphagnum magellanicum MG (SPAdes) (version 2) | ecosystem: Host-associated > Plants > Peat...
AAAAAAAAAACAAAAAAAAAAACTTCCCCACAAGATGGTTGCCAAATGGTAAAAATGAAATTTAATTCCCACAAAATTATTCCACACTACTATAACAACAAATTTGCACATCACATGCACATATTCTCAATTTCTACTTTGTTTCTCAACACCCTTAACACATTACCATTCATTAAAACACCAAACTCATGGTTATTTCATACAACCATAATTTGCATTTAAAAATACACTATAAAAAACTCTAGAAATAAGATTACAATTCATTTCATCATACTCTAATACTACATAGAATTCACACAATAATATAAACATAAAATTCACTACAAAAGTTTGTGCTTCTTTATATTATTGAAAACATGAATCAAAATTACAACAAAATCCCATGTTTTGTTGAAAAAAATACCAAAACAACAATTCAAATTTGTGGAATATCAAACCAAAATCAATGGTTTTTTTACCACAAGTACCTACAACTCCTCTCACTCTTTTATCAAAACTTTGTGTCTAAAAATTCCCCCTTTGTTTTCTAGAACTCTCCCTTTTCGAACTATCCCAAGTCACATCACCATGATCAAAACCAACAAGAATTCAAAATTCAAACTAACAAAGTTCCTTAATCAGTTTTTATCCTAAATGCTTTGTTCATCCAAAATCATGTACTCATTTTATCCGCTTAACACAAGGTCACTAATTCTTTTTCCTTATCAAATTTGCAATCATTATTATGGAAATGGCACCTTTGAAGCCTCCACAAAACTTCAAGTTTCCTCTCTTCTTTTCAACCTCTGTAGTACCTAATTCTACTACAAACCACACACCTAGTGAATCACCTAACATTTCTACTAGTTTAGCTCCCTCTTCATTGTCACCTACATCTCATGTTGTAATGAAGGGTAAAAGTTTTTTAGTTTTTGAATTTACACCCACATCTCAATTTATAGATCATATGTTAAACCCTGAATGTAGTGAACCAAAGAAGAAGAGGCCAAAGATATTTGAATAAGAAATAAAGAGAGTTTTTCAAGATCAATGGGCAACTAGGTTCCCTTGGTTTGAACCAATATGTGGACCAAATAGGAAAAGGAGAATGGTTAGATGCAAAATTTGCTTTAACATTGAAGGGAGGGAAAATTTTCTAATTCTAAAACTAGATTTCCTCATTAAACATTTTGGACTAAAGAAATGTAGCAAGGCTAAACCATGAGTTATTCTAAGGCAATCTTTTATTTGTCTTTCTAATGCTCATGTGAAAAATGAAAAACTACATGCCTCCAGAGGATGTGATACAATTGTTGTGTAAATTGCAAATGGTGACAAAGTAGAAAAGAAAAAAAAATACCTACAATTTGTTGCAATCTCCCAATTGCTGCAATAAAGGCACCTGATGGTAGATTTTGAGATTTCAAGAGGCTTTTCTAGTTCCTAAAAATGGAACATTGTCCTCGGAAACATTGATCAGATACCACAAGCTAAACAATGCCTAAAGCAATGCATAGCCTAATGTTATGAGCCATAAAGGTTGCTATCTAGATAAGACTATTCATTTAAGTGAGTTATGACAAAGTCACCATTATTAGCAACCAGAGTTAACTTTTAATTCATATATATGTGATTGATGGGTGGAAGTAGGTCTTAATTTTGATTAACCTACAAAGGGTTTTAGATGGTGCAACTTCTACTAATTTGACTAAATTTATTGTGTGGAATCTTGTTGAATTTGGAGGCATGATTGAAACAAATGTGGCAAACAAATTGGTTTGCTTCGGAGTAAATGGATTGATAATTTTTTAGGGCTTCAAAAACGGTGTCACCACAAACTGATGTAGAACTGGATGTTCTATTTATGAATGGTGTGCATTATATGGCACACCACACAAACCTAGCTATCCAAACTTTGAGCAATTTGAGTTTGGTGGGAAAAATTGAAAATTTGTTCATCTATGCACAATTACTTTGCCCATAGTCCTAAACACCATCTTGAAGCAAGTAAATTGGTTGAATTCCTTGAATGCAAAGGAAATAAAATTTTCAAAGACATTAAAACATGATGGATCTTAATGTTATCACCTTCCAAGAAAGTCCTTAATGAATACAAAGCTTTGGTTATAAAAATGGTTGAAGACAGTGTAATTATTGACTCTACCAAAACCAATTATGAACTCCTATGTGACTTGAAACATTGTTGGGTCTTTCTTGCATCATTCCTTTGTTAGAGTTGGTGCAGGGTGTGAGGCGACTTCATGTCCCTTTACTTTTGGTTCTACGAGGTGATTATATTTGGAGGTACATATGCTATTGGTGAAGAAAAGATGCAAAGTGTGTCTCTATATATTAAATTGCATTTGTAGTTGAAAACCAACAATTTGCCTCCTATGCATCATTTATGATTTGAAATTAATAAATATTTCTTCTAAATTCAACTTATCCAAATCCTAAAATCTTATGTTAAACTATCACCCACCTAAACCAACTTTTAAGGATTTGATAATATGTTCAATTTGACAATAGACCTCTAGTCACTAAAAAATTTATTTTCATCACATATGTAATCCAAATTTAACTTGCATTAGTTCATTGGAAAGCTAGGTACAAGATGCACTACCTACCAAATTTCAAACTTTGCACCTAAATTAGTAAAAGTTTGTGCCACAGAATTCGAAAGGTCTTATGAAATTTCTCTAAGATTTCAAGCTCCCAAAACTACTCCTACTCACTTCCATTTTTTCAAAGGTGCTATTATTATCTAATTTATTCTCCCTTTCTTCACCATTTATTAAGATTAATCACTCTTCTTTTCCCAAGGAAAATTGTAGGAATAAATATCCAAATATTCAAATTGAAAGTTATGTCCGAAAATATAGCCCAAATGATCCAAATTTGTGCTTTTAAAGATAAGGAGAAGGAAGGAAATGATGGAAGATCCTAACTTGGTAGCCCTTGGAAGGTTCCAAGCTTGGTAGCCTTTGGAAGGAGAAGGAAAAACATCTTTTTCACCTCTTTTCACTTCCCCCCCCCCCTAACAAATTTTACTTAAACCTTATTTTTCATTGATTTTAAGGTTTTACTTTACAATCGTTTTCAACTGTTATTTTACACCTTTCATTCATTTTCCTTGACCTATAAATTGCAAACACACATCTCGATGTACCAAAGTCTTCCACACATTCATCACCAAATTGATTTTGATCGAAGATTTTTTTCCTTTCTTTGAATTCATGGCATCGTGCATGACCACATTTTATGGGTCTCAAATTGCACAAATGAATGAAAAACCACCTTGAAAGTCATCCCTAAATTTAACATTGACGCAACATCCTTGTGATGAAGATATCGAACCACAAAAGGTGCACCCTTGTCTTGAAACTAAACCCCTTTGAGCTTGGTATTATTTCATTTCTCCGAATTTTCATACCTTGGTGATTTTATTACAAGTCAACTTCATTTCTAGTGATGAACCTAAAACTGTCTACGAAGGTTTTTACGAAACTAAAGACACCTCCATCTTCGCATGACCTTCAATTTTTTACGTTGGACATTATCGTTGGTTATGTGATTTGATTCATCAATTGCCTCCTAATAGCAAGGCAAATTATTTAATTCGCACCATTCGACACATTTTACATTTCCTGTAGTTATGAATTATCACTATGGCATAACCTAGGACTCAACATGTAATTGCAACTCCTCATTATGCTTATCCATAACCTAAATAAGAATTTCATTCATCATGAAATCCATGTTGCCATTGTCCCCCTATCACACTATTTATTTTAATCATTATGTTGTTTCAAATTAATCTTATGTTTACAATGTTTGAAAATTATTCTATCTCCATTGGACCTTTCGTTGGCACCCCTTCAATTGCTTCATGAATCTCAAACATCCTCACTTACACGACTACCCATTAAATATTAGAACAAGACCAATGTTTTGTGGAACATTATAAATTTTGGTGTTTATTTTTAACCCCAACCTTTGGAGATTTTTCACCCTAATCACGCAACTGAAGTTCTAAAACTATGATTACCAACTTTTGTTAAAGAAAATAATTAACTTTACACCTCATTCATCCAATATTGAATTTAAAAAAAATTAACCCCCCATGTAACCATGTGCACTTATCATTCCTTATTCTAACATGAAGTTGTTAAAAACCTTTAATAGCCTTACCACACCCCAATATCTTTGATGTAATTCTTAAAAATTGAGACTACCACACATGTATGGTTCACACAAGGTTTGTCAAAATTTTCCCAAAGCCAACAAACCTTCATTTGTGACTTTATCTTTGCTTTAAAGCTTTGTGAATCAAATCTTTTCACAATGTACTATGAAGCTAATTTTTTTTTTCTTCACAACATTTCAATTGTTTTTAAGATCCTTGTGAGCACATCCATGAACAATTGTGCTTGACATGGTGGAAAGAGTTTGCCACATGCATTGAATATGCCACATTTTCTTTGGGAGGCAAACTTTACATGTTGTACCCATGATCTAATTACTGATGAGGCAATGGGCCTCATAGCCAAACAAGTTTGGGCTGACTATGTGGAATTAGTGAAACGACAATGTTCTGAAGTTATTACAAATTTCAACTTTAAATTGGAAAGGAAGTTTCTAAAACAAGAGTTGTTAAATTCCATTGGGTTGATATGCTCCCAATATTGGTTTGTTCCTAAGGTTGAAACAACATTCTTAAATCACCTAGTTATTATCCAAGCTCATTTTGGTCACCCCAAGGCATGGGGGACTTCTATGGTTGGTGGGCCATTGCTAAACCTAATCATTCTTGATGAATAGTAATGTTTTTTCAAATGACAATGCAAAACCATGCCCAATTTGCCATGCTACCTCCCCATGACTATAATATAGCTACACATTTATGGGAAAGGCTTGGGTCTAATGTCATTTTAAACCACCATCTTTTTGAATGGTTTAAGCTAACCAAGTTAGGTATGGTGATGGTGTTGGGTAGCATGGAAGACGAGTGCACTTTTTCCAACCTGGCCTTCATAAAAACAAAGTTCCAAAATTGCCTTACTACACATTTGGACCTTGTTATCTAGGTGTATGCATAAAAATTCTATGTCTTAAAGAATGTTTTTTTTACTCAGTCATTTGTGACTAGAATGAACACCAATTATGATATAGGGTTAATGCAATGCCACATGAGAGCAACTTGCAAATGAACAAAGTGTAGGGATTCTTGTGGTGAATAATCCTTTGTCATGTTGGGATGGATTCCTTGTAGAATGAATGCATGCATAAGGTCTTAGAGTATGTGAATGTGGTGCATGAACTTTGTACAGTTCTTGGAATGGATCTCTTCTAGATTCTTGTTGATTTTCATCCCAATTTAGTGGACTTTACACCAAGGCACACCAAAAGCATTAGCAATACCACACTTGACCATCTACCCTAAACCATCCATTCTATGTGAGAAGAAAAGGGGTTTGCCTTATAAAGGTAAAGTGTTTCCTGTCTTTACTGAATTAAGCTTGGAGAGAAAATTAGTATTGGGTTATTGGCACAATTCCTTTCAAGATATGTGATGACTAATTAACTCACTTGCACTCACAATTGCAAGACTTTGGCACATCTTAGTTAGGGTTTTCGAATTTGATGGCCACTTTAGTTGAAGAACAATAGTTATTTTAACATGTCACTTGCCATATTGCATCAATTGAAGACAAGGTTTTTAAACTTGGTATCCTTTCAATGGACACCATTGCATAGGTACTAATGCATGATTCCTACTTTGTTTTGATTGTTAAGGCTTATTTTGATTAGCAGCACCTTGTAAACTAAAAATAGTATCATTTACTCATGCCTTATGTGCTTGATGAATTTCAGGTTGAATTAAAGGTTGAGAGACTTGACATTCTTAAAGCAAGCTGAATGAAAGAGCTTGTGGTGAAAAGGAGAATGGAACTAGAAGAGATTTGCATATGTGCACACATTGAGCTAGATGCTAGTACAATGGAAAAGAAGTTCATTGCCATGATGGATTCAGGTTAATAGGAGATTTGCATCACCATGTATCGTTTCAATGATAATTTTCTTGACTTTGAATTGCATTTTCATTAAGTGTTCATAAAATTATTTAGTTGCAAGCATTGTAGACCCTGTAAAATTTCTAAGTTGTATGGAGGAACATGTAGTGCAAGCCAAACACAAAGCATCCACAAGGAAGGAAATTCTTGAGAAGATGGAAAAGTGGATGTTAGCATGTGAAGAGGAGGGATGGCTTGAAGACTATAACAAGGTTTGGTTGTTTAAAAGGCAAATGTAAACCATTTGCTTCATGACTTTGGGATCTTGTAAATGAAGAAAAATTGTGTATGGGAAATAGAGGAAGTCCTAGGATGAAGTTGGAAGCTCAATGGTGCTAAATTAGCCTTTCACTTTGTATGCAGGATGAAAATAGATTTGCCAGTAAAGGTGTTCATTTAAATTTAAAATGTGCATAATGAGCCTAAGCAACCATTAATAAACTTCATGGTATGCTTCATTGAAAGGGGGGAATGCCCCTTGGATTCTTGGATTTGTAGTATTAACTTTGTGGGTGTTTTAGTTGAGATGTTCAGTTTGTTACTTCAACTTACTATTTCAATATTGATTTTGCTACATGTCAATTGAACAAAGAAGATTGCACAAATATTGCATTGATTTGGGTTGCATGGTATGGTCATGATTGAACATAGCTATGGTGGAGATGTTAATATTGAAGATAAAGACTTGGGAGGAAGGAAAGGGTGTTCCATTCATGTTTGATGGGGTGTCAAATTGAGCCATTGTCTATTGTCTTTTGAGAAACATATGAAGGGCCTTTGACAAAAAAAGTATAGATTGACAACTCTTCACATTCAATAGCCAATAAAACCCGCTATATTGAAGCATTTGTCATCACAATGCTACAATGTTGCTAAAAATCCAATAACCAATAAAACTTAAATATAGAAATAATATTTAGCCACTTGAACATACAACACTTTGCAATTTGTCACTAGCAAGTTATGAACACACACAAATTATAATAGCCACATCTAAAGAAATTTATTTTTTCTATAGCCAATTGGATCCACCTACCCCCCAAAAAATAGCCACATGGGCATACAAGCATTGAGAATTTGTAGCCAATCAACCTACCTCAAAAATTTGAAAAAAAAACCACTAATCAAGACATAAGACTTGGGAGTGGAGAGGTGGTGTTGAATTCATTTTCTTGAGTTATTGTAGCCCCAACAATGGCTCCATCAATGCTCATGATGAAATAAATATTAACAATGATTTGTGAACATTAAATAGTGAACACCCTCCTTTGTAAAATTAAAAAAAATTGTTGGCAATTTTTCTTTTATTTACCTCTAGAAATGAAGGCATGTGGCTAAAGTATTTCACATATGAACAAATTTTTGAGGTGACAAATGAAGATGGGCACAATGTTTTTTGGCTCCTTCCTCAATTATGACATTTGAATTTAGGTGAAGTATTTTGAATTTTTTATAAAATTTCCTTGACTTAGATAGAAGGGGTCCAATTTTGGTGTTATTTGGCTTTTTTTGCCACCTAGAAAAACAATAGATGGTATTAAAACATTTTGTGTTTTTAGTATATTTGCAAATTATACACATGAACTTTGACAACAAAAAATAATTTAAAATTGTTGTATCTTTTTGTAAAATTGAATATTAAGGTAAGTAATGTGGTTTTATGTCTTTTAGTTGTTATTGACAAATCTAGTTGAATTTAATTATCACATGTGATGAACCAAGGTACGAAATAAGATTTCATAATTCATTTATGCATGAAACATGGTGAAATCTTCAAAATCATTTATAATTTATGTAAGACTGAAAAAAACATTAATATGGGTGTAAATATTTTGACAAAAATATAAATTATTTATTGACAAAAGCAATAATTGTTCTAAATTTTGAAATGAAAAAATATATATAATATAATTTGCTAACTTATTAAGTGGCAAGTGTTGGGAATGATTTTTTAAATTGAAATTAAAATTGTCAACTATTATTTCAACTACATGTTATAGGCTTAAGGTGTTAATGGTATTTCATCTTGTTAAAGACATATATATATATTTAGACATCATTTCAATGTTTTGAAATTTTTTTTTTGTACAAGGAAACACTTATACATTTGTGTTTAATTGCATTCAAATGAGTAAATTTGGCATTATTAAATAAAAACACTAGTACAAAAGTGGGGTGTAAGTCATTAGTCAAAATCACTATGGGACCTTAAAAGTGAAATAAGTTTCACTGCACTTTAGTAATTTCACCCTAAGTAAAATTATTTCATTATAATATCATTATGTAAACATTGTGTTTCACTACTAGTTGACACAATTCATTAATACAATTTATTATGGTAAATAAGTTTTTTTATGTTGTTTTAAATACCTTATGTTACTTTATGATATACCCTATATTATTTTAGGCTACTTTAGTTATTATAAATTATTATACGTTATTACAAATTATTATACCCTAAATTATTATATGTTATTTTATCGTAAAATATTCTAGCTAATTTATTATAAGTTTTTTTAATTTTAAGCTATTTTAAATTAAGTTATTCAATTAACCTTAAGTTATACCTTAGGTTATTTTATTTTAAATTAATATTTTATTTCATGTTATATTTTAGGTTATTCAAGGTTATTTTATTTTATGTTATTATAAGTTACTTTACCTTAAATATAATAATTTAAAATAATTTAAAATATAATATAATGACCTAAGGTGAAATAACCTAGAATAACCAATAATAGCCTATGAAAAATAATTTAGAATAACTTACAATTAAATAACTATTAATAGCTTATGATAATATAGCTTAAAATATTTAACAATAGTTTATAATAAAATAACCGCCAATATAATAACCATCAATAGTCATTAATAAAATAATCATTAATAACCAACAATGGCTTACAATAAAATAACCAATAATATCCATTAATAACCATTAATAACCATTAATAACCACCAATATCCACCAATAAAATATTCACTAATAATCATTAATAAAATAGCTCCACTAATAACCATTAATACCCTATGGTAATTTAATTCAAAATAACCACTAATAGTGAACAATAAAATAACTATAAATAGCCATTAAAAAAACCAATCACTAATAACCATTAATAGCCACAATAGAATAAGTACCAATAGCCATTAATAGAATATCCATTAATAGCCACAATAGAATAAGTACCAATAGCCATTAATAGAATATCCATTAATAGCCTCCAATATAATAGCCATTAATAATCATCAATATAATAGCTACCAATAACCATTAATAGTCACCAATATAATAGTTATAATAACCATTAATAACCATCAATATAATAGCTACCAATAGCCATTAATAACCACAAATATAATAAACACCAATATAATAGTTACCAATAGCCATTAATAACCACTAATATAATAATTACCAATAGCCATTAATAGCCACCAATATAATAACTTCTAATAACCATTAGTATGATAACCATTAACACCCACCAATAGAAGAACAACCAATAGCCACCAATAGAATAACCAAGACATTTGTGATCTTGCATGTTTTATTGATTTTGTCTTTTCAGAACTAGTGGATTGATTGTATGTTTCAGGGGTGGTGCAGTCGCTGCCGATTCACTGGATCAACATTCCTGCTAAGGCAAGCACGCGCTGCACCAGCTTGGATCTTCAGGTGCTGCAAGTTGTTGTTCGCTGCAGCTGATCCAATAGTTATAAGTGCAGCTGAGCTAGTGTATTTGGGTGATCTTGCTCAGAATATGCTCAGTCATGTCCCCGGATTGATGATGCAGTCGGAAGCTGGGAATAAGAATGTGCGAGTGGAAATGGAGAATTATATGAGCTTGGATATGACAACTGCTGTCAGTTTTGGCTTGAGTTGTCATTTGGAGATGGGAGATTCGAGACTCCGACGATTTGAGCTCGAGAGGTGGAATCGATGATTCAAAGATGCATGGAGGAACCACCAGAAAGAAGCTACATCTCTCCAAGGAATAATCACTTCTTCTTGAAGAAAGCTTCACGGACCATAGCACCCTCAACCAAGTACGTTGTTAGCGGCCCCTAGTTAACCCTGTCCGTTGCCTTCTCATCAACAGTGTGCTGTTCTATTCCCAAAGTGCGCCAGTATTCTCATAGGTGTTCTCATAGAGAGGGGAAGGGAGAGAGAGAGAGAGAGAGAGAGAGTGTGTGTGTGTGTGTGTGCAAAGGATAAACATTATTGGGATCTAACATCCTTCCTGGCGGTAATCGACAACAATCTGAATGTTTGCCAATCTTTACAGGCCGGCAGATTTCCAATCCTGGGTACTCACCAAAAGATTGTCCGTGCATTATATTCTCACAGCTGGTTTCAGTTTTGTGTATTGATCTGTCAGACAAGCTGCTGGGTGTGATGAGAAACAATGATGCTTTTTGCTGCTTTTCAGGACATGTAAGCTCCCGCTACCATTAAATACTTTATTGTTGCGCGGGCCCACAACAATAGCGGTGTGGCACTTTCCCCGACCCACACTAATGTATATATTGCCAACAAAAGAGAACAGACCAGACCAGACCTGATGAGGAGGAGTAGCATTAAGATCCGATCTCAGCTGCAGGACTCAATGATGAAATTCTGCACTGCAGTTATAAAAAGCTGCAGAACTTCAATTTTCATCTCGGATTTAAGAAACTGAAATTTACAAATGTCGAGGACTTGGAGTCCCTCAACTCGCGGCCGGCGAGCCAATGTTTCAATCGAGTGCCGCTGCAATCTAAGCTAGGTCGATCTTCATGTTCAAACTTTTTTGTGTCAGTAATGAAAGGAACCGCGTATAAGAGAGGATTGTGCGTGGTCGCAAGAGGGGCACATGGTGAGCGTGGCAGCTGGCAGTGGCATGTACAAGCTAGCACAAGGCGGTGAACCCTTGAGAGCCCTTAATTCCTGCAACTCCTTTTGCAGTCTCCGGTTCTCTTCGGTCAAGTTCTCACAATATCTTTTCAGCATCTCGCAGTCTACTTCGGTCTGCTTTAGTTTGGTCCTGCAGCGGATCAGTCCAATAAACAAAATCAATGCGGATATTCAGTTTGACACTGCGCCGAGACGAATATCATTATCGCCATTCCTTGTACAGTTGCGGTCATAAGCTCGCTGCTGCTCGCACGTCGAGCGGAAAAGCTTAAGATCCCAATTGCGTGAATTTATTGAAATTCGAACAAACTCTAAAAACCCCGAAGACTAAGATTCTCTTTCCATTAGGTTGTTGTGATCACAGTTACCCACACCCAAAGACTAATGGTCTCTTTCCATTAGGTTGTTGTGATCACAGCTACCCACAGCCAAAGACTAGTGGTCTCTTTCCATTAGGTTGGTTTGATCACAGTTACCCACACCCAAAGACTAATGATCTCTTTCCATTAGGTGGTTGTGATCACAGTTACCCAGAGCCAAAGACTAATGGTCTCTTTCCATTAGGCTGTCTTGATCACAGTTACACACAACAGCCTATTGGAAAGCCTCTGACATATGGCCTGGTCAGTTGCAAGTGAGTTGAAAATAAGTAGTAAATCATGTTAGGGACTCTGTGAACACCAGCTCTCATAGTTCCTTGAGCTGTTATATGACTGCATGCATGTAAGGCGTGAAGATGCTCCAGAAAACACACCTGGCTCTTCTATTTTGAAACCAAACTTCCACTTGCCGAGGTCGCAAGTTCAGTTCTTTTGCCAACGCGTTCTTTTGTTTCTGTAGGGGGGCAGGCATGCGGCGAAGAGGAACTCAGAAATTGAATTGCGAAGACCTCGGAAACTAGAATCCTTCACATGTGGTAGAACATAAAGTGCATAATACAAGGGTAGAATGTCATTGCAGATGTATATGTAGGCGCTGATCCGGAGGTACGTAAGAGAGTTTATAGGATGGGCATATTCGTACCGGGTTGAGGGTGCTATGATCCTTGAAACTCTCTTCAAGGAGCGCCGATTGTTCCTTGGAGAGACGAAGCTTCTTTCTGGTATTCCCTGAACCGTCTTCGTCATCACTACCTCCTCTCGAGCTCAAATCCCAGCCTCTGTCTTGCTCATGAGCTGGATCCAACAAATTCAATTTCTTTCTCTCACGCTTCATACCTGTGCTGCTGGGAGACGACACCACAGCTTCATCGCAGTCGGACGTCGAAGGCAATTGATTCATATCGATATCTCTAGGTGAAGCTCCACGACCACCAGAAAAATAAGTTTCCACTACACCGTCCTGATCGTAACCTGCACTTAGTAAGCAAAAACTTTTAGTTTCAGAATGCCAAACATCAGTGGAAGAAGGAAGAAAAAACAAAAAAAGCTTTTGTAGACCTGTGCAAAGGGATGCAGTCAAAAACTGCTTCGTGCTCACTGCTCGCCTGGAGAGCAAGTGATCTACAGAAACTGTAAAAGTGAAGGCACTCACCACTGCTTGAATTCATCCTGGATAATACTGGTTGTTGTTGCGCCCACGAGAAGGGTTTAGTTATTGAATCTGAGCCTGGCGCGGCCGGGGCGTTCGTCTCCGACTCATGAGTCGACGATCTCATGGGAAGCAGCTCGAGTTGCACCGGTGGAGACTGCCTTGGCCAGCCATATGGTGCTCCTATCTCCACACTGAAGCCAAAGTTGGTAGTCATCTCTTCTCTCATTCTCTCCATTTCCAACCGCACGCTCTCTTTCCCTTCTAGCGACAACATTTCTTCGGCAATCTCGAGAAACCTCAAACCTTTAATCTTCTGCCACACTAGAAGACCGCTAAAACGAATCGAACCACTCTTCAGAAACCTAGCTGAGTATCTCCGTTTTGCCCTCTTGACCGTCGAGAGAAGAGAGGCAATGCCCAACTTGACCAAGAAGCTCAGAACACAAAAGGCCACCGGCAAAGTTCAGGTTCAAGGGGAAAGGATCAAGGATTCAGTTTCTCTCGGAATGTGTTGTCGAGTCCTTTGAACGTCCCATATCGCCTTGCTCATGTGCAGACGATGAGAAACACGAGTAGGAATAACTCCTACTTCCCAGCGCTTCTCCTTCGATAGCTCGAGTCTCTAAGCGCCCTGTACAATCAGAACCCGCATGATTTTCAACAGCAGGCACATCATGTGTAGTGTCTAGAGATGCTACAATGCCATTGTCTACAAGAACTCCAAAGGATAAAGAGCGACAATATCTGTACAATCAAGCGTGCTGCTGCTGCATCGTGCTACAATTTGTTCACGCTCGGTTGTATCCCTCTAGTTTCATTTCTGTTGGAGGTTTTTGTCCAGGTCATGATGCAGTTCTTTCATCTGTTTGTAAGATTTGTACACTAGAGCAACTTCTAACATTATTCTTCATGTCTTCGTGATTTGTTCTCAACGACTGCGTCTAGATTGAATCGCGGACAAATGCAAGATCGATCAACCACGCATGGATCTGACACTAATAGCCTGGCGAAGTCTATTTGCAGTAACATGTTCGCATTCATCATTGAGTCAATCTTGCCTCATAAACTTTAGCGCAAACTCATTGCTTTGAACTGATCATTGAAACTAGACATGCCTGATTTTACAATCCTACAAAAAGCAGAAATGATCTTCTGAAGGAACAATTACAACTTTGAGAATGCAACTTTGTACTCAAAGAATGGTCATCCTTTTGAGTTCGGGGTAGATGATTAAGGGCCGAGTTTCAGGTTGGCAAATGAAACGCAGCAGAGCAAACTGCACCTGAAGCAGAAAAACGCAAGAAGGACCGAACAAGACAGGAAGAAGTGAAGATCAATACCCGCCTTTTCCTCGTCGCCTGTGACGAGAGGAGCGAGCTGCAACACCAACGTAGTTATTCCGATCAAGCTGGCAATGCAATGGAAAATGGCGTACAAGTCGCAAGAGCCGCGTATAACTTCAAGCGTTGCCGTGCTCAAAACTAGATGCAGCAGCTCTGCACGACTCACCAGGGAAGAAATATCTTCCCAGCAGCACGACTCTGTCCATTCAGAACCCACAATGTATTTTAGGATCCTTGCAAAGGGGCAGTTCCAACGCACGCTACCAGCTGATCATTGACATTGCCTGAGTACTAGATCATCAAGGTCCAGAACATGATGTGTACACAATCATGCAGCAAGATTTTTCTTCGTGAAGATGACCAGAAGGGCCGCCGGAGCAGACATAACAATCTTAAGAAGAAAAACTCTATCATAAAACCCACGTCCCTACTGCTCTAAAAGTGTCGAGTAACCTACTCCACATTCTCCCGGCCGGTTACTCGACGTTGAAACGGAAGGAAAGAAGTCGCAAACACAAGAACAAACCCTTGACATTGCATCATTCACTAGCAAATTTCTCTCATGAATAGTGTTGTTGTCCTCACCCGGCTGGCAACCCACACATGAAGTACCAAAATCACAATCGGTATGTTCTCGCGCTTTTACAATGCAGACAAGGATCGATCTCCTGCAAGCTTGATCTTTTCAATCACGAGCTCCACTGGAAGATCGAAAACCTGCACAACAATTTTTTTTCCAAAAGAAAGTTCAAGAAATCCTCTGTAGTGGTGGTACTGATCATCAAACTCGGCAACTGACAATCACTTGGACTTTAGATTCAAACTAGAATTTTTTTCTTGCTGTGATATCCTTGGCTGTTTACTGTAAACTCATGATCATTTCAAACTCGGCAACTGACAATCACTTCGACTTCATATTCAAACTAGAAAACGTTTCTCTCTCTGATCCTCTACTAAACTGATCAGCTAACACTTCGATTCTCAACCTGTCTCCTTCAAATGCAAGTTCTACTGCAAAGAATTAGTGCGATTCGCTGATCATGACTCTCTCTCTCTCTCTAGTGGCAGAATCAACTGGATCTGAGAATATACTTTTTCTCATGTACCCAACAAGGTCAGGTGAAATTTTTTTCCCCAATCATTACAGTCTAGTGAGGATGCTGCCAGGGGTGTTTTCCCCCGAAACCCCCCCCCCCCCCCCCAATCATCAGAGTCTACCTAGTGGGGCTGCTGCTGTCATAGAATATTATTTTCGTTTCCTTAATTAAATTAAAAGAACATTACATGCTGATTCCATCAGTAATGATAAAAGAAGTAGCTACAAATAGTTAGTCAGTTCAGTCAAGTCCGTTCCATTCATTAATTCATTCCCGGTAGGCAATGAATATTGATAAAATGATGATGAGCAACATCATTACCTGGCTAGTTTTTCTTTTGCTGCCTGCCTGATCAAGGCAGCTTTCTATACGCTAGACAAACCTATTAATGACAACTTTGAAGTCTCTTTTACTAAAACCAAATTACTACCCCCCTTATATACATATATGTATGTATCTTAAACCCAAAGAACATTTAAGAGTTTTAAGATGCTATTTAATTTGAGACCCAAAAAACAAAGAGAAAGTGGTGAAGGAAGTTGGATATATATATATATGTACACATGATATTTTTAAAAAACTACACCCAAAATGCTACCTGAAAGATCCATGGCAGTCTCATTATTGGAAGAGACGCATAGTTATGGATTTGGTCAGTTGGCCCAGGGTTAGATATGAATGAACAAGCACAACTGTAATTAGTCTCTGCTGCCACTGTAGGTAAATGCGAAAACAACAGAACACACAGGGATTAAAGATGCTTTTCTACTGAAAATTTTCTGCAAAGTGGGTCTGTTTAATACTACTGGAAAAAGGCAGGTGGATTTGAATTCTGGGCAGAAAACTTTCAGCAAATATGAAAAAGCTAGAATGGAAATGGAGCCAAGATGCTGACCACTGCAACAATTTTTTTTTTTTCACAGTAGGTAAATTTTGTGGGCCCACCTCCCATTCTCATTTATATATCTGATATGTTAGTTGCTGTTTCTTAAATTGAGCTAGGACTTTAAGTCCTTTCTTCTTTCCTTTCCAATTCTTCCCTTCCTATATTCTATTGCAATAAACGTATTTGCCAGGTTTCCATCACCATTTGGCAGGTACCTAGTACCTACTCTAAAATGCAGAGTTCAAGACCCCAGTACATTACACTATACAAGGTGGGTTACATCGTACCTGGAGCACCCATGAGAGTGACCAAAACCGTTTTAACTTTCATTTGGATTCATGACATGCAAGGGAGTTGGTAAGTACAATAAGTTCCATTCTTCCCCTTTTGGGGAGGTGCTATTTGGGAATGTGGGCAAGGATTGGGAGGGGGAGGGTAAAAGAATTTCTTTTACTGGCGAATTTTCGCCAAATTTCGATCTGAAAAATATGATTTCAACCAAAACAAATGATTTTTCATGGAAGAAAATGACCCCAATTCGCCAGATGTTGAAGAATTTTTTTCAAATCGCCAGATTTTTATGATAAGTTCCAGTAGGTAGTCAAGAATATTTTTTCTATCTTCATATCTTATACATAGCCAAATTTGGCTAAATTACTTTTCTTGCCACTTTGGCTACATCACAAAATCGTTAAAAGAAACCCTCGAGGGTAAGTGAAAGCCAAGAAAATGAAAACAGGGTGAGAGGGTTTTATGACCTAATAAATATTTTGGGGAAAAAGGGTAGGGGGTGATTGAAGGGTTGAGGGGATTTGCTTTCAAGGACATGACCAACCCCCCCAAAATAATAGTAAACAGAAAGGACATGAGACCCTACCAACCTACGGGTCTACAGGCATATTGGTTGGCTTTTAATAGACATAAGGACAAAGTAAAGTAGGCCCACCTACTATTACGGTCTACCACTTACCCTACTACTTTCCCCCCACCTGGGATGCGACCGTCCTGTCTGCTCCTGTTGTCAGCCCTCCATGTTCATGATGACCATGTCCTACAAGTAGGAACGTAGGAAGTTCGGAACGTAACAAGGTTGGTTTAGATGGTAGGTAGGTAGATGGACAGACAAAATAGGTAGGTATGTAAATATGTATGTATGTATGTATGTATGTATGAGATTAGAATGATGCTGGATCTTGGTATCGTCATGGCCGACAAACCCCCTGACAGGGATCGGGAAACTGCCGTCACAGCAGTCAAAGTGTTGCAATAGGCGTGTGAGGACACGCCACGTGTTGGAATCAGAGAGCGGGATCCAGATTCACGTGAAGGGAGACAGGGAACAGTCCTGGTATTGGCCAACGGCCACAGTTCCCACTGGCCACACTGCTTCGAGACAACCGGGCTCCACGTTCTCTTGTCTCCCTTGCAGCCGACAGGTAATATATTGGTCAATGATTGTGGGAACGCCGCTCGCGGGTCCACTCTTTCCTTGTTCGTTCACCGGGGCTCCGGGAAATTTCAGTCTGTTTGTCGTCAATTTTGTGATCTAGCCAAAGTGGCGATGATTAATAGGAAGATTTAGCCAAATTTGGCTACAAGCTCAACATCAAGGTAAATTTTTTTAAACGTCCTTCTATATTCATGGCTACCCTACTTGAACCATGCATAAAAATCTGACGATTTTCCAAAAAAAATTCTAATTCTGCCGAATGCAAAATGCTTAAAAGCACTTGATTTGAGCACTTTTAATTTTTTTTAATAGCTTTTTGGCTACATATAGCCAGCGAAAAAAAGGCTGCCGGGAATCCGAGGGTGTGAAAAGTTCCGATCAATTCGACATCCTCCTATGTTGCAGCGAAGATAGCAGCAAAGACAGAAATTGTAGATTCTCATTAAGTAGCAGAAATTTTGTAGTAGTAGTAATAAGTAGCCCCAGAGTGGAGACAGTATCCTGAGACGACATCCCAGGAAAACGTATGTTGATCATACATAAGCAGTATTTTTTTTCTGGCAATTTTTTGTTATAGCCAAAGTGGCAATTATCCAGAAGAAGATTTAGCGAGATTTGGCTTCAAGCTAAATATATAAAAATAATTTCTTGAAAGCATCCTTTTATATTTCTGGCTACGTACTTGATGAACCATATATACAACTTGACGATTTTTCTTAAATTTTGGACAAATTCTGGCTATTGAAATTTTCAAAAAGCACATGATTTGAGCACTTTCAATTTTTAATATAGCATTTTGGCTAGCACAAAAAAAGGCTGCATACAAGGAGTACTGCAATCATGAGCTTCAAGAAACCAGTGATTCAAAAAAAAATGGAGGACTTCAATGTTGAACTGGGTAATATGTTCATTCAATTCGCAGGCGTGATCCAGAGAGGAGAGAAGGATGGAACAAGAAATGATCATCATGATATATTCAACAGCAGCACTAATCAATCATAATGCAAACGACACCACCGCTTCCCAACGCCAAATTTATATGCACCATCTAAATTTAATCACTCCTCGACATGATGAGAATCCATTAAAGGCATATGCAAAGGTTGAGCACAATCATGGCGGAGCAGGCAGTCAATTAAGGAATTGTGTGTTATGGTTTGCGTGTCATGATAGCTGATGACACACGGTTCTTATTGGGGGACTGGGAATGCCATTTGCGAAGAGGGGGGCGGAGGGGGGGGGGAGCCGGAGGAGGAGGATGAGGAGGGGTAATAAGCAGATGGGAGTCTCAACTTAATTTCAGCTTAGAGGGAGAGTGTGGTGACGGCATTGGAGCGACAATCACATGGCACAGACAATGAATGGTAACATGAGAAAACAAGGGATTTGGTAGTGCTGTGGTCGTGTAGGCAGGTTCCAAACTTTTATCGTCAAATTTGCCTTGATTTTTGGCTGCTTGTCTTCTCCTGGCATTCAAGTTATTTCATTTGATCAGCCCACAAAAAAAGGGGGTTCAACAACTTTGTAGTAACTAATTTAACAGACAATAGGTATGTCTGGCATCCATTCCATTCTCTTTAGCGCTTATTATTACCCAATTGTCCAGGCTAGCTTCTGGAAGCAATCCTTTTTCGATTTCAAGGACATTAGGCTAGCTAATCAGTCTCAGAAATAGAAAGACCGACTCAGCATTACATTCAACAAATTGAAATACAAAAGACATATCTATATGCCCAAATTGTGAGCTCCACATCTGATGGTATTAGGATTTTTCTTTTAGTTTTTCAGGTAGCATCAATTGATGGGACTTCCCATTATTTGACTACACTTTTTTAGAAAAATGTCAAAAGCAAGGTGAAATAGTGTCTCAGAACATAAAAACCTCTGACAAGATTTGTAGGAACGCTTATTGAGTGGAAGAACCCCTTGGGCATTTCAAAAAACAAAACACCCACACCTGCCCGCATTCCATTTTCCAAAATGTCTGGCAAAGTTTTATTTTTTTGAAATGGTTGGTTTTTACACCATTTTTAACTGCCTTGAGCATGGGCATTACAGAATTGGGCCCATTCCGGTTCAACCTTGCACAGGCCCTTATTCCAGTAAATTGCCTGTAACCAAGGACATCACCCCACGCATTTTATAAGCATATTGCCATGTGCTACAAGATTGACACTCAACAACACTATCAAAATTAATAAAGTCATATGAAAACATGCATACCAGCAAAAGATGAGACTCCAAAGTCACACCGTGACAGTAAACCTCGCAAACATGAAAAAATTAAAATCATGTTTGTGTTGAATTAGGTTTCAACAACAAATAATAACTTATTAAAAAAAATAATGACTTGCAACAAATACCTAACAATATTATTCATTATTTTTCAAATATTGTTTTTATGTGATCTAATCAACTTGCCCAACTGACTTGTTAGGAATCAGTGTCCGCCCTAGGTAAACCGTTATATAGCACAATAGAGGTATGATTTCATTTCAAAATATTTCATTTTTGGCATTTGTTAGATCTTGACATCAATATAACACATGCAATACTTCATGTTCTTAGGATGAAGTTTGGTCATTGTTCCACTTAGGTTTAACTTTATTTGGGGTGGTGTTACAACTTGTTTATAATGGAGAACACTAGGAACCATGTTAAGGGTATTGGGGATGTTTAGAGGACTAGGTAATTTAATTTTTCTGTTTGTTGCAGCTGGGTTAATAATGAATTTTAGACAATCCAGTTCTTGTTATACATATTTGAGGATGATGGATCCTCAAACAAAAAATTTCCCTAACTTCCTCATTAACCCCATGATTCTGAATGTTTCCCTTGTGTCCATCATATTAAACTTGAATTGAACTTGGATGGCTAATTCACTTCAACTCTTTAGTACATGAAACAACTTACAATTCAGCAAATGCCCATGATCTAAGAAAATTTCCATGGCATCTCATATTACTAGCAATCTAAAAAGTAAACCCTATCTATCCTTGTTATGAAGCAGGTGATATTGCATACATTGTTGGCATATGTGTCCCACAAATTCAAAAACAAAGATAGAAACCTACATGTTTCATATTGGCATAAAGGGCCCAAAATTGTTATGAACTTGTGTTGGAATGCTTAGTGTGACAAGTCACAATGCCCAACTTACAAAACCTGAACACGGGATGCTTGTTTCAAGGTCTCCAATATGCATCCGCGGACTATTGGAAAATAAGCAACAGTAACTATCATGTGAGACAACAAGTACATGTTTTCACTTCTGTCACTCAGAAGGTAGGGACTAGGGACATCTGAATAGCTCTTTGGTAGGACACAAGCTGTTTGTTTCCTTCATAAGAGGGCCAACTGGGGATAATTTCCCTATACTTCCACAAGTACACTTTTTAAAATCCTATGCCACACCACCTAGCCTTCATGAAAGAGAGTGTGATACAACTTCATCTGTACTTTTGATACTTGTGTTGGAGGTTCTGAAGTTTTTATAAAGTCACACTTTTACTCAAGTCGCTTACAGCTTGTAATGGGATTCCACATTGTATCCAGAAATTTTTTTAAGTGCGTAAACATAGTCCAACACATTCCCATCCGTCTTCCAATGAATAGCTACATTTGAACTCATTTGCACCCTCACTGAGTGCTTGAAGTAGAAATTTTAATGCTAATTTAGAAAGTTGCATTTTTTTATCCAATGATCTATTATGTCATATCTATCTCTTCAAGGGAAATGAGGGTTTAAAATGAGCTGAAATTCACCTCAAAAAAACCCATCACAAGGAATTTAAGCCAGGACCTTGCAGAGTTACCTATAGCTGTGGAGAAAATGGCCACATCAAGCTCTCCATTACTGGTCATATTCTTACAAAAGTGTATTGTTTATTTGCCACACAATCCTTTGCATTATCACATTGATCCCTCTCTCTATATTTTAGATACATTGCTATTTATTGTCATCCTTGAACTAAAAAAACAAGAGTCACAATGCAACATTCAAGAGATGTTGCCAAAACTAGTTTTACTTCAAAGTTATGTAGTCAGGTATTTGTACCATTGTATGCTAGTGTTGCTGGACTAGCATCTTCTTGGGAATTGAAGTCACCATATGAGGTAAACATTTTTTTCTGAATTGTTGATAGCATTGAAATTGATCTTATATTGCACATTACATGGAAAAATAAAAATGCCCAAGCATGATATGAGTTCATATTCAACATTGATATAACAAGTTCAATCTATCAAAACATTGAAAACATCAAAGGCAATTTGGGACAAGTTGCAATCAACTTATTGATAAACAACTTTAGTCACACAAGTCACATCCTACACAAAAATATCAAAAAATCATATGGCTAAAAATGCAAATATGATAGAATTCTTGAATGATTTTGATCATATATCAAAACTTCAATTGGTCATCCCTTCATGGCATTTTTTTTTCACCATACAAGGTAAATTTCAAACCAATATGAAATTAACAACGTTAACTAAAAAATCAAACAAGAAACAACATTAGGATTTTCAACATTTCATGAAAGAGAAGGTCCAAAATTTGTGTTTACCAAAATTTGAAGGAAGTGCTACAAGGATGATCAAAACAATAATTCAAATCAAAGTGGAGGAAAATTCATATAAACCTCCATTCAAATACAATCCCAATATAATAAGGCATTATTGCAAAAGAAAAGGCCACATTGCTCCAAATTACAAACATTGGAAGAATTTTCTAAAAATAACGAGTCAATTTATGATTGGGTTTTAATCATAATGAACATGTAGGATTAAAAAATGCTCTAGGTTTTAAAAATAAGTGTTGTTAAACAACTAGTTGCAAAAAAATCACATGACATGGAAATCAAATTGACAATCGCAAACCCTTATGATTGCAATTCATTTTTTCATTCACTACCATGATTGAACATGAATATGATATAGACCCCATGTAAGCATACTCAAAACTTGACTTTGCAATTAAATTTGTAATTGTGTTATGAATAATCGCATGATGTCAAGTGTCCTAACTACCTAACCTCATCTATTTATTTACTTATCTACCTAAGTAAAATAATAGGTAAGTAGGTAATAGATGCCTCCCTTAGCCTACCAAACTTAACATGTTAAGCTAAACACCTAGCTTCCTTACCTTCCTGCCAGGCAAAAAACCTACCCAAACCTACTTGTTACCCATACTATTTGTACACTTTGTTAAACAATTTTAATATTAAAAATGCCACATGTCACCTAGTCATCTATCACAAAAAGATAATTTTTTCACTAGTAGCATTGTGATTAAGATGATTATAAAATCAAGTACATTTCTTTGAAATTGTTAATTATGTTCAATTTCACTAAATTTAAAACTAGGTCTATTCAATTTGAATTTTTAAATTAGTTATTTAATCAAAATGAACACTATGTGAGACACCTAACATATTGTGACCCTCATGTGAAATTGTTGGATTTTATTAATGTGAATCAAATTACTTTTTGATGATGTGACAATATTAAAATTATATATATATAATATTGAAATACTAAAAAATGAAAATAAACTACAAATGTCATGTTTTCAATTTGTTGTTTGTACTGATTTATATTTTTTTAATTAAAAATTAATTGAAATATAACAAAACAACATGTGAAAAATGAAAGACCAAACTAAAATTTTATATTTTAATATATTAAAAAAATAGAACATTACTAATGCATAATGCAAATGTGAAACTTGAACTAATTTAATGTCTTTCATTTGAAATTTTTAAAGAAATACTGACAACATGTTTGCTTGCCATGTAACCAACAAAGTGAGGGCGATAATTGAGTGTTGAATAACTGGTATTGGGAGTCCAATAACATTTCAATTTGATTTCATGCCTCCTTTTTAGACCCATATACATTCTACCCCTAAATATTTATTCTCACTCTAAACTTAATCAATGATGTTATATTTGGATCAATGTGCAATCTTTTGTGTTTCGTAGACCTATTCCTTCAGGAATTTTGATGGTTTTGTACCTTAAGGTCACATATGTCTAAACTAAAGAAAGTCCTTAAGAAAGTCCTTACAATTAAAATTATAGAGAGGTTGTATTGTACAAATGTTTTTCAGGTTCCGTATTGTCTTGGTTTTGTGATAAGTAATGGTTGAATTGTAGCCCCCAATATGTTTTTATTATACAGCTAATAGGATGTACAATACATGAAACTTGTAAGTTTATTTGTCACACGGGGTATAGCATACTAAATAAGATGTACCATGAACTTTGTACTGCAACTTTTAATGAGGAATTATGGTTAAATGAGAAGGCCCTTGTTGTACCTTGGGGCTTAGGGCTATTATAAAGGAATGCCATACTAAGTTATTGAAGACCATTATTCCTCCTTGTATGTAGCCATTTGCTTTCCCTTGTTTGGGTGCAGAACTTTTTGAGCTGTAGGAGGCGTCACTCTCTTTTGACTAAGGTGGTTTCATTGTCCCTATTCTGACCTAGCTATCTCCTCCAAGGTTAGTACTTAGTACTCTTTGCTGGAGCAAGACAAGGAGAACAAGGATCAAAGGCCTTACTCATGTCCTTGAGTCCCTTGTAGATGCTTGTTTGTGCTCGTCATCCTTAAACATAATTCGTTTCTTCTCACACATTCCGTTACTACATTCAATAAGAACAGGGTTTGAATTGTGTTATGTGGGATGAGGTCAACACTTTCAATTATGTGTCTATGCTAAAAAAGCGAATGAAAATTAAATTTTAAGGATTTTTTTTTTTTTTTGGAGGTGCTACTAACTCTTGGGGATTAAAAGATAACATTTCATTTCTTGTCATTCCATTTCATTTAGATACTTACATTAGGAGTGCCCCTAGAATGTTATCTTTGCCAATTGATCTGGATTCTTCAAAATACTTGTCCCACAATAGAATGTAGAAGTAGGCAAGTAATGATGGATCTCATGATTGCACATAGCACTTGGTGTCATTGTATTGTTGTGTGTTGAAAATAGTATCTATTACATAAGTTTCATGTCTTTTTTTTCTGGATTTTTCAGTTTGTGTTATGTATATTGTCAGATGCATCATTGCAATTTCTTTATATCTTCCAGCACAATAAATTCTTAAAGACTTTGGACAGTGTGACTTCACTTACAATTTATGGAAAGATCCATGAATTATGAGACAGAGCCAAAGGAGGAAGAGGTTCTAAGATCTCAACCTTAGACATATCTAGGTTTAATATATGAGGTTTCTGAATAATCCAATTTTGCAAGTGGGCTTCACAGGTCACAACATTTTTCTTAATGTTCTCAATGTCATAGAAGCATTGATTATAAACCTTGGAGCATCAATGTTAATGGATGAAAATTTGAGGGACTCAAAAATTGTACTACATGTTTAACCTTTTGAAGGTTGGGCAGTGTACAAGGTGAATCCATGAGCCAATTGAGCTGCTTAAAACAGTGTTGTCCAGTTTTAACTTTTGAAGAGATCTGCCATTCCCTGTTCTGATTCATTTTTTAATTAGATTAAAGTTGGACCAAGTTGAACGCTTGTTCCTTACATAATTACATGTTCAAGGGAAATGAAGAGAGACACAGAAAGAGGGTGTATTGCAAGCGGCATCCTCTCAAATTATATGAAACATTTTCACAGAGGGAGTAGTTAACAATTTATGTATCTAATTTCTAATGTCCATGGTGATAAGGAAGTAACATCATACCACTGTAGCATTAAAGCCTGTTATCATACAAAATAACCCAACTAAAGCATCCATCTGTTTCGGTTGCATGCATAAATGCACAAGTATGCAAACCCCAATCATGATTATAAACTTTGTACTGAAGTAAGTAGAAGTGATGTAGCCCTGCCAAACTGTGTTAATGAAGGCACCAATTCGCAGAAGAAGTGAAAGGACAAAAGGAGAGGACCAGTCACCAGAGTCCAAGTTGAACTGTTGTAAGTCAGATGTCCAAGACTACGGATTAATAGTCTAGAGCAGTGTTATTTTAGGAAAGTTTGTTCGTAAAACCAAAGGGATGTAGTGCATTGGAAGCTGTAAAAAAACCCTAGGAAGATTTAGCCAAATCTGGCTATAAACCCAATATGACATCATGAAGTACAAATATTTAACCATCCTTGTATGCTTTTGGTTACACACTGAGAACCAAATGTAGAAATCTGACAATTTTTTTAAAAAATTTCCTCACTTCTGATGATTGAAAAGCCTCCAAAGTCACTTCACCTCCCAATTTTTAATCTCTAAATTTTTCGTTTTGAGATATTTCAGCAATAAAAAATAGGCTCTAACTCAAGATCCTAACTGAATTATTAGCTGCTTGTAACAAGACGATGGTGGGAATGGGAGAGGAGAGGTGGGTCTGGATTCACAACCTTTCTTTTTCTGGCTAAATTTAGCAAGGTGGTTAAAAACAATTCCAAAATGGTTTAAATAAGTGTTTATCTCATTTTCTAGTTGCCAAATTTTTACAGTTTTTTTAATAAAAAAATATTGCAAGATTTCTTTATTGTGTTCTAGCATGTGGCCAAAAATGTGAAGGAATCTAAACTTTTTTTTCTTCCATACCCTATTGGACTAAGCTGTATTATGGATGATAGTCAGTTCACAAATATAATTTAAAAACAGCCCTGGTCTGTACTCTAGAAGGGGGGAAGGGGAAGTGGAGAGGTGGCTTATAGAATTTTGGTTTAGGGTTGTGTACCTTAATTCCTTAATATTCACTGGTGCGCTCAAGTTGGATAGTACCTACCTGTTAAGTATTTTAGGAGCAGTGCCACTGTTGCTTCTGTTGCATTGCAGTCTGCTATCATGTCAGAAGTTGCCAGAATATGGGACAAATCTTTCTTCAGTGCTGAAAGACATCACTAACAACAGAATGTGAATTGTAACAACAATGATATCCTCATGACTAGTGAAAGAAAATTGATGATATGAATATGTGAGAGATCATCACTGTTGGGTTGAAAGTTCATTCCTGAATCTTTAGCATGAATATGTGAGAGATCATCACTGTTGGGCTGAAAGTTCTCCTGAATCTTTAGCATGAATATGTGAGAGATCATCACTGTTGGGCTGAAAGTTCATTCCTGAATCTTTAGCATGAATATGTGAGAGATCATCACTGTTGGGCTGAAAGTTCATTCTTGAATCTTTACCCAACAATCCTGCATATACTTGTAGTAGTTGAGGTTCTGAGAATGTTTGCTGACATGGCATTCATTATTTAAGTCTCTGAAAAAGGTCGCTACTCCCCCTTAGACTGGCTGTTCTTATGAAACTCAAATAAAATGTAGGTTACGTAGCTGAAGAGGTAAGTAGGGAAAATATTAAACAGGCCAAAGAAATTAAATGCTTGAACGTCTTAAATGTTGTGTTTGTGTACCATGAGCCCCTCTTTCTGTTCACCTCTACCCTTCGCCGTTGTAACAGTCTTCATAACAGCCACGTCAGCAAATTTCACAACTTTATATCTTGCCATCATGCATCCCATCACAGTTCATGTTACATAGTTCGTCTAATGCATGGTTATATGGACCTGGTATAGTCCAGTGTTGTGCAGGTAAGTGTCAATAGCCATATATACACAGTGTGTAAATCCAGTGTAAGTGTAAATCATTTACACTTACACATCCAAATTCTTTACACTTACACAAGGATAGTGTAAATATTTGTCAAAGACACTTATATGGCCCTGTGTAAATGTTTTGGGACACATAATTGTAAATACTAAAATTATTTGTAAAGTCGCCCTATATTTGGGCCTCCTTTCACCCCAAACCCTTCTTCTTTCAAGGGCATCCATAAAGTAAGGAAATTTTATTAAATCTGGTAATGAAATGCTAAAAATCAGCATTTAATGCACAATGTTCAAGACTAATTATAGTAGCTTTACAAGTAGGAGCAGTGAAAATATATGCAACAACAGTGGAGGCGCTAAAGAAAAACGAAAGGCAGGGTGAAGCTCAGTTCACCACAAAAACTGAGGTCCCCACCACGCTTGAATGCTAATGTTTTTTATTTTTTTGAATCTCACCCTATTTATGATCAAACTGAGGGTTCTAGTGTTGGTTTCCTTAATTTATAAATAATTTTATTTATATATCTTTAATGACTAGACCTTCTTGCAAAGTCATATGAATTAGTTGTGGGTGTATATTTTGATGGTTTTTTTTTTTTTTT
>Ga0209611_10003450_pt1 | contig 27448 bp, 17 predicted proteins | sample S1TSphgellanicum_3_FD_187693 | JGI IMG/M metagenome (GOLD analysis project Ga0209611, IMG submission 187693) | Host-associated microbial communities from peat moss isolated from Minnesota, USA - S1T2_Fc - Sphagnum magellanicum MG (SPAdes) (version 2) | ecosystem: Host-associated > Plants > Peat...
CCAACCACAAAATTACTTACTACATTATTATTTAATTATTTTAGAACTAACATCGATCATTATTCTTTCATGGTTTCCAATAACTAATCAATTGGTTCATAGTAATAATTCAAAAATAGTAATATTTTATTTCAATAAATATTTATATTATATCCAATTAATTAATAAAGTCACAAATTAATCATTTCAGTTTTTAATATATCTAATTATTTGGCAATTAATTTTAAAATAATAATTTTCTATTTACTCAATTATTTAAATAAAATATTATTTTTACTTATGAAAATAGACATTTTAAATTACTAGTGATCAACTCAGTAAATAAAAAATAATTAGGTATTAATTGATTATCTAAGAAAATAGATTATTAATTAATTGATAATTCTTTAATATTAATTATAAATGATTAAATTTCCAATTTTTAAAATTAATTAATATATATTAAATCTGTTGTAATAAACCATTAATATTAACTAATTATTATTTCTTTTTTTTTAACCTAATCATTGTATCAATTTATGATTTAATACCCAATTAATGAATAAAAAGATTTGAATTAATTAAGAAATAATAATTTATTATTTAGTTAGTTGGTATTAGTTTAAATATAATTAAATGATACTAATTAATGAATCATTTGAAAATAATAATAATTAGATAATTAATGTTCTTTTAATATAACAATTATATATCATATCAATACACCACTAGAATTTTTATTTTTTGAAATTAACTAAGTTGACTAAATGGGTCTTTTTATTCCAAAACATGTTTTTTTGACTAAGAGCCAAGGGCTTGAATGACAATGGGTATCTTTTGATTAATCAATTTGACTAAAATGAGCAATTTGACAATTAGTCAAATCGAACATCTAGTCAAATTGGACTTTAAAATACCACCTTGTCAAATTGGTTAGTGGTTTGGTTAGTAAGACCACTTAATCTAGTCAAATTAATAAGTGTTTTAATCAATAAGGCCACCTATTATACTCAATGATTAAACCTAACTAAGTAGGCTTGGTCAAAATGGCCAATGGCCTAGTCAAAAGGGTCAATTACAAATTCCAATACGAATTGGGTATCTTGGGATTACATGTAACATTTTGACTATGTTTGACCAATTAGAAAAAAGTTGGAAAATGTAAAAGTTAATTAATCATAATTAAATCAATCATCACCAAATTAATTATGGTTCAACTACCAATGGAAAAATAATTAAAATCAAAACTAACCATAACTAATCTAATTATGGTCAATTTAACAATAGTTGGTTTAACTTTAATAAGTTTAGCCATGTTGATTAATTTAGCATAATTAATTTAACCATTATTAGTTGGGCTACAATATTGGTTTTGCCATAACTATTTTAACCATTTTGATTTTAGCCATAATTATTTCATTCATGTTTATTTTACCTATAATTAATTTTTGCATAGTTGGTTTTGCCATAAAATATTTATTCATAGTTAGTTGAATGAAATTTATTTATTCATTATTAGTTTAACCATGGTTAATTTTTCCATAATTATTTAAACCATTTTGATATTAGTCATAATTATTTTAGTCATCTTTATTTTAACCATAATTAATTTATGCATAGTTGGTTTAGCCAGTTCTATTTTAGCCATGGCTAGTTTAACAATAAAATATTTATTCATTGGTTAATTTGGCCATATTTACTTTACTCATGGTTAGTTTAACCATATTTATTTTACTCATGGTTAGTTTTAGCCATTTTATGGTTTGGCCATGGTTGGTTTAACCATAAAATATTTATTCATTCATTCATTTGATCTTATTTACTTTATTCATAGTTAGTTTCACCATATTTATTTTATTCATGGTTGATTTAACCATTTCCAATTTAGCCACGGTTGGTTTAGCCATTATTAGTTTATTAATCATTAATTTTTCCATAATTAATTTTTCCTAGGTTAAATTACTCACCTATTTAACTTATGTAATGTAAATATGTGGCTAAATAGCCTAAATACAAGTAGCTTATATGTAAGTGTATTTATTTATGCATACCCTAACCATACTCCACATATTCACCTATATTTTAACCTATAGGTAACCTTGTTATATAAGTTAGGGTAAACCGTTCATATACCTATGATAAATTATTAGTTTTAACTAGTTATTTACCTAAAATACACTAATGAATGTGTAATTAAGTAGTTACATATTTTTGATAATATATAATGAGTTAGGTCAAATTTGTAAGGATTAGTCATAATTTGGTTATAATTATCAATCAATAGTTTAATACATTAGTATTATCTTTATATATAAATTATATAATTCAAGGATTTATAATATGGTTATAATTATTAATTATAACTAAATAACTAGACACTAATTATGACTAATTTTTATTTTAACTTAATTAACATACATATCTATTTATTTATTTATTTAATTTTTGTATCTTACGTAATTATTTAGGAATAATGTTATGTGAACTAATAGGCTTTAGTGTTGTGTGGACATGAAAATGTTGCCCTAACTTACTTGAAGCTTCTTCACCTAATTGTTAGTTATAGGCTCTTAAACCTAAGCCTAGGAACTTAGGTTATAAGTTCCTAAACATAGGGATTTCAGGAATAGGTATCTAATTTTAGGCTTAATCTAGGTTATTTAGGTTCTATCCACGTGGCATAGCCTAGATGGCCAATGTTTAAATGTCACGTGGCATAACTTGGGTGGCCATTATTTAAATACCACAAGGCATTTGCCTAGTCAAAATGGTGTTTGACTAATAAAAAATAAGAATCAAAATGATTAATAAAAAATACTAATCAAAATAACTAATCAAAAATTCCAACCTAGGCACATGTTCAAAATGACTTGTCCAAAATGATTAAGAGGTTACTTTTACACCTATCCAAAATGGGGCCTTTTTGACCAAAATCCTAGTCCAAAAAATTAAGAATTATAGTAGTGATTATGACCTCACTATTATAATTAAATCATGCCTTAATAAAGATGGTATTTTAAAAAATGAACCATACAAAATCAATTTAAATGCTGCGTTCTTGGCTTGGGGATTGAAAACCTGAGGTAATTCAAGTTGGAGAGTCATGTGATGGGTGACCATTTTGCACGATTCAGAGAGCACTTTTGTATGTAATGTAAGTAAATGTGTACAACATAGTTGGCATTAATGAATTTTTGACTCTATTTACTTTCAGGTAGGCGAAACCTCCTATTTCCAGGGCCCAAAGCGCGCTTTCAAAGAAGGAACGTCATTTTCATTATTATTTCCTACATAGCTTGTCCAATCCTCCAATTGAACACCCTGCCCAGTGTTATTAAAAAAATCCAATATGCCCATAATATGGTCAAATATATGTTTAATTTACTTTGAATATAAACTAAATTTTTTAACATACTATGAATACATGTCAAATATGTTTAATATACCTTGAATAAAATTTATATAATATAATCTTAATGTAGTTCACAAAACCCTAATGTACATTAATAAATGTATAAACACACCATAATAACTAACCAAATTGCAACTAAATGAACATAAGAGCCTATTCTTGGATGGAAAATCTAAGAAGCTAATAAATATGGAAGGATGTGTAATTTAATAGTCGCACCATAGTCACAAAAATAGTCGTAAAGTTTAAAAGACGGTGATTAGTTGTAAAAATGATAAAACAAAATTGCAAATGATAGGTAGTTGCATGGAATTACATGTAGTTACAAATTGAATGGTTACATATTACAAGATTTCTTCTAGTGCATTTTGCTTTGACTTGGGTTACAAGCAAGCAAGCTTGGGTGGGACAAGAAAACCTTTATAAAAGTGGTAGGTATCTTTATATAAATAACAATTTAAATGGACTAGGCTTTTCATAAAAAACCTTTCTATTAGGGTAACCACTTCACTAAAGTGGTTCTATAGAAAATTTATGTGTGGTGTTGTTTATTTCAAGTCCTATAAGTCTGGGGAAATGAAGTGAAGATTATAATATTTTGGTAGTAAAATGTATAGGTGGTGTTGAATTGAATAGAATAATGACGATGGTGTTCAACATTCTAACAAAGTTAAGGTTTGGCATTGGCATAATGCGTTGGCTAGGGAACCTTAAGTGACTATCTATTTTTTTCCTTTTGACTCGCTTAGTTTTTGTGTGGTTGTCTTGTAAAAGTAGGCAATCTTTAGAAAGTAGGGCCTATTTGTAATTGTGTTCCTAATAAACTTTCTCCATGGGCACAAAACATCCCATGTTGTCTATTTCATCATGTATCATCGAACACTATTAGAAAAAATATCATGTGGCACTACACATGTCCATTCAAATCCAATTTTAGTGGAATGGGACTAGTCCATACCCCTGCACATTGGATGTAGTGGATTGGTCTAGTGGATTGGTCCAGCCAAATCCAATTTCAGTGGAATTGGACTAATGTCGTTTCACCATACCTTCGATGTAATGGATTAGTCCACCCAAATCTAGTTCAAAATGTTAAAAAACACATTTTTCTTCTTTTAGACCCCTCCTACTTCCAAAGTTCATAACTTTCTCAACTCCTATTCAAATTGAGTAATCTAAAGTGTTATGACAGCGCCACTTTAAATTCTAGAATTCATCTTTGAACTCTAAAGGTAGTATAGCAACATACAAAGACTATTTGGGTGTTTTCAGAATAGTTTCCTAGTGTTGGGTGTGGCACTTTTTTGATTTTTTGACCATGCACATTTTGAAGGGCCATAACTTTCTCATTTCTACTCCATTTTTGACAATTTTTTATGTTATGAATGCACCAAGAAGAGATCTCCAACTTTTTTTAGACACCATACACAAAACAACCCTCCTTTGAATTTCTTCAAGCTCTGAATTCTTATGTGTTTGGACATTAGCCTATCTACCTAATGCATTGGTAAATAACAAAACTTCAAGTTTATTAGATTTTTCTAATGATGGTACAACCAACATATATAAACCTAGGTATAGCCAACCAACGTATAGTTAACATAGGTATCACCAACATAAGTATAATTAACAGAAAAATAACTAGCATAGGTTTAGCCAACCTAGGTATAGCCAACATAAAAATAACCAACATAGGTTTAGCAAACTTAGGTATAACCAACATAATAATAACCAACATAAATTTAACCAACTTGGGTATAGTTAGTTCATGTGAATAGCCAACATAGGTATAACCAACATACAAATAGCCAACATTTGTATAACCGACATAAAAATAACCAACATAGGTCTAGTCAATATAAGATTAGTCAACATAGGTATAACCAACATAAGAATAACTAACATAGGTATAGCCAACCTAGGTATAACCAACATAGGTTTAACCAACATTTGTCCTAATTCTAACCTACATAGCCTAGGGCAGCCTACATAGTTTAGATGTAGCCTCTTGAGGTGAATTGAATATAATTTGGGAGTCCTTAAAGGTTTTGAATTTTTCGAACAAAAGTGGAGGGGTTAATGTGATTGGAAAGGTTTCAAAGCTCATATATTGATAGTGATATTTCATTATCCATTTGGAGTTGTGAGTTAAAAGTTATGGCCAATAAAAAGGTTAGTAGTCAAATCGTCGATTTGACTCTTGACCATTAAAACCCAGGAAACATGAATTTAATGACCTTTGATGGAGGTGTGTAGCCCAACTTTTGAAAGATCTTGTTGAAGGTTACAACTTTATAATTGGAAACTCCTTAAAATTCATGTGAGGAAGTTAAAAGAGGAAGCTAAGAGCTCCCAAAATTGTGCAATTCATAACTTGAAAATTTCAAGAAAAAAAAAGTTTCAATGTAGTCCTTATAGAGAGGTACAAATTATATTATGCCTAGGCCATGTGAGTGTAACAAGTTCAAAGCAAGTCCATGACCCAAAGTTGACTTCACTTTCATTAATCACTTGCATTGTTTGGTTTGTGCAAGTGACTTATTCATTAGGTGTTCATGAATTTGTCATTTTGTTCTAATCCCCATCCCAAAGCTCTTGTACAACCTTCTTTTTTTATTGCGTGAAATTAAGGAACATACATCAAGGTTTTTTCCTTTCTACAGTTTTTTTTGCTATTGTCATTCAAGGGTTCATCTCCCAACATTTGGGTAGAATTTAGAAATGTGACAAATATTGTGAAGGCAATCAATTCATGAGATATTCACTATTGAAACATTTCAATATGATTGCAAATTTGGGCACATTTCCTACTTTGATTATAAGCCTAATGCATAATGGTATCCATTTCACAAGAATTGGAAAAGATGGGGTCAATGAATGCAATCCATCACTTTTCAAACAATTTTTTGCACCTTTATGTTCAACAATTGTAAATACATTTCCACACACAAGATCTAACCCACCAAGTTTTTGAATCATTGACATTACAATGCAAATGATAGACACACAACTCAATGACAAGAACAAATTGCAACTATCAACTACTCATTATAAAAAATACATGTGACATTGATGGTGGAAACACAAATGAGCATAATGTTCCAACTAAAATGTATTAAGGGGCCTAATTCAGTAAATGTGAAGTCAAAATGCTTTAAGAGTTATATTGATGGGTGTTACTTACAAGCCATTACCACCTTGTAAGTTAGTGAGTCAATTTTCTCCTAGGTAGCATGGTCACCATGTTACCCATTTTATGGAACCTAATTAGAACAGGATCATTGGGCAAACTCTACATCTCAAGTTCTAGAGACCTTTGAAGTCGTAGAGCTGAAATGCTTGTGGGAGACTTGGTTAGCACATTGGTGAAAAGTGTCTACTAGGCTTTGAAATGAAGGTTATTCTAAAGGGTGAACAAGAGAGGCTCTCAAAAACCACATTTGTTCGGTAAACTTTGTGGTTGTTTTCTTGTCCCAGTGTTATTTGTCTAGTTCATCTCATTAACAGCTTGACAGTGGACGACTTCAAAGTTCATTGGTGCTGCCTCAGTGATCTTATGGCACTAAAGCCATCATGATTATCAACTGATTAGGTGCTAATTAGGCTTGCTTGACATTTTCTGACCTCAAATGGAGCTTCATCACATGCTTTGAATGTGATTGATTGTAAAACACTCAGGCAGGTACTAACTACTGATGATCTTTACTATTCCACTTTTATAATCTCAAGACTGCAGAAGTTTTTGCCAAACTTCTCACAAAACAAAAAAAAAAAGTTTTCATTCTCACACAAAATGAAAAGGAGTATTTTGTAATAAAATTCCTTGTTTGAAAAAATTCCAAATTATGAATTTTCTTTCAAAAATTAAATTCACCAGATTATATATGAAGTTCCAGTAGGTAGTCAAAAATATAGAGGGATGCTTAAATGTTTTACTTGTATATTCTATTTGTAACTGGATTTGACCAAATCATATTATGGCAGATTGCCAGTGGCCACTTCATCTCCATCACAAAATTGAAAAATAAAACACTACATGCTTCACTCCTATTGATTCCTGAATTTGAATCTCAAACCAGATGACTGAGTAATAAGATTGGCAAGTGGAATAAATATACTCAATGCTCAATGCTCATGGTCAAGCTGTATTTTTTTCACAGGAATTCATGCAAGTGAATGATAACATGGACACAAATGTTAAGAGTCAATGGCACCTGAATCGAGCAAAGACAAAGGACCGCTAGAAGAAATGCATATAGCATGAAATTAAGATAATAGAACTGGCCTTCTACTCATCACATTGATTGTAATGAGTCTTCCTCCTCCCAGGAAGTAATTCATGACGATTGAAGCGATGGTTTGTAAACATTCTAGGTTGTGTATGTAGATAGTTTGTGTTCAATAAGTGCATTTGGGCATGGTTAAGAAATTTTATATCTCCAAAAGCCATACAAAAATATCCAATGTTATCATGAGAGAGAAGTTGGCACAGGTGGGACCCTAAACAGGCTTTGGGAAAACACCATACATCTCGATGTCCGCCTTTTGATGTAGGTACAACAAGAGGCACCAGGTCGATCTAACCTCTGATTGACAAAGATTCCTCAGGATTTCCGCTGGTCCTTGACTTACTTAGGTACCATGGCTGTGGAAATATACAATTGCTGGAAATGTTGCAACCTCTTCAAATGGAGAGCAACAAAAGTTAAGTCACACTTGACACACAAAGATTAAGGAAGCTACAATTTGTTAACACAATTCGCAAAACCTACCAGACCATATGGATGTGTGACAACACCTACTCTGCTACAGGATTATGTGACCCAGCGCCCTCCTGCGCACCATCCATTGCAAACCTGTTACAACTGAGGTACCAGGGTTCCATATCCTGTAAACCCATCTTCTTCCCTCTTTCTGGGCCACAGTGAACCAGCACCCACCAGTGCACCATGAAGGATGAATGGTAAGTGGTCAGGAAATAGTTTTCTGCTGGGTTCCAGTTCCCTAGCTAACCATGGGGGTTAAGCTCAGTTGCTTTTTTTTTCCTACCTTCCTACTAGCAACTCACAAGCATGTTGTTTATAGGTAGGTAGTAAAACAGCCCTTATCTATGTATAAGCCATCCATTTACCTAGTAGTTACCTATTTTCCTACATATCTACCTATATATGAGACTTATTTCCTACAACATTGGTTACCAAGGTGAAACCAAACATTAACTCAGTTGAGGCTCATCCACAACTGAATAATAACAGGCATCCAGTGGATGGTGCGCTGGTTGGTGCTGGTTCACTATAATCTCTTTCTCTACCTAGGTAACCAGCCGTGTAAAATGGCTAGGTAAGTAGGTCAGGAATGAAAGTAAGGCAAGTACGTTGCAGGCCACAAGGTAGGTACATTTCAGTGTTGGGCATGTATACATGATTTTAGGTGTACCTTCCATGTAATGTAATTGTCTAACCTTGAACATGTACATATAAATGATTTATGCTTACCCACCATGTAAATTTATGTAAAAAAAATTGAAAATGAAAAAACCTGTGCAAAAAATGTTAACATGGGTGTTAATACACAGAACAAAGTTTCAAAATTCTTTTGGTTATGATTCAATCAAATTGGCCATTTGTTGCAAAAATAAAATAAAATTTAAGCTTTGTGAAGTGTCACAACTAATTAAATTAATTAATATGAGTTGCAAGAGGTACCCAAACTCTTGAAAAATGCTTAGGTAAGAAATGAGATTAAAAAGTTGCGAATGAAAATTTTACTCAACCAATGAAATGGGACAACATCCACCCAATATGCATCCAAGATATTCCCCAATAGCATCACAATTTGTCTCATATTTTTTTGTCAAAAAGTGTACGTGGACTTATATTGTGTAGATGTGAACTAAAGAGAAGCACTTCCATACTACTTTATTGGTAGTAAAAACTTCTATTTCAGGGTCAGTAAAAGTATTAATTTTTTTTGGTGAAAGACCAACCAAGTTGGCCCATTGCAAAACAAAAAAAAACGTCAACCTTTGGGATGTGCACACACAACTAATTAATATTATTTACAAATGGGGATAGTCACTAAGTATATATAAGATATATATACTTACATTTACCTTGGAAAAAAAAGATGAGGCTGTGTAATATTACCCTCCAACACTTCCATACTCCATGATGTACTAGACTGGTGGGGGTGCTGGTTCAGTTGTGCTGGTGATTATGTGGTTAAAATTCAAAATACCAATAAGGTAGATCCTGTAAAAACTTCTGACAAATGGATATGCATAGAAAAATTTCAGCAACTTACTGTAATGACGAATATGGATATTGAGTGTAATTAATTTTTTCAGCAAATACGACTTTGTCAATTATTAAATTTCAATTTAATTACAAATATGTATAAAAATTATGCACATTCTAAATCTTCATAATCACAAATTTTCCCCACTTGGATACAAAAGCACATGAACCTAAAAATGTAATAACTTGGAAGGGAATTGAAACCCGGTTATGAATTTCAAAACTCTGCCCACTGCATTGCAAGTTGCCTGCCTGCAAAAACTTCGAAATTTATATGTATAGCATAGCTATGCATATTAGGGATCTCATAAATATACCCATGGATATGAATAATGAATGATCTGGGTTTGCATATATGAATATGATTAAGGATATGCAAATGGAGTTATAGAAGCCGGTTACCAATAGTACCAAATTTGAAAAATGGGCAGAGTCCAGATATGGATAGTTGATAACTGGGGCATTATTCATATTCATAACCGGCCCACTTACATATTTCCAACCAGTACTGGGAACAACACTGCACTAATCATACTCTAAAAGGTGCATGTTGAATCCCACTTTGAAGTTTGAAAATTGAGTATATCCAGTTTAAACATCACATTTTGTTCATCACAAACTTGTGTATTTGACTCTAGAACAAGTCATCAACCACTTTCTCAATTAGGTACTCAATCGCTGCTTAATTGGGAATGTCACATCAGTGTTTTTTTGGGTTCAATTTTTTTGATGTCGCCAAGAGGTAATTATCCATAAGAAGGTTTAGCCAAATTTGGTTATAAACTAAATATGAAAGGTTTAAAAATAAATCATCCTTACATATGATCTAGCTACTAGCCTATACTGGAAATTTGGTGGATTTAGGTCATTTTTTAAAATTATAAATTCTGTACAGTCAGGTACAGTAAACCATTAAAACAAGAAGGATTTTGAGGCCTTAGGCGAATCAGCATCCACACTAGTAGCAAGGTACAAACCCCCAAAATCTATTTAAATTGCTTCTAAATATTACAAATATCCCATGATGAGACTAAATCAGGGTACGTGAGTCCAAGTCTAACATTTTTGGCGCTTAATATGTCCATTAAGAGGCCTCACTAACAATAGGTAAAGGTACTAGTGTGGGTGCTGGTTCACCCTGGCCGGATTTTCAATCCTCTCTCTCTTTGCAGTGTGTAGACGAAGATAAAATGTAAAAGCATCTCCACGAACACTCGGTATGGAACCCTGCACTGGGGTTACTTACCGAGCGTTAGTTGGTAAGTCCAATCCAGTGAATCCACTGGAAGATTGCTGGGACCATGACAAATTGACAGTTTTCAGAGCCCTGGAGGAGCCTGGAACAGTCTGGTAAACATAATCAAGTCATATTTTTTGAGTGCTCCCTATTTCTGATCGGCTACATAATTTGATTGGTCCAAGTGGGTTGCTATTAGTAGTCTCTCACCTACTTGCAGTCCCAGTTTCAGTTTTACAGGTGGGGTTGGAAAAAAGTTAGAGTCTAAAACTTGGATGTGAGAAATCCTTTTGCAGGGTCACATACTGAGCGTTGGTGAAGATGCTGTAAACAACAGCACTTCGACCCCGTACCTATGACGGAGATGCATGTATGGCTGGTTTTACTGCAGCTACTACGCTAGTAGCAGTAGCAGCGTTGAAAGCAGCCTTTAATAAGCTCGGATTTCTCTGGCTCGCATCACCTCTTCCTTAATCACCCACAAGCACAATTAAGTGTTTTTGTGTGCATCCAATGGAACAATTATTAAGTTAGTGTTTTTCTTCTGTGCACCTAATGGCACAATTATTACCTTAGTTAGTGTTTTCCTTCTAGGCACCCAATTGCACAATTAGCGTTACATTTATGTGGCACCCAATTGCTCTTTTTCAAGCTTTGATCACATTTCACCACAACAGCTGCATTTGGGTACGTAGCAGGGTTGGTTTTTTTTTCAGTTTTGTGATGTAGCCAAACTGGCGATCATCCACAAGAAGATTTCGCCAAATTTGACTATAGACCAGGTATCAAAGTAAATTTTTTAAAGAATCCTTCACATTTTTGGCTACACATGCTAGAACCCATAGCGATTTTTCAAAACAAAAACCCAAATCTAGCTACTAGAAATCAAATGAAACACATATTTTTAGCCAAAATGTTGCTAAACACTTCTACATTATACTTGCACTCAGACACACAGATCACACGTACACGCTCATGCCCTTTTATAGCTGCATGCAGAAGTGGACAAATCACTACCTTGTTGCAGATTCCAGAAGTTATTAGTTTCTGTGGAGTTCATAAAGTGGGACTTGAACTGGACAATAAATTACAGTTAATAAGTTCAGAAGAAGTTGGGTTTTCTGGAGGAGCGGTGACTCATCATTAATTAATATACAAACTTATGGGGTCTTCAGAAATGTTTGGAGTTTTTTCCATAGAAGAGCTCATGTTGTTTGAAGACTTTTTTTTGTTGTTTTCTGGGATTCTGAAGTGAGAGAGAGAGAGAGAGAGAGAGAGAGAGTCTGTAGAAGGTGGAGTGGTAACGGATTGGTGGTCCTTTTTTGAGAATTAGAGAGTTCTCAGTCACCTCCTACATTGGGTCTTCTGGATTTCGCTGCAACATTGCAGAAAACAAAAGTTCATGTGGTCTTTTGGGATGTTCTGTAAATTTGGGTGTGTTTCAGGATGAGGGCATTTCAGAACTACTTCATGTTGTGTGGGGTTCAACCTGCAAGAGTGATCTACGGTGAAGCTGGACAAACCTTGTACCTGGCTCCTGAAACCACAGTAGAGGAGGTCCTGCAGTCTCACCCACATCACTTCGTTTGCCAGCAACCTCAGGCAGCAGCTGCTGGACGCTTTTCAGATCAGCAACAAGCTCTTGGAGGTGGTAATCAAATCATGTTGTCCTTGGATACTGAGTTGGAGAGTGGCTGCATCTATTTCCTTCTCCCTCTCCCCAAACTCTTCCCTAGCAGTGAAGTTGCAGCACCGTCTTCTTCAGCTGCCTGCACCTCTTGCGCATGCTTCTCGCAATATAATAATCATTACTGCAATAAACTGGAAATTATTTCCAAACTGGGTTCCTCAGCAGAAATGAAACATCTGAACCGCACCTCTACTCCAGCTAGTCTGAAGCTGGCATTCCGATCTTCGCCTGATCACAGAGCTGCTGCAGGTGGAAGCTCGCCCAGCTTCAGATCGTCGAAGCGCAGAAACCTGAGTCCTGCTCGCAATAATTCCAGAGTTCTGCCTGAGTACTCCAATTTGTACAGCAGATGGAACAGTGACAATGCTACCGCAGCGGAATATTTTCTTCAAAGAAGAAGGAAGAAATGTGATCCTTGGAGACCCAGGCTTAGCTGCATATCAGAGGAAGAAGATCTAGAGCTTGCTTTGGATCAAGAGCTCATAATGAATATGAATTGGCTTAGGCCGCACAGGGTGATAAGTACAGGATCATGCAAAGCACGCACTCACCATGGCGGGACAGCGGGAGCTCCTCTTGTTGGCAGTCGACCCAGCTCTAATATCTCCGTGTCTGCTTCTGTTTTTGGGTAAGAAAAGAACAGCTAAATAGGACTTATCTCTTTGTTGGTTTGCAGCTCCTTCCCCAAGGAAGTACCCATGCTGCATCTCTTCAAAAGGAAGAGATGAAAACTCCTGCAAGCTGGGTAATGTTGAGCAGCAAAGGCTTCATGCATGAGTCTTCTTCTTCTGCTTCTTCTTCGTCTTCATGATAGCTTCAAGGAACATCATTTTGCTGCTGCACCTTAATTGTGTTTTCTCCGTGATTGTTTCCATTGATCCAGGAGCTAGCTCATGGTTCCTTTTTGCAATGTGCAGTGGTATTGGTTGGGCATTAGTGAGCATGCCAAGCTTAATGGTGAAGTGAAGCTAACTAGTCTTTGCAATATTTTTCTGCAACTCAGATCAGCTGAAAAGGGTCACAGATTATATCAGGGCACAAAAAGATTATATTGCCGACAGGAAAGGTGCTGAAGCTCAATGTTCTGTAGTTGTACACCACCATCTATCTATGTATCTGCCAAGGATTTTCAGAGAACTGCCAGGTCTTGATATATATCCCTTACCTTCTTAGACCCTTTGTAGCTGCTTTTTTCTTCTGTACCATATGACTTTGCAGACAGAGCTATTTTGCACCCTGTTCACAGAGGGTGAGTGTAATTTTCACAATGAATGAATATGAGGATTTCTTTTCTCATATTTATATTTTTCTGTTTTTTATGGTTTGGGACTCTCCACTTTTTGTTCTTACAAGCAGTTGATTAATGCTGTTATATTGTGAAGAAATGTGAAATCTTCTCTCTAACCTTACTTCATTAATAGGTCAAATTGTCAAATCTATTCAACTTCAGTAAATCATCAGTATGTCCAGAAGTTTGCAGCAAATATAGTTATAGTCTTGAAGACATAATATCATCTTGACTAATTCCTGCCTGCTGATGTTTCCAGCTTACAATGAACTTCTGTATATACCGCATATATCTTCCATTGAAATGGATATGAAACTATGTAGTTTACCTCTCACATATTGTGTCATGAGCCACATTGGCCTATAACTGTTGTAGGAAAACCATATATTTTGTTGTTAGTATTCCTTTTTCTGGATTTTTGTTGTTTTGATTCAGAGGTGCCATCAGTCATTAACTTCATCTGGTTGTTGAAAAAAACAATTATTATACTAAGAATGCTTTCTTCTATTGAGGATGCATGAGGGAGGAACAGAGACCAATGTGGTGCTGCAGTGCACAACTCTGAACCTTATATTCAACCAGCAACTAATTTGGATTGCCAATGTGTGCATTTTGGTCATAGAATATGAGGAACAAGCCATTTACCTAGTCACTGGTGTCAAGATGCCAAGGCTAGGTAGATTGTTTTGCTACACTGTGTAGTCAGGTGAAAAGGTGGTATGCACAGTTGAGGTTGCTACCCACCTGTGTAGCTATGTTTTGCTGTTGACTCAGCTATTTTATGGGGTTGATAAGAAGCCCATAATTGAATTTAATACCAATATGAATTGAATTTTAGACTCAATTGTGGCTGTCTTTGTGGTGTAGAGTTTGTTAAGATCAAAACTAAAACTTCCAATTTTGATTATGCAAATGATTCTCGAGGAAGTGATGAGTCTTCTTTGTAGTTTGTCATCTTTCAGGCTACATCACTAACTGTCCTTTGTCTTATGGATTATGTTTGTAATTTGTCCTTCAAATCTCAGATTGCAGATTTGAATCCATAACATTTGCCTCAATGCATTATGAAATCTACACTTGAAACCCACAAAAATGGGATTAGTAGATGCATGTTAATCATGAACTAACCAGTTCTCAGTTTTTCCTGAGAATAGTTAGGTTTGGTTTTTAGAACAGCTTGTTAGAATGGCCATGGTTCTTTTTTTTGTTAATGAATTTCATCTTCAAGAGAATCGGGTCAGGTTTCAAAATTGTGGGGAAAATAACTTCAGTCAGTTTTCAAAGTGTTGATTCACACACATTTTATAGCAGCTGGTTTTCAAAGGTAGTTTTCACAAATCAGTTATCAAAAGTTCAATTATTTTCAACAAAAAGGTATTTTTAATTACAAAAATTGCACAAAAAGGTAAATTTATAAAGGAGTGAAAAAAATGTAAAATGTTTTTTCTTACAACATATTATATGTCAACAACAACATTTTGTTCAAATGAACTTTCAAACTACTCTAACTTCTCTTGTAAGTCTAATGTTTCTCAATTAATTTCATCAAATTGGAGGGTGATTCACCCAACTCTAAAATCGCTTAGTCAATTTTTTCTCACAAAAATTAACTTCTTAAAAAAAATTGATTGTAAGTGACATTTCCTTAGGTTAGTAAGAATGCTCACTAAAAGAAAATCCTCTTAATCTCAATTTTTGATCCTATAATGCTAAGGATTTGCAGGCTAAAAAAATCGAAACATCACTTCATGCTTCCCCCACCATTGAAGATAACATTTGATTCTTTGAAGATCACTTGGTAATATTTGAATATTAACAAATTTTTGATGACAAGTTTTTCGTTGGTTCATTTGTGTTGGTAATTTGTTCAAAATATTCAAATTATAATCTTCATCAATTGCATGCTTTGCACATCCAACTTCAAATTTTACAATTGGATGAATGCTTATAAGACTTTAAAAGCAAAGGATATAAGGATCTCCTATTGTATTCTTTAATAATAGTCACACTTTCCTGATGGCCAAAAGAAGATACTAGATGACGACTGTTAAACTTGAAGTCTAGGATCAAAAACATGTTGGGAGCTTTTCTTTTTTCATATATTTTTTTTTTCTTAAGAGATTCCTAAACACTACACACTTCACTCTTGATGTTAGGCAAACAAAGTTAACTCAAGAGCAACCTTAGAATCATTGTCAATCAAATTTACTTGGGTTCATGGGTTTGTCATTTCCTTCTTAAATTTTAAACACATATTCATAGCAAACCACAATGCATCAAAAAGTAAATAATGGCCATTAGACTAGTTCAAAACACAAACACACACAATAAGGAAAAAAAAATTCATATTTGTTCTAAAAATGTGCCAAGTAAGAAGAAATGACGTTTTCCCACTAATTTTGATAGTATTTTGTTTGTTATAACAAGGAATAATGACATCTTTGAATTACAAAGCCTTTTGGACCATAATGATTTTGCTTGCAAACTTATCATCAAAATTATACCTGCAATGTTAGTATTTCCAACTTGTGCAATTAAAAAAAAATTGAACAAAAAATTCAAGTAATAAAAGATTAAAAATCTAATACCTTATCTTCACAAGAATATTTAGTTTTTAGGGAAAAAATTAGAATCTAGCTACATAAGCTTTATTCAATTCTTGTTTTCCTTTCGAAATTTGAAAAATAAAATTATACACTTATGTAAATCTGATTGTGTAAACCTAATTGAATTTTTTTTGAAATTTCTGTGAAAAAATTTCATTAATTGTAATGTACTTGCATGCTTTAAAAAAAGCATGGCCAAAACAAATATCTTGAAAACTTTTGTCCAACCTTAAAATTTCACATTTTGTAATAGGTTTTTTAGAACAATTCTCATGATATTCAAATTTGAGCTTTCATCCTTGATGTAAGTAATGATTTTTCTTCTGAACCCAAATAATTTTGTTAGATTATTGGCCAAGGATGACCAATGGTTTATGTTGTTTCAAATAAACCAATAGTTATCTATTTAGGTTGTTAATTAAATCCCAATAATTTAATGATAAAGGTAAATATATTATGTCTCCTTTAAAACATCCATAAGTAAAAACTTGTTGTTGTAAAAATGCAATTTTCTAATTTAATTTTGGCAAAACATATCCTTGTTTTGTTTCTCCACCAATTTAAGCAAAATTTTTAAAGAAATTTGTTTATTGGAAAGCAAAACAACTTGAGGATAGAAATGTAAAATCAAAAAATTTCCACAAACTCCAAAGGCAATTCATTCTTCACAATCAAGAGGCCAAGGTTTTGCAAAAATATTTCTATTGCAAATCATCCTTTTTAAAAGGATCTTTGACACCAAAAGAATTAGATATTGCATTGCCAAACATAGTAAACATTTTTTTTTGTTGGTTGTCTTTCCGCACTTCCTTTCATTGGACTGTTCACTTCATTCTCAATTTTTTTTCAATAAGAACATGGTTTTCATCTACATGTTTTTTCAAAATAATTATTCCATAGGTTTAATTATAGTATTTAAAAAAATATTCTTGTTTTAGTGCTTGAATTAAGTGCATTCATAAGATTGTTGTAAAAAAGGATACATTTCATGATATAAAGAGCCCCTTTCAACATCTTTCCTATCATGAACATAATAGAAAACCCAACGTAGTGCATGTAAGTTATGCCCTTTCTATATTTTCCTTTGAGCATGTAACCGCTATTATAGATCTTGTCTTTTACATTGTTTTTTATGATTAAACTTTTGTCAAAATGGACACTCAAACAAATTAACATTATAATAAAAGATAATCAATTAGTTAAGATGTGCTAAAATGATCATGTTACAACACATTCATAATTGTGGACATGACTGAATTACTAATTATGTCCATTGTGTCATGTTTGTTTTGATTGAAAACTAGCAAGTGTTAATTAAAATGGTTTAATTGTATTGATTGAAAGCTAATAAGTGCTAGTTGAAGTGGCTTGTTTGTACATTAACTAAAAACTAGCAATTGTTAATTGATGTGACTTATTTGTTTTGATTGAAAACCATCAAGGTCTAGTTGACGTGGCTTGTTTATTTTGATTAAAAATTGACATAGGTGCTAGTTGATATTGTTGACCAATAGGTAGCATAAATCATGGTTGTTTTCTTAAATATTTTAAAATTTTTTAAAATAATAAATTGGTCGGAAAACATCCATTGAACCTAGGTAGCTCCTTGAACCTCCCCAAACCTAAGTAAGCTTAATTAAACCTAGATAGGCCTCCCCAAACTTCTTCGAGCCTAGCTAGGCCTCCCAAAGGGTAAGGCTTTTCGAGCCTCCTTGAACCTAAGTAAACCTTCTTAAGCTTCCTCAAGCCTAGGTAAGCCTTCCCAAGCCTAGGTGGTTTCTCCAAGTCTAGGCATGAATATAGAATGCAAGCATGAGAAATTGAACCCTTCACCACTTTGAGCCTTGAAGATAATATGCCAAGTTCTTTACCAATACACCACACCTTTATAAGGTGAAAACTTTTGTTAATATTTTTATTTCATTTGTTGAATTAACTTTTTATTACACTTTTCACTTAGGCACATAGGAAAGTAGATAGGAAAGTAAGAAGGTCAAAATCAAGGTAGAAAGGTAAGTAGGTAAGTTAGGAAGGAAAGTATGCAGCTAGGTCTATTAATCAATGACCTACCCACAAGCTACCTACCTATGTACCTACCTATCTACTTATTACCTACCAACTTACCTACTTAATTACCTACCTACCTAAATACATACACCTACCTATCTTCTTATCTACTTAGTTACTTACCTACCTATTTACCTTCATGCCTACCTTCCTACTTGTGTATAACTATCTACCCACCTATCGACATGTGCATATCTACCTACTCCAACCTACCCATATATTCTTAGATTTATCCTAGGGGGGCCTACGAGTATATGCACACTATGCTCACTTAAAAAGGGTGGATGAAAGTCCATTTTTTAGTCTAAATCCAATGATTTTTCAAAAACACATTTAAATGACATTGAAGTTTACACATTTTTCCATTTCCAAGTTCATACCACCATAATTTAAACTTTTAAAAAAACCCTTTAAAAATATGGGCCTTGAAAAAATCAATTTAGATATCAAAATGGACTTTACAAATTTTAAATTTTCATTTTAAATTTTTAAGAGACTTTTTCTTGCTTGATTTTTTCATCTTAAGTGTTATGGTACTTCAATGTGTGATGGTAAAAAATTATAAGCTTAGTTTCCAACTCCACTAAAAGAAAAAAATCCATAATGATAAAATTTTGGGGTAGTTTGGACTGTGACATTGTATGTACCATCCTTTGTAAAGTCCACTTTGGATTGAACATTTATCCTTTTAGTATTTTTTTTTGGGTTTGAAAGATTAGAATGTAGGTTTCAATTTTTCATCTCACTTTTGCTAAGTTTTTCAAATAGATATGAGTACAATGCAATAATATTTGACTCACTCAAAAAAAATTGCGAGTGTGACTTCCAAAATTGTCCATTGTAGTGTATTTTTACCCCTACACACCTACATGTTAGGCACATTGGATTATAAAACTAGCATCCCCCATAATTAAAATGTAGTAAATGTTGCATGACACTTATCACAATGCTAGGAAATAATGATTAATATTAATCATCATACTTACATCCACATATACACCACAAGCATAAAAATGGCATGTGTAAGTGGTAGTGTCCATTTTGACTAAAAAAAAGTTATCAAAGTCATTTCGAACATACCTACTTTTGAAGGGGGGTTAAAATAGACAAAATGAGTCAATTTAGTCATTTTGGACAAGTAGTTTAAAAGTAGTTTAGTCATATCAATCATCTTAGGCACAATGTTAAGGTTGTGAAAAACATGTTTTTTGTAATAGGGTTTGTAGATGCATAAATGTATTCTTTTTTTTGTATTTCCTTTTGTTTTATTATTTTCTATTTGGAGACTTGGATTATTTTTTTATCTTTTCACAATTTCTTCTTCCATAGTTGTGCCATTCATATCATTTTCCACAAGAAAATTGCACAATATGGTGGAGAAATCAAAACAAAGTGTATGTTTTACCAAAGTAGTGGGTTTTGTTTTATGTTTAAATTAAATGATCTATGTTATGAAAATCAAATCAAAACATTTAAAAGCATTTACAATGGAAAAATAACTTACATTTTTGTTCTCTTTTCATCATACAAATATGCAATGTGCAAAATATAATGAATGAAAAAGTAGCACAATGTATATGAAAAATGAACCTTGCATATAATAAACAAGAAATAATTGATTAACATGCAAAAGATATGCACCAAAAAAAATTCAACAAATAAACACAAATGCAATAGAACAAACACAAACAAAAAAACAAGGGAGAAACAAAAATTGGAGAAACTTGAAACTTGAATTTGAAAAAAGTCAAAACTTCAAGCTCCTTCTCCCACACCTACACAAAGCAAAGGGGAAGGGATGAATGGAGTAGCAAATTGAAGAGGAGCAAAACCACAAACAAATAGTAACAATGAGATGCCAAAGAGGTTAAAAAGTTAGGTTAAGGAAGGTCGTGTGTTATGTTGGGTTGTTGTCTATTAACAACTACCAACAATGAGCAACAAGGCACTAAGGAGTAGTAATAGTGAGCAAGAAAGAGGCATCATTGAATAGTAACAACATGTAGCAACAAGGTGCCAAGAAACAATAGGAGGGTGCAACAATGAGTTTTAGGTAGGGGAGTAGTAGCAACAATGAGACATAAAAAGCAATGTAACAACGAACAATGAACAACAATGAAGCATTAGGGAGCAACAACAATGAGGTGTTGGGGAACAATTAAAATCCCTACCTACCACCTTAAACAATGGACTTTAAATCCTAGACCCTAGGCCTACTACTCATTAATACTTTGACCCTATTACCCATTGATATTATGACATGGGATTAAAAAAATCATTAAAACCAATTTTCAAATGGGAGATTCTCAATCCAATGGGAACCCATGTAGCAAATTTCAAATTGATCAAAGGTGTACTAAGTGGTATTCAAGGTGACAATTGGTTTGAAACCTTCGTCAATTCTCACCTTTTTTTTTGATACCCCCTCAACATTGGAATGTTTAACCATGGTGTTCATTCAAGATTGTTAGAACCTAATCATGAAAGCATTTCAACAAGTAAGAAGAATAAGGGGAAGTCTAAAAAAAATCTTTTGATATAATTCCAATAGAAATCTAGTCCAAAAAAAACCAAAGTTCTTAGAACATGCAAACATTGTTGTGCTAAATTAAATGAAGAAATATGAACATATGGTTGTTCACTAATGCAAAGACCTTTGTGACTAATTTCAAATAATAGTGATAAAGTGGAGGAAGATTGTAAAATATGTAATGGAAGTAGTTTGTTTTCAACATTCCAAGACTAGACCATGCGCAAGGATAAAAGGGGAGTTATGTGTGTTGACTTCAATGAAATTTTCAGCAACATGATGTTTTTAATATTAAGGAGCATTGGTCTTTCAATTGTCAAGACAAAGGCATTCCATTTTCTCAATAAATTGGCTCAATAATATGTGATGTGATGAAAGGTCCTTTAAACATGATGTTAATTTGCCAACCTCATCATTTATACATCTTATGGACAACTTGGATGATGTATATAAGACAATAGGTCTCACACCAAAAGACAATCAACCTTAATGAAGTTGTTCATAGAATTACAAATAAAAATCCCAATGACAACAAAACTTGATGTGCCCCCACAAACCAATGTCCCACAACCCAATCCAATGATTCTAACTTCAATCAACAATGTTCAATAGGATGCAATTCCAATCAATTGGTTGGGAACATTAATGTTTAACTAAATTACATATTGTTGCACAATAATATGGCAAATGTAAACTCCATCAACTTTATACACACAACATGCCTTGTAATACAATGATAATGTTAAAACATAAAGGTGATTTCCTTTAGCATTGGTGGGGGTGAAATTAGAATGGCAAAAAATTGAAAAATTCGTATTGATTGTCAATGCAAGACATGAAATGGCCATGAAGTTGAGAGTGTAGTTGTAAACCTTACAACTAGGCTAGAATTTTTCATCCATTAACATGGATCCTTCTTAGTATGATGTGGAACCCCAATTTGTGATTGCATTTACGACTACATTTGGAATAGTTGCATGCTACCAAATGTGCCATTAACGGGTGGTTAAGATTTAACCACATGGTAATTTAAAAAGCCAATGGCCATAAAACACGTGACAATTTTCCATTTGTTCAAAAAAGATATATTATAATTACAGTAATTGAATAGTACAATTGGAAAATTTAAATATTCTATTAAAATAATTAAATAATATCATTAATTGAATTCAATATTATAATCTTATTTATTTAGTTGGGGACAAGCCTATATGGCACTTTGATTAGCTCATCCCATATGGCACATGCACTATGTTTATAGTGCACTCCATGAATCTAGTGCATTCTTTCACCTACTTATATACTTTACAAGTTTGAAGTTGCAAACAAAGGATATGGGATAAATTGTAATGAAAAGGAAACATTACAACATTACAACACTACAACATTATCACATTCTTTGTCCCATACAAAAACATTATCATATATCAACACAATAAAATACCTACTATTTAACTCAACTATTTATTACCTACTACATGTCCTACTTATCACATACTACCCTAGCTACATATTTATTATCTACTACCTAGCCTACTTAATAATTTAATTACTTAATTTAAATTTAATAAATTACTTGTTTAACATAACTAATTACGACATATCCACAAAATAAAATACCTCTTGCTTAATTTATAACCTACTTACCTATTAGTGCATATCCTACTTATTACTTAGGTTACATACCTATTATCTATTATCTAGCCTACCTAATAAATTAATTACCTAGCCTACATTTAATAAATTAATTGTTTAACATAGCTAAGCAATCAATCAATTAATACAAAAACATTATGACATATCCACAAAATTAAATACCTCTTGTTTAACATATAACCTACCTACCTACTACCTATTAATGCCTATCCTACTTATTACATATTACTTAGGTTACATACTTACTATCTACTATGTATGTAGCCTACCTAATAAATTAATTACCTAGCCTACATTTAATAAACTAATTGTTTAACGTAGCTAATTAATTAATCAATTAATACAAAAACATTATGCCATATCCATGAAACAAAATATCTTTTGCTTAACTTATAACCTACCTATTATTACTACTTAACCTACTTAATAAATTAATTACCTAGTCTACATTTAATAAATAAATTGTTTAACATAGCTAATTAATTAATCAATTAATATAAAAACATTATGACATATCCACAACATAAAATATTTCTTGATTAACTTACGTATCTACCTACCAGTACCTATCCTACTTATTACATACTACCTAGCTTATCTCATTAATTGATATTTGAGTAGCTAAACAAATTTTTGTTAAAAATCTAGCTATCGCAAAAATAAAAATAATTAAAAAAAAAAACCAAATTGGTGAAAAGAACGGTGTTATGGTGATATAGAGCCAAAATTAAAATGGTTGATTCAGATTAATGCATTGAAATAAAATTATATTTATGTTGAAAATTTATGGAAATGCCATGTGCACCATGTAGGTTAATTTGAGATAGTTAGTAATTTATATTGTCCATAGTTATAAAAAAATTATAGTTGTTGTCACCATGCAATTCAATTATTTTTCATAAGTGGACAAACAAGAGAAAATGAACAAAATATGTCAAAATTTCATCTACATTTTGATGTAAAACTTTTGTAGTTGTATCATACAACTACATATTCGACTAATAGTTGGTTGGATCCATCATTTAGTCGCACATGTAGTGGTATATTTTGCAACTACATGGACACATAGGATTACAAAGATTACAAAGATCACAATGGCAAATGTAGTAGGTTTGGACAAAAGTCACATTGTAGTTGCAAAATGATAATTGAAATGGACAAGATTTCTTCTATTGAAGCCCCCCCAAAATTGTAATCACATGTATAATATTTCTATAATTAAATTTTTTGGTAATGTATGGACATCACATCTTGGATTATTTTTGGTTGTTTTAAGTATATTTGATTAGCTTTAGACTTCATCTAATCAATTGTTTTGAAAAATTCAACAAACAATGAAAAATTTGAATGTATGGAATATATTCATGACAAAATAATACACATCACATAGTATGAAAATTTGAATATATACTTCAAAACTAAGGTTGTGGATGGAATTCTTGGGTGAATTTTTTAATGGTGTATGATATTGATTTACATTAGTTAAATTTAGGAAAATTTAGAAATTTAAAGTTTTTGGATGAAATTCCATTCAAAAAGTGTATTTTTTTGCATTTTTTAAATAATGAGCGCATAATAATACCTTTTTTTGGGAAAAAAAACACTACCATATCAAAAAGGAAGAGATTTTATATATGGACATTACATTATTTTTTCAATTTTCTTTTGTTTGGTAATGCTTCATGAATCATAAACATGAGACCCTATGGCCATTAAAAAACTATAAGTTATATATTTTGTGTGGATTAATTTTATCCAATCCTCCTCATCTAACTATTGAATCAAAATCAATTTTGACTCAAAATAAACTTTGAGTTTCAAAAATGTTGTGCAAATTTTAAGGTTTTTTTTACTTATGTTTAAAATAACCAAAAAATGCCATCAAGATTTTAACTTATTGCGAATTATAATACTTGTTATACATCATCTTTTTTGAACAAAAGTGGTTCACCCTTAATGTGCTTTCACCTTTTGTTGTTGAGTTTTGAAGACAAAAATTAATCAATATTAATTGATCTCCTACTTATTGAAGGCTTTCTAACAATATCAAGAACATGCCCCAATTTTTCCCAAAATTTTAGTTTTCATTTCATTCAATTTTTAATGATAAAATTAATATTCAATAATATTTGCACCATAGGTTCAAAAACTCAATACACCCATATGCATTGAAAGTTTTCCAATGTAACCAAAAACATAGTAGCAGGTGTCATGGTTTTGGAGATCTTAATTTGATAAAAGAAAAAAATCAAACTACCTTACTTAAAAGTATTAAGGATAATTATAAACAACATTTGAAAACATGGTAAATTATAAATGGGTGAAAGCACATATGGTAACCCCTTTTTGAACTTTTTTGGGTCTAATATTATAACATATATTTCCCAAAGCATGGTGCATTTAATTTTGGGTTTAGGTTTTGGTGTTGGGGCTTCATGATTAAAATTTTCACAAAGCTAATATTATTTGATATCAATTGAAATAGAAAAATAAAATCATTTAAATTCAAGGAACTATGGATATATTTATAGTATACATAATATACTATAACTTGTTTCAAATTTCTGATTATAGTAGGTATTTTGTTTGATTAATCATTCAAATAAATGTTTGAAATGAATTTTATGCATTGGCCCAATTCACAATCACTTTCCATCTTAAAGTGATTTTTTTTGAAAATTTAAATTTACCACATACTTATGGCCAATCCCTTAGAATATCCCTAATTATGAATTGAAAATTATCAAACATGTTTCACAAACATGGTTCAAAGTATGTGGAATCACATGTGAAATAGTTATTACAAATTTCATAAAGGTTAAAAGTATTGTCATTTCCAATACACAATTACATGCAATATATTTGTATAAATGTATTCCAATCCACCATGATATACATAGTGTATACATAGAAAATAATTAATCTATTTTCTATTTTATTGTTTGGGTTTTGCACTAGCTTAATATACAAAAAATTTGTGACATTCCTTCTTTGTGTTGACATGGAGAAACATTCAACACATCAAAGACCAATGAATTGGAAGGCTCAACTATTTTTAAAGGTGTGGAAAGACAAAATTTGCACAATCTTAAAGTGAAAAACACTTGGGAGGTTGGTGTGTCTTCAACATAATTAACACTGGCAATTACAATAGCAATCACAACAAAAATCTATAGAAGCATCAAAAGATGCAAAGTTAGCTAACTCACTAAGAGTGGTGAAACTCGACAATGTGAATCTACAACATCAGAATACAAAACAATAACAATCTTAATCATGTACATTAAGAGAACGTGATGATATAATTCCTCACATAGTTGCTTGACTAACATAACAAAAGCATATTGGAACATCTTGAAGGATCTTTGTAAATTTCACATTGGAACAATATCACTATATCTACCCACAAGTTGCACTTTTCCAAAATGGAAGAACAAACCGAAATCAGTGATTTAATCAAGAGAATAACAAAGTTTTTCGCACAACTACTTGGCATTGGGGAATTTGTACAAGACCTCAAATGTCATGTACATCATTTTAAACACATTGTCACCTAGTTTTGAAGCATTCGTCTAATAAGTCACAATTCAATCTATGGCCTTCCTTCCTTTCACAAACTCTTTGGTAAACTCCCAAAGAAACAATGAAGACCTCTCCCCTTTAATTTGACAATCCAGGTGATCATTTCCTAACAAATCAAAAAATTGAACCAACAAGCATGAGATCTTTGGAGGAGTTGACAATTCCTAGTTCACTCCAACATTGGATTTTATTGAAATTGTGGTGCTAGAGGTCATGGATAAAGTGGTTTTTGTACTCATCCTCGATGGTATCACAATTGTTACAAATTTGTACATTGGCTATGATACTACCCCATCTTTCAAGTATATCAATAGTTTTCATTGTTAAATTCACCAACTCAATTCATTGCTTCTAAATGCCACCAATTCAACCTCCAAAACTTTATATGCCATATCAAGTTTCTATATTTAGCCACTATAATTCTATTAACAACTGCTTACATTTGTTGACCATTTCACAATGGCTTTTATTATCATTTTCAATTTTCACAAAACTGTCAAGAGTTCAATGCATGTGTGGTAATCTTCAATTTTTTAATTCAATAATGTTAATTGTAAAACAAACACTAGAAACCATTCACATTGTCCTAGGAACACTTACATTTATTTGGCCCTACATTGTAATCATAGTTCAATGTTTCATTGTTGGTAAATTTCTTTTGAACTACTGTGACCTAAAAACAGTGTTAAATGTTTTATGTGGATGAAAGTAGAAAACCCTAATTCAGCTCTCTGACAGAGCTGCTAGAGGTGTGGTGTTTCAAGAATACCGAAAAGTTTATTTTCTTGTTTTTCTATTTTTGGCTTGGTTTGTTGTTTTGTAGGTTATTGTGGGGAGGTCTTGGTGAGTTGGTTTTAGTGATGGAACACAATCATGGTTGCTCAATGGATACTCTTACTGAGTTGTGTGAATTAGGGTTTTGTTGGAGGATTGGTGCGGAGCTTTCAGGGGAGTGAGGGGATGTGGAGAGAAGAAAGCTATATGAAGTAAGCGGAAAGGAAGAAAGGGAGGACTTTTGGCGAAGGAAAGACATTAAGTTTTTAGTTTTCTCATAATTAGGAAGTGTGGAGTTAATTTGGAATTGGATTGTAATCAGTTAGGGGTA